>Ga0100385_1002593_pt1 | contig 16893 bp, 14 predicted proteins | sample CryGeymeta201509_FD_81543 | JGI IMG/M metagenome (GOLD analysis project Ga0100385, IMG submission 81543) | Groundwater microbial communities from Crystal Geyser aquifers in Utah, USA - Crystal Geyser metaG 2015-09 | ecosystem: Environmental > Aquatic > Deep subsurface > Groundwater | place: USA... | reverse complement strand
GAAGATGTTCAAGTCTTCTTTTATCCAAATATAGAATTTTTAGCAACATTTAATAAATTCAGTAACGTTTATAGAATAAAAAAATATGTAAATGATTATTTTGACTTAACAGAAGTTCCGTATCTTGACTTTAAAGAATATTACTCTTTAAATGTCACAGAAGAAGATTTGACTACTTTAAGCGATGTTGATTTATACAATTTTATATCAGAAAGAGAATTTAAAGTAGAAGAAGAAATAAATGCTTTTATTTTTACTAAAAATAAAGTAATAGACTCTACTTCTTATATAACAATACCTTCATCTAATTTTATTCCAATAAACAATGGACTAATTCCAGCTATAGAACTTTCAGTAGATAATAGAGCGAATATAATTATTCCTTTATTGGACGATGATACTTCTAGAAGTGAAATAATTGCCGCGGGAAACCCTGTTTTATCTAAAACAGAGATTTCTGGAGAAAGAAGAATAAATCTAGCTTCATTTGTTTCTTATGTAAATTCTGAAATTTCAGGACAATATTCTCAGCAAAATTTTAACTCTTTTCTATTAGAAAAAAATATACTTGACGTGGCATCTTATATTTCAGAGCTACAAGATCAAAACTCTGATATAATTTTGAAAATACCTTTTACACTTACTAGAATTTCAGATAGCGCTGTAGAAGAAAAAGAGTTAGCAATAACAGTAGGTAGAACATTTAACTGGAAATTCTTGTTAGAAAAAATAAATGATCCATTAGGAACATTGGCAACAACTACATTTTCTGGAAGCCCAGTTAATATAGTAGCAAGATTTTCTCCTGGTGATTTTGGCTCAACTGACTTTATACAATTTATCGCATTTGATGAAGGATATGAAATAACTTTTAATGATACAGCAGATGCATTGTATACATTCGATGAAAGCTTTTATAGAAAGCTTGATTTTACAACAAACTCTACTTTAATAGAAAATTTTTCCTATGATACTATAGCAAGAATAATTCCTGCTGCAGATACAGAAGACAAAATAGATAGAGTTATATTAGAATCTCCTTTAAAGGGAATTAATTCAAATATAACGATTTATGAAATAACTAATACAACAACTTACTATAATGCAGCTTTTGATATATTCTCAGTTGCATCTGGTGTATGTTATGGAACAAGAGGAATAGTTTTAGATTTAAGTATTGATTCTAATAATTTTACTTTTGATACAAATCCTGTAGTCGGAGAAGAGATAGTTTCTGATTGGGGTAATGTTGGAGATTTGATTTATTATAATGGTAGCGTGGTAAAAGATTACAGAAGAAATTCTCTAATGTATTTAAATTTCATCTCTAGCTCTGACGATACTTATAGGCTTGGTGAATATTATGCTAATTTCTCGCAAGATAATCCATTATACAGAGAGAAAAATAACTTTGTTTATGATACTTTTATAGTTTCTGAAGCTACTGGCCCTAAAGTAGATTTTGATAATAGCAATATTATTTTAAGATTTACTGAAAATGAAATATCACAAAACTCTATTTATGTTATTGATAATTTATTTAAAAATACAGATGTGACGAGTAGTGATGATTATGTAGAGATAGATATAAGAGAATCTGATTATCCATCTTTTTCAATAAATTTTACAGATATTTTTTCTCAAATAACCGGAAGCATAGTTCCTTTAGCTGAAACAACACTTAATTTCTTAGCATACGATGACTATGATTTTAGCATAACTGTAACAAGCTCTGTAGACTTAAACGATACTACTGACTTAGAAACTTTTGCGGGAGAAATTAATGCAGAATTAACGAATTTTTTCCTTATTAGTTATCCAGATAAAGATGTAATTGATTTTACTTTTGCAACAGTAGATGTTGAAAATAAAAGTTTGGTATTTAAATCTTCTGATAAAAAAAGAGATGGAAGAATAATTATAAGCGGAACATCAGCTCTGCTCAATTACCAAACAGTAGATTTTTTTAATAGTGTTTCTATCACTCCTCCAGATAACTATGAAGATCCACAAATATTTATAGATCCAAATTTTGATATAAAATAATCAACAGAATGGTTTGCAAATTTTGGACCAGGAAAAATCCCATATCCAACAAAATTAGAGTATTATGTTTCTGGAGATTATGCAATTGATTTTATTGAAGAAGAAGTAGAAAACTCTTCTTATAAAGATTATACTACTGTTTTAATAAAAACAAATAATCCAAATAATAGATTTCCAGACAGAAAGTTCTTTGTTCATTATGTTTCGGATTATAGGTTTTTTGGAGAAACTGAAGGATCTACAAACATATCTCTTAGAACAGTTGATTTATCTCAGTTCGGAATACAGCCAAGAAAAGACAGCGACGAAGACTTATTGAACAACTATTTCTTAGATAAGAAAATAATAGGAGTTCAGAATAGATGGAAGTCACCATTATTTTCTACATTTGATATTGTTGGAGATGTATATCTTTCCAGATCTTTTCCAGCAGAAGAAGTTAAAAGACAAGTTGAAGAAGTTTTATATGATAAATACTCTATAACAAATGCTACACTTGGAATGCTGGTTTCTAAACAAGAAGTTTCTGATACAATAAGAACAGTTCCAGGAGTAATATTTTCAAATATAGTTTATCTTGGAAGAGACTCTAGAAATGAATATGTTTTCAACTTAGATGGAACAGTTAGAACGGAGTCGCAAATAGATACTAAATTTATTGTTGCTACCTCTATAAGTTCTAATTTCGATGAAGCTCTAGTTATGAATGATACTGTTATAGAAAGAAATAGAGTTGTTTCTGGAATAAACCTTAGATATATAGTTCAATAATTAATAGGACAAAAAATGGCAGAAGAAGAAAGCAGTAATAAAATTTTTCTCTTAGATAGCGAGTTATTGTCTCCAAGAGACTTTACGAAAAAAGCGGATGTATTAAGCACTTCTTCAAACGAAGACTTAACTAAGCTAAGTGAAAGTATTATAGATAGGAAAGTAAATGCCATAATAAATTATGAACAATTTGAAACTTTCTGTATGGAAGAAAGAATAATGGATGAGGAACTCCTTCTTTTAAAAATAAGACAAGGAAGAGTTGCAGTTAACCCTAATAGCGTTACAGCTATTCAAAATTTAAAAAATACTTTATATAACGATGGTTGGGTTTTCTTCTCTATAAGAAGCTATATAATTTCAATAGATTCCCTTGATGAAGAAATAAGGCAGTCCTATATAGATGAATTCGTTGAGTTAGTTGAAATTAATCAAATTTTCAGGGATATTTTTCTTGAAAAAAATATTGTTAATAATGAAACAGAGAAGAAAAGATTTGCAAGGAAATTATTTTATTTTTATAAATATGTGTTTTTAAAAAATTTCTTTTATGAAAATTCTTATAAGTTTATTCCAGATTACGATATGTCTCTTTTTGATAGCTCTGATAAAAGAAGAGTATTTCTAGATTCCGTTATGAAAGAGTTTGATAAATTTGCAGAAGCTATTGATAAACTTTCCATAATTCAAGATATAAACGAAACTCCTGATTATTTATTAGAATATCTTTCTCAACTAGTAGGGTATGAAAGAGACTCTGGAAACGTTTCTTTAACTAATTTATATTTTAGAGAATTAGTAAAGAGCATTGTAGATATTTATAAAATAAAAGGAACAATATTTGCTTATGAGTTATTTTTTAACTTTGTAGGGTTTGAGATAGAAATAAAAGAATATTGGTTCGATAGAAGATTTTTTAAATCAAACTTAGATAATCCTTTTACTGAAGCAGTTCCTAGATTTAAGACAGACCCCAGAAGATACCTTTCTTTTATAAAGCCAAGTCTATATTATTTGTCTGACGTTTTTACTATCAATAAAGATGGTAAAACTGTTTATGAAATTCCTGGAGAAGAAGATTTTATAAAATCAAACTCTTTAAGTAGTTTCGATTTGTTATTAGAATATGACAAACAATTGCTTGAAGAATATCCCAACATAGATGAAAGAGTTGGGGCATTGTTGTATGGAAATATTTCTGATCCTAAAAAGCAATACACTTATTTTAAAACTAACTTTGTATCTTATAAGATAAAAAGAAACATAGGACTTTCTGATGTTGCCTATACTCAAGATGACAATGCAGCTGTTCAAGTTTTTATAAATTTTCTTACACCAATATTTATAAATAGATCACTTGAATATATACCAAGACCATTAGAAGAATTTTTTGGTTGGCAACTAAAGGATGCAGGTATTCCTGGAAAAATTCTAAAAGCTGGTGTTGGATATATGAACAATATGTCAACAAATAGTAGCAGAATTTTTATGGAATTACAAAAACAAAAACTTGAAAATGAACAAGAGGGAGAAATAGCATTTCTTTATTCTCTTAAGCATAAAGAAGTTTTTCATCAATTAGAAAAAAATTTATATGATTTATTAGAATCCTTAAAGGAAATTACTTTAATAAGAGATATTGAAGTATCTAAAAGAATTCTAGATAAAATTTATGAAATAAAAGAAAGAATAATTAAGAATATATTTATTAAATATAAAGAATTAAACTATAATATAGATAAAGATGATGTGTTATCTTTAATAACATATTTCTATAAAGACTTGGTTTTTTTTATTACAGATGAAAAAAGAACTAGGCTTATAAGCCTTAGCATCATAGAAAATGGAATAAATCTTTATGGAGACGATATTGAAAAGCTTAATATGTATCTAAAAGATAAACTACTAAAATCTTTATCTAGTTACATAGAAAATAAAATAGATTTATATTTTTTAGATTATAAAAAAAATAATAATATATTTAGCATAGAATCTAAAATAGAACTAAAAAATGAAATGAACTATTATTTGCAAAATATATTTTACTATATGGAAAATTTCGTTTTACCAGAAGAAAAAATTAATACATCACTTAATATAAAACCTTTTATAGAGAAACATTATTTTATTAACCAAAAAGATATAGGTATAGTAGGATCAACTATATTTAACAAAGATGATTTAAATTCTTTAATAAAAGAGAACTCTATAGATAATATGGTTTACTCGCAAAGTTCAATTCAAGATTACGTAGATTACACAGAGGGTCCTTTTTTAGTAGGGCAAGAAAATTTAGCAGGAGCTGCAGTTTATTCAGAGCAGAGTGCTGACTACTATTATTTAAAAAATAATCTTATTTTAGATAAGATAGAAATAACAAAAAATAGATTTGGACAATAAGTTCAAATTTAATATTTTTGAAAAGATAATACTATATTATACAAGGAGAAATTTATAATGCTTAAAAACATACTTAAGGGCAACGCAGAAAAAGTGAAGACTATTAAGCCAGTTTCTTACGATTCAGAAAAGGATTTGTTTGAATACAAAATTAGAGGTTATGTTCAAATTGATGCTTTTAAAAATGGCGAAAAAATTTATCACGATGAAGGCGATAACCATGTAACCTTCTGGGCAAAACAAGCTCTCATTAACCTAATGAGAGAAAATACTTATTCCTCTATCGGAGATTCCTATCAAGCAAACTCCCTTGCTGATAGTTTAGCTGCAGAAAGAGGAAGGAAAATATCTCAAAGAAGTAGAAATACCTCAAACCACTCATTAACTACAAATATTGATGGAACTTTAATTTCTGGAGAACAATTTTTTCATACCCCACAGCCAATTCAATATCCTGCTTTTTTCTTTAATGGGGCAGATGGTGCAGCTGACAATGCGCCATATTCAGCTGGATTAGATACATACGATTACCCCTATTTTCCAACAAAAATTTTGTTAGGAACTGGAGTTGAGTTTACTCGATGGGCTATAGATCCTAGTAATAACACTTTTACAACAAGAGATGGTGGTTCTATAACTGTTATAGAGACAAATTTTATAAGTATCCAAAATGCAGAAGATCAAATAGCCTCATATTCTTCTGTTGAATTTTCTGGATTTGGAGGAGTTGATACTCAAGATATTGAGACAAATTATGGTTCAGCTCAATATTCTCAGAACAATTTTCCAGATGCAGATTCTGGAGTTAAGTACTCTGATTATTCAACTGGTTTTAAATTTGATGAGAAAATTGACGATGAGATGAACTGGTATAGTGCTATATGGAATGAGGGTGGAACAGAGGGAACTACTAAGACTTTACTTAAGGCGAGAACTGTAAATCATTTGCTCTCAGGACAATTTGTTCCATTCACTGACTTTATTACTTCTGGAGTTTTTAATTTCGAAAATGACGTAGATACATATAAAATTCCTACAACTAATACTTTTAGAATAAGAAAAGAAATACCCCATAATCATTCTTTTGGTGTTTCTGGCGCAATTAAAACTATGGCTATAACTAAGAACACTGGTTCGGGAGCTGTTTTTGCTGATGAGGCTGAAACAGAACAAATGGCTGATCTTGTAGGAGTAGAAGGAACTTCTTATTTAATAGATAAACCAGAATATAGAGGAGTTGGAAGACCTTGCTTTATATACTTTAAGAGAAGCGATATATTAATAGAGAAGGGAGATGTTGCATTAGATGGAACTGGAGAGGGTTCAACAAGAGATGACTTTATTGAAACAAAAATAACTTTTAAAGCAGAACTTCCAGAACAAGCAGCTAATGAATACTATCCATATAATGGTTGGCTATTGAAAGAAATTGGACTTTTTGCTGATGCTAAGTATAACTTCAGAGAAGAAGATTATGCAAGCGCAACTCAAGAAGTAAAAGATGCTTATAATAAAATGCCTGGCGGCGTAATGATAGCAAAGAGAAACATTGCCCCTCTTTTTAAACATGGAAACGTAAGCGCTACTATTCAGTGGACACTTTACTTTTAGTATACAACTAAAAAAGATAAGCCCCCAGCAATGGGGGCTTTTTTTATTGACTTAAAAATTTTTAAGACTTACCTTATAACTAATCAAAAAAAGGAGATACGATGAAAGTAAAATTTAAGTTGGAAGAAGGAGCTATACTTCCGAAGTTAAATAATCCCACAGATGCAGGTATAGACTTCTTCTCTTCAGAAGAAGACATTATAATGCCAAACTCTATTACTATTATAAAGACAGGGGTAAGATGGGAAGTAGATGAAATTCCAGAAGGAAGAAAAGTATATATGCAATTAAAGGATACTTCTGGGAATGCCGTAAAAGTTGGAATAAAAATAATGGCAGGAACAATAGATCAAGACTTCAGAGGAGAAATTGGAGTTGTAGTATTAAATACTACTAAACAACCAATTAAAATAGAAAAAGGAAAGAAAATAGCTCAGGGAGTTATTTATGATATTCCTCTTTACTCAATAGAGGTTGTTTCTGATTTATCTCTAACTGATAGAGGAGAAAAGGGTTTTGGAAGTTCTGGAACTGCTGTATAAATCGGACAAACAAAAAGGTCCAGCTTATGCTTAATAACTGGTCAAAATTAAAAACGTAAATATAAAAAGCACCTACACAATATATAGCGGAGTTAAAAACTACACTACGCTATATATTGTTTATTATTTTATAAAGGAGAAAAAAATAAAAACAATTTTAAGGAGAAAAAATGGCAATTAAGTTTTTGAATGAGGACAAGCAACCGCTTTCGGCAATTATACACCACATGAAGTATGCTCGATATCTTGAAGATAAGAAAAGACGAGAATCTTTTGAAGAAACTGTAGAGCGAAATAAGCAAATGCATCTATTACATTATGAAAAACATTTTGAGCAATATCCTGAATTAAGAGAAGACATAGAAAAAGCTTATAATGATTTTATTTTGACAGGAAAAGTTTTACCATCAATGCGTTCTATGCAATTTGCAGGAACTCCTATAGAAATCAATCCTTCAAGAATTTATAATTGTTCTTTCTTTCACATTAATCATACAGATGCTTTTAGTGAAGGAATGTTTCTTTTGTTATCAGGAGTTGGAACTGGTTACTCTGTTCAAAAACACCATATAGAACAACTTCCTCCCCTGCTCGGAGTTCAGAAAAATGAAACTCGGCGATATCTAGTAACAGACTCTATCGAAGGATGGGCGGAAGCAGTAAAGGTTCTTGTCGAGTCTTATTATAAAGGTAGTCCTGAAATAGAATTTGACTTTAGAGGTATTCGACCTAAAGGTGCTCGACTAATTACTTCGGGAGGAAAGGCTCCCGGTCCAGAACCCTTGAGGCAATCTCTTGTAAGAATTAAGTCTATTTTTGAAAATGCTCTTCAAGAAAGAGGATTTGGAACTAAGCTAAAAACAATTGAAGCCCATGATATAATGTGCCATATTGCAGATGCGGTCCTATCAGGTGGGATTAGGCGTGCCGCCATGATTAGCTTGTTTAGTTTTGGCGATGAGGAAATGCTAGAAGCTAAGTTTGGTTCTTGGTGGGAAAATAATCCTCAAAGAGGGCGAAGTAATAATAGCGTTGTAGCTGTTCGTGATAAAATCACTGAAGATGACTTTTGGAAATTCTGGAAGAAAGTCGAAGCATCTCGATCAGGTGAACCTGGAATTTTCTTTACTAACGATAGTGAGTATGGGTTAAATCCATGTGCCGAAATCAGTTTAAGAACAAATCAGTTCTGTAACTTAACCACTATCAATGCCGCAACAATAGAATCTCAAGAAGATCTTGAGGAGCGAGTATGGGCGGCAACTTTGCTTGGAACTCTTCAAGCAGGTTATACTAATTTCCATTACCTTCGACCTGAATGGAAGAAGACAACTGAGAAAGAAGCTCTTCTTGGAGTTTCTATGACTGGTATTGCTTCAGGCTCGGTTATGTCTTATGATTTAAAGAAAGCATCCAGTCTTATTAAGCCTTTGAATAAGAAATATGCTGATATGATTGGAATTAATCCTGCCGCAAGAGCAAGTTCTATAAAGCCAGAAGGAACAACTTCTCTTCTCTTAGGGACTAGTTCAGGTATGCATGCTTGGCACAATGATTATTATCTTAGAAGAGTTCGAGTAAACAAGAATGAAGCAATCTATTCTTATCTAAGTGTAATGTATCCTGAACTTTTAGAGGATGACTATTTTAGTCCTCAAACAACAGCAATTATTTCTGTTCCTCAAAAAGCACCAGATGATGCTATTCTTAGAACAGAGCCAGCGATTAGTTCTCTTGAGAGACTGAAAACTCTTTCTATAGATTGGGTAAGACCAGGACACTCAAAGGGAAAAAACAGAAACAATGTTTCCTGCACAATAAGTGTAAGGGATGATGAATGGGCTGAAGTTGGGGATTGGATGTGGAAGAATAAGGAACATTATACTGCAATTGCCGTTCTTCCTTATGATGGTGGAACTTATATTCAAGCTCCTTTTGAGGATTTGAAAGATGGTTGGGTTCTTAAGTTAGAAGACGATTCCGTTCTTCGAATTGGACAAGGCGAAATTGAAGTAAGAAATGGAGAGCATGCTGAAGTTGTTAAAAAGACTACAACGGAGCTTGCTAATCATATTAATGGCTACCAAGTAAGAAATCTTTTTGGGCAATTCAAAAATATTAGTTCTCTTCGGTACATGACAAAGAAAGAACAGTATGAAGAATTGGCTTCTAGGCTTCATACAGTAGACGTTAGTAATGTTCCAGAAGATGAGGACAACACTTCTCTTCAAGGTGAGCTTGCTTGTGCTGGCGCAGCTTGCGATGTAAAATAAAGGAGAGAAATTGTATACATATTATTTTGGAGCAGCATGGTGTATGCCTTGTAAAATTATGAAACCAGTAGTTAATGTTTTAAAGGAAGAAAATTTTGAAATCAACTATGTTGATATAGATGAAAATCAAGATTTAGCTTTGAAATATGGAATTATGTCTATACCGACTTTTGTTTTAATGGATGGTGAGAATGAAGTGAAAAGGCATGTTGGTATAATGGATATACATAAATTTAGAGAGTTTTTAAACAATGTTTAAATATAAAAATTTTGAAGAGCTATATTATATAGCTCTTCAAAACAATGTCCTTCATTCAATATTAAACAAAAGATATAATGTGAGTGAAGAGTATTTCAGAAATGAGTTAAAAGAAATAATTCAGTATAAAATAGAGTTTTTTAAACCTACTGGATTATTAGGAAGAATTAGAGGAGAAGTAAGTGAAAAAAGAAATTTGCATAGAAGAAGATAAGTATGGCTTAGATATTGATTGTAAAATAAATTATGAAGTCCAAGGTGATTTAGTGATCTATTCTGATATAAGTTGTTTTATGAACGATAAAAATATTAATAATCTAATAGATGATTTATCTCTATGGGATGATATATGTGAGAAAGTAACAGAAGGTCTAGGTTTTAAAGAATATTCTTATTAAACATTCTTCTTAATAAGAACTGTTTGAGGAATACTTTCTGTTTCTTTTGGAGCTCTTTTGTTTCCTAGAATGGTAGGTCTGGGGGTTTTTCTATCTCCAGATTTCCATTTTTCTAATCTTTCTTTATATTTTTTTACTATTTCCATAGCAGGTCTTTCTGCTAAAAGTTTAATTGCCTTAATATTGTCTTTTGGCATTCCATTAATTACTTCCGCATTCTCCCCGCCAATTTTCTTTACTAAATAAAGGTTCATAGCAGAATCTACTATTGATCTACTGGTAAGTTTTTCTTCATTCTTCTTTAGATAATCATAACCCTTTTGAACATTACTGGGCTTTGACATCCAAGCAACAAAATGATCTTTTGCCATTTTTTCTTTATTAACAATTTCTGTTTTAACTGTTGGGTCACTTGAGCTTGATGCAATATCAACATTATCATGTTTTGTGGAATCAGAATATTCTTCAACAATTCCAGATCTGCTTTTTATTCCATCTAAAATAGATTTCATATATAAACTCCAAAATAGCAATAGTATAAAAATAACTTTACAATTCATATTGAAGTAGTAAATACCAGTAAAGCTAAAAAAGGAGAAAAAAATGAAGCTAAAAGAAATAGTAGAGTTAGCCAATTATAAAAAAAATAAAAATGTTGAAATTGAATTTATGTATGATGGAAAAAAAGTTAACGAAGACGAAAATATGTTCTTCGGTGCATTAACTGAAAGTGAAAACGAGGATGATGATAATGTTAAAAAAGTAGTGGTATTCATATCTTCTAAGCCAATGAAGGATAAAATGGAGTTTGATTTAGAAGTCGAAGACGATTAAAAAGTAAAGTTAGTTATATGAACTTTAGAAATTACGTTAAAGAAGTTGCTGAAATTAACGAAGAGCTTCAATATATAAAATTCTCTTATAAATCAGAAAACTCAAACGATCCAAAACCCAAGGTAGCGGTTTTGGATTTTGTATACCCAGGAAGAGCTGGCCAAAAAACTTATGGGCAAAGAGAAGATTTACTTGGTTTTAATTTAAACTATGCTCCAGATAAAAAATACGCAAAAAGAGCTTTAGATGAAATTGACACATTTGCAAGATTGATAAGTGCAGGAAAAAAAGAAAAATGGGAAAGAATAGCAGACTTTTTTCCAGACGCTAAAGAATTCGTAAGAAGATATAAAAGAGAAAATATGAAGGCTATAAAAAGAAAAGATGGCTGGTTTTGGAAAAAAGCAAATTTCGATGATTTAATAAAGTTCGATAAAGAAAGCGTGTAAGGAATAAAATATGAGATCAATAGAGAAGTTAAAAGGCAATTATGTTAAAACAATAGACTACATAAACGACGAAGTTTCTTTGTTTTACGAACTTATTGATAAGCGAGAAAAGCCTACACAAGATGTGTTTAACAGACCAATAGAAAGAAATTTTGAAGAAGCAGAAGTTGCGAAAAAAGTTCTAGAAAGCATGTCAACGCTATTTCCAAATAGCGACGGCATTATCCCTACTTCAATAGGAGATTTTTCTTTAAAATCTGCTTTAGTTAATTTAGAAGGAACTGATTATTTCTTTATTGGTTTTGATAGCGGTGTTTATAAAATAAACGATGTTGCTGGAGTTAGTGTAGAAAATAAAGTTTTTGCTGAAAGACAGCTTGAAGAAATATTTAATCTTAATACAAATATGGATGAATATGTATCAATAGAGAAAGATGAAGTTAGTGTTACTATAAATGTAAGAAGATATGATCAAACTTCAGACACATATTCTGTTGTAAGTTTTTCTGGAACAAATCAAATAACAGCATTGGAACAATTACATTCAAGTGTTTCTGCTTTAGGAGATTTATTTAGAGGAAGAGTTGGAATAAATCTTCATAAAATAAAATTTGAAAATTGGTTTTATATCTCTTCTGGTGTTCCAGCTATAACAGATCTTCTTTTTTTCTTAAAAGATGGAAATATAGATTACTCAACTACTTTAATCGACAATCCTCTTCCTACATCTCCAACTAATCTTAAACTAAATGAAAAAGATAAATTTTCTAATTTCTTTTTAGCAGAGGGAAATACCTCTCTTCCTTTATATGTAATTCAGTTTTCGGCAACTAAAGACAGCATAGCTTCTAGCCAAGATGTTAGATTTTATACTAACGATATAACTCAAATCTTTCATACAGGAATTGTAGAACAAAACAGCAACGATGGAGAAAAAGTAATTTCTCTTATAAACGATAACAGCAAGTTCATCGTAGAAAATGCTTTAGGATTTAAGCTTTTTGAAATTTCTGGAGATGGAAATCTATTAATTCAATCTGATACAGTTTTTCAGGGAGAAACTACTTATATAAGCACTACAAATCTTTCTGTAGAAGATAATATCATAGAATTAAATAAACCAGATTCTGGTTTGCCTGTTCCAGCGGATTCTGGAATTATAGTAATAAGAGATACAGCAGACGGAACAAGTATTAACTATGAAAAAAATCCAAGAATAATCTGGGATACTTTAGAAAATGTTTGGAAAATGCGTTATGGTAGCTCGGATGCTATAAAAAATGGAAATATATTGACAAAAGAATTTGCAGAAGACGATGGACTTGATAGAATATCTTTAAAAGATGGAGCTGGAAACATAGGCTTTGTTCGCTTTTCAAACGGTGAATTTATATTTGAGTTTAGTTAAGGAATAACAATGATTTCTATAAAGAAAGAACCTATTGTTGCATACTTCAATGAGGTTCCTGAGTTCGAAACATCTTCAAGAAAAAACTCTTATGATTTTTTTAATATAAAAATTAAAGGAGAAGATTTCTATAACTCCGATAATAATTTCAATAGAACAATCCCAGATTGCGATAATGGATTTTTTGTTGGAATTCCCACAGCCAACAGTGTTGCTATACAAGACGAGAATATTACAACTACAAATATTGATGAACTTAAAATAGAAAGAGATAAGTTTGGAGAATATATTTTTATAAAGATGTCTCAAAATTTATCTAATTTTAATTATCTATTTGACGATCTTTCGTTGTCAAGCTTTAGAACTATACCAGAAAGAAGAAGTTTTTCTTTTGATATAAAAGCAGAAGATTTATTAGAAGATGTTTTTTTGATACTAAAGAATGGTCCAACCATTTTAGAGTATGAACTAAATTGTTCTAAAAAATGGGAAAGAAAAACATTTCCTCTTATGAACATAAGTGAGCTTTATGATTTTGAGCTTATAATTGAGAATAGAAACACTGAAAATAAAAAGCAAAGATTTTATATAAGAAATATAGCAATAAACTCTGGCTTTCAATCAATCTTTAATGGTGACAAGAAAATTTCAAGAAACTCTACGTATCTACAAAACGAAGTTCAATCAAAAGCTTTTGCTTTAAGAATGATTGGGGATACAATTACTAACGGTGCTGGAACTTCAAACGCAGACTACTTATTTTCTTTAACAATAGGAAACTGGGATAAGAATAGAAATAACTCTTATGGAAACACAATTTTAGATTCTAATGTGGGACTTACTCTTAAATTTTTTAAAGATGAACAGGTATCTCAGTTTCATGAAATAAATATAAGTCCTAGAGGGATATCAAATAATCTAGGAGACACCTATTATCCAGATGAAGGAATAGTAGGTAAAAAACTAACCATAGGAACAACTAAAAATTCTACAACTTTTTATATCTATTATTCAATAGATGATTTTGTGTATTTTCAAGAAACAAGTGAAATCGTTAATATCGTTGATTTAGAGATAGACAGAAATGGTTATTTAGAATACATGGTAGGAAATTTTGTAGATATAGCGTCTGTTACTGGCTTCAATCAAGAATACGATGTTTTAGAAAAATTTAACTTTATAAGAAAAGGTTCTACGAGCCTTGGGCAAGAAACTTTTTTAAATGATTTATCAGAAGAAGTTTCTCTCATTAAAAGCAATACAAAGAAAATAAGTGATGTAATAACTTACGAAGATGATATAGACGAAGATTATACTTGGACAGTAACGGCAAATACAAACATTCAAGTTTTTAATACATATCAAAAAGCTATAGACGATGTTCTTATAACAACAGAAGAAGAAAATGATAGCTATCCTAATCTTATGAAGAAAAACGTAAATTATTTTTTCAGAGGAGAAACGATTTGCTTTTCTTATTCGCCTAGGCTACCAGAATTAACAGTAATGAAATTAGTGGCCTCAAATGGTGATTATATGATTATTCAAAAAATAGAAGATACCTCTAGAACAACTAATCCTTTTTCTAGCTTAGACATTTTTGAAATACTTTCAACATCTAAGGTTCAGCTACTTGAAACTGATTTTTCTAGTGCAGTAGTTCTTTTTAATTCTAATGAAATATTAAAAAGAAGAGTATCTATAAGTAAAGATGGTTTCTTTAATCAATTTGGTTTTTATGAACCAAAGCAAAATCTTAGTTCTTTATAAAGATGGAGTTTAATGAAAAAAAATGAATAGTAAAATACGTTATCTTGGTGGGAATATTTCCTTAAATAAATTCTATGGCTCATCTTTTTCTCATTATGATAATGCAGTTTTGATTATTAATGGTTTATTTGTTAATGCAGATGGATGCTTCGATAAAGAAACTAATAAAGAATTTATTTATTTTAAGCCATCAGCTTTAGAAGAAGATAAATGCAATTTTTATGAGTATGACAAAATATTGTTTGAAAGTCAATTATGCTTAGAAGATTTTTTAGATAGCAATAAAGAAGAAGAAAATTATTATAACGGAAAATTAGAAATAATTAAACCAAGTGATGATGTTTTAATATTAAACGATAAATTAGAAAAATATTTTAAAGATTATCTTGATGAAGATAAAATTATAAGAGTAAAAAAGAAATATGGTATTCCAAGAGATAATAAAGTAATTATTTATATCTCACCAAATGAAATGGAAAATAGAACAAACAACGCTTTTTCTAAAGAATTAGAAGAATACTCGTTAAAAGATAATGTTTCTATATTTTCATACAATAAAACACTAACAAGTAAAAAAATAAGAAAACTAGAAGATGCAGAAGAATTAGCTGATATATTTTTTGTTTCCGATATGGTAATAATACCAGATGAAAAATTGTTATACTTAGGGCCTTTATGCACTTTACTAAACTATCCTAGATATTTCTTATATATAGAAAACTCAAGAGTTTCTAGTCTAATTGATAGAAAAATGAGCTTTGGAGAACAAATACCAAGAAGTGATTATTATTCTGGAGTTTTTAAAATTTGGAATATTTTAGGAAAAAACAACGATTATTATACAGATAAAGTAATTGAAAAGATGTTCATAGGAGATTGATGCTTGAAGAATAAAGATATATTTGAACTTGCTGTGATGATACAAAAAGACGGAGAGCTTGAAGTGCAGAGAGAAACAGGGGACGCTTTTTTACTTTTACCGATTTTTGAGGAAGTTATATTTAAAAGTGAAGAAATTCAAAAAGAAATAGAATTTGAAAGATCGTCTAGGAGAATTCTAAAAGATAGCAGTGAATATAATGAAATAGTAAGAAAGATTATGGATCTTGATTACTTACCAAAAAACAAACTTGACATAAAGAAAGTTAAATATATTTCTGTTCGTCTTCTTTATGCTTTAAAAGGATTTTACTAATAAAAAATGGCAGATTTAAAGTTTGGCTCAACTAGCAATAACTATCTAATATGGCATAAAGGAAATGACGGAGAAGGAAGTTCTCTTGATGCTGATATTTTTGATGGAAGAGAAAAAGAAAGTTATTTATTTACCTCATCAAATTCTACAATAAGCCAAACAAGCACTTTAAGTATTTTTGGTTCCATAGACTTAAGTGGAGCAAGTGTATTTCTTAACTCTTTTGAAATACCAATATTCTCTTCTTTATGGAAAACAGATATTACAGGTGATGGAACATTTAGTTCAACAAATCAAATTAAGTTCCCTCTATCTCCTAATGGAAATTATGACTTCACTATTTACTGGGGAGATACAACAAGTAGTTCTATAACTTCTTGGAACCAAGTAGAATTAACGCACACTTATTCTCAGCCAGGAGTTTATATAATAACAGTTCAAGGAATTATGGATGGCTTTGGATTTGCTCAGACAGATAGTGATGCAGCCAAGCTTTTCGATGTAATGAACTGGGGAGATTGTGCAATTCACGGAGATGGTTATCAATTCTATAATTGCAGAAATCTTTCGGCTTTTTCTGCTACTAACAAATTCAGAAGCTTTGGTTTGCAGAGTGTTCAAAGTATGTTTGAGAATGCCTATAGATTTAATTCACCTATAACAATTTCTTCAGAAGCACTTTCAAACTCTTCTAATATGTTTAAAAATTGTTATAACTTCAATTCTCAACTTTTAATTAATTTAGATCAAGTTTCAAATTCTTCTAGTATGTTTGAAAATTGCCATATATTTAATCAAAATTTAAATTGTAATCTAGAGAGCTCTTTAAATTGTTCATATATGTTTCAAAACTGTTACTCATTAGATAAGCAATTGAATTTTTCAATTAATGAAAATGCAAATTTAACAAGTATGTTTGAGGGATGTTCATTCTCAG
>Ga0100385_1002589_pt1 | contig 16904 bp, 7 predicted proteins | sample CryGeymeta201509_FD_81543 | JGI IMG/M metagenome (GOLD analysis project Ga0100385, IMG submission 81543) | Groundwater microbial communities from Crystal Geyser aquifers in Utah, USA - Crystal Geyser metaG 2015-09 | ecosystem: Environmental > Aquatic > Deep subsurface > Groundwater | place: USA... | reverse complement strand
TCTTTACAGTATCTTTTTTGTTTTTCATGAATACAAATTTGTGAACCACTACATTCTTTACAGTATGATTTACGTTTATCATGAATACAAATTTGAGACCCTCCACATTCTTTACAATATGATTTTTTTTTACCGTGAATACAAATTTGTGAACCACCACATTCTTTACAATATAATTTTTTTTTACCATGAATACATTTAGTTTCGTTTTTACATTGAATCACATCATTTTTAGTTTTTAAAACAGAGCTATTTTTTTTAGTTATGGTCATTTTTAACAAAATTTTGTTAAAAATTCAATTATGAAATTTTTTTATTTATTCCATTTTTAAATATTGGTTTATAATTAGATATTGTAATCCAAATATCAAATGTTTCTACAATACATAAAGATTCTTTATCAAAGTTATTAGAATTTATACATTCAATTAAAATATCAGTAGTATTCTGATTAGGTGACCAAATATGAAGAATCGATTTATTAAAATTATGAATTTTATTTGTACTTTTTCTAGAAATTATTAATCCATATATTTTTTTGTGTAATAGTTTAATTCCATCTTCAAATGTAAATTCTTTTCCAAAATAAGATATTGCTCTAACAACACTAACTCCTATTGAATCAGCTGAATTATTTGATTTTATTAAAATATAATCAACCATTTTATATACAAAATCATATTTTACATTCATTTCATATATAACTTCTGAACTATTTGTAATATTCATTAAATGATGTATAGACCATGCTTCTGATATATCAGATTTACCTCCAGCATTATCAAATTGTAAAGAATTTTTTGCATACCCAGAAAGTTTTTCATTATATAATGGGTTATATGAATCTGTATAAATATTAAATTCTTCTAATTTTCCATCTTCAAAAGTTGTAATATCCATATTATAAAATCCATGCATATCATTTAATTCTGGTGTTAGTTCTGATTTTTTAACAATATATACAAAATCATTTTCTTCATTTTTTACATTACGATTAACTCGATAATCAAATGGAAAAAATAACAATATGTCTAATAATAGTTTCGAAATTAATAATGATAATATACAATATATAAATATTGCAAAATAACATGTAATGTTATTATGATTAAGTGTACAAATTAAAATTTCTATAATTTGACAACATGGAAATAACATACCTCTATGAATAGATTTTGAATTATTCCATCTAATTCTTCTAAGTATACTACTGAAAAAAAATCCTTTTAATATTAACAAATTTAATCTATTTATTATTATCAAATTGTTTACAATAAATTTCCTTATCATTATTTAAAATACATATTAAATTTAATTTTTTTCATTTTTCCATTTTTTTCTTAATATTCATAATGATATAATTTGTAATAATAATATGATAAATTTGTTTTACGAAAAAATATAATGTAATTTAACTAAAGTTATTATAAATTAATCATAATATTATTTTTTATTTTTTTTATTTTTCATTTAAAAATGGATCTACCTACTAAAATTCAAAATCTAGGAAATTTTATTTCTAAATTGTATCATGACCATAGTAAATTTGAACTTCATTTTGAAGAAACATGCAGTGATTCACCAAAATATGAAATTATATATGCCAAAAAAGAAGATTTTACCGTTATTTTAATTGCAATGAGTACTTTAAAAAATGATATAACAGAAAAACATTATAAAAGTAAAGGTTATGGATTTGATATTTATAAACCTAAAGAATTTTTGGAAGCTTTAAATGAAGACTCTTTAGAAATTTTTACTAAGTGTCAAAATAAATATGTTAAAAATTTAACTGAAGAATTTGACGAATCAAATGGAAATTTTATTTTGTTTGACTCAAGAGTAAAATTTGTTTTAAAAGATAAATATACCGATACATGGGAAACAAATAATTGGTATATTCTTTTTGAGAAACCTTATGAATTTACTATTTTTTCAAAAGATGATTCAAAAAGAGGAGTTTTTAAAATTAAAATGTCGAAAAAAGAAGAAAAGAAGGAAGAGGCAGCAGAGGAAGAGGCAGCAGAGGAAGAGGCAGCAGAGGAAGAGGCAGCAGAGGAAAAGGAGGAAAAGGAGGAAAAGGCAGCAGAGGAGGAAAAGGAGGAAAAGGAGGAAAAGGAGGAAGAAATTGAAAAAGAAATTTCTACTTTAACGTCTAAAGAATTAATTGAAGTTACTAAACCAATTAAAAATATTATTTCTAATATTAAACATATACCAGATAGTTTAAAGAAACAGTATTATATGGAATTAAACAAATGTATGAAAATTCAAAAGGATAAATATTTAGATCTAGCTAATAAATAAATAGTATGTTTAAAAAATAATACTTTATTCTTTCCTATATTGTTTTTTAGGAAAAAAATGGAAATCAGAAAAAAAATGGAAAAATGAAAATATCCATTAAATTTTCATAATTTAAATGGAAAAAGAATTAATAACTAATATACCAAAATTAGAAGATTTTATTGGAAAAAAAGAAGATAGTTTATTTTTATTTGGATTCATAGAACGATATTTTATTTTAGATAATTTTGAATTAATGTACAAAATAAACATAAATACAGATAGAATTACTGAAAAATTTTTAATTACAAATAATACAAATATTGTTGCAGTAGATTTAAAAATTTATATACAATTTGATGATGGCAATAAATTAGAATTAAAATTTATAAATTTAGAACAATTACAATTATGGGAAAAAGGTATTAAACAAACAATAAATATTTTTGAATATATAAATTTACATAAAATAAATGGTATTTTAGGAAATGGTAATAATGGAAATATTTTTAAAGTTCAAAATATGGATAAAATTTATGCTTTTAAAAAAATAAAATCAAATTCAAATGTTAAAAATGAATTGTCCATTTTAAAACTTTTAAATGATAAACATAAAAATATTGTTAAAGTTGTAAATATTTTTACTAATTCAAAACAAACTATATATTTTTTTCAATATGAAAACTGTATAGATCTATATAATTATATTATAAATGGATGTAAAAATGACAAAACAATAACAAAACAAATTGCAGAAGGACTAAAATTTTTACATTCATATAATATAGTACATTTAGACATAAAATTAGAAAATATTTTATTAACTCATAAAGGTGAAGTTAAAATAATTGATTTTGAATTGTCAAAATATATAGAAAATGATTTGTGTTATCCAACAACAAATGATATTTTAGATAGAACATTTGATTTTATATACAAAGATATAAAATTAACATTTTTAGGTACAATTGGATATATCCCACCAGAAATTCTTTTATTTAATTGTATATCACCATATGCTGATATTTGGTGTTTTGGAATAATTATTTATATATTTGAATGTAATATTCATCCATTTTATTCAACATCAATTAAAGAAACTATTGAAAATAGCTTACAATGTAATTTAAATTTAAATATTAATGCGTCAAAATTTATTATACAAATATTAAATATATGTCCAAATAAAAGAATAACTATTGATGAAATAATCAATAATGATTATTTTTTAAATATCTAATTTAGTTTAAAATTTTAAACTAAAAAATAATCGATCAATCCAATCAGTTAATCAACATATACCATCTTAATAAAGTCAAATGGTTCTTTTCTAGTGGGACGATTAGCTCGACCAATAATTTGTTCCTCTGATTTGAAATGACTATAAGTAATTATCATATCAATAAATGGGAAATTCATACCTGCACTTGAAACTCCACTTTTTAAAATCCAAACTGTCTTATATGTAGAATGTTCAAAATCATCAAGATCTTCTTGAGTATGTCGTTTATCACGAGGATTTATAATATATTTTTCATATTTACCGTAAATTGCAAAATTTTCTGCTTTTGTTAATGCAGTTGGAATACGAACTCTAAATCCTTTTTGTGCCAATTCTTTAACTATATTAGTTAAAAGAGAAGAACCTTGATCTGATGTATTTATATAAATAAGAACCTTAAATCCTTGTTCTGCTGATGAAATAAGTGCATCCATTTTTGATTCAAAAATGTATTCATCTCCACTTGAAACATTTGTATAATTATCTATTCTATTTTCCATAATTGCAAATTTATTATTATATCCATTTATTTCTGCATCAGCTTCTTCTTTTAAGTTAATTAATCTTTCACCTGTAACTTTATATTCTGAAACGCGTTTATGTACATCATTAATTTTTTCATTAATTTTATTAATAACTCCATCATAAATATCATTTATATTATGAATATTTAAATATGACATTATTTTTTCAGTTTCATCATTTTCAAGATATTCATCAAATTCACTATCTAGAATTCCAGTAAATATAGAATTTTCACTTGACTTTCTACATTTTAGAACATGAGTTCTAATAAAATTCTGATTTCCATATATAATATTGTGAATATAAGTATCTGGAAATTTAATAATATATCTTCTTATCATATCGGGAAGCATATATTTTCCAGATACTGAATTTACATAATCTCTTAAAAATTGTGCATTTCTTCCGATCCACATATTAAAATAATGAACTGCTCCACTTTTAGTTTTTTCTTGGGATGTAATTAAATATGGAGTTGCAGTTACTAACCATATCATTCTAGCTGGAGATAATTGGCGATACGTTTCAGTTATTCTTTTTCCATGACCACCAATTAAAAAATTAACAATTGAATCATTATTATATAGTTTAAAATTATCTTGATTTGTTATTAAAATATCTTGCATTTCATCAATACATAATCTATTTACTTTTACTTTTTCAAATGTTGGAATTAAAAATTGAAATGAAGTTGCACCACATAGAATAACACGATATTGTTTCATTTTATGAATTAAGAATTCTGTAATAATTCCTCCACCACTAGATAATTCAATTTCTTCTTTTAATTTTTTTCTCATATTCTTATATTTTGTTAAATTATTTAAATCTTCATTTGTTCTATTTGCAACTCTAATAGAACTTAATTTTTTAACAATTTTATCAACTTCATCATATTGATCATTCAAATATGATGAAGTTGAATTTTGCGAATAGAAACCTTCTTTTCTAATTTCATCCATAATTGCGGATTCTGTAGTTATTTCATAGTAGTGCCCTTGACCATAGAAAGTATTACAATCATTTTTCCAATTACTTATAATATTATTAGGTGCTAAATAAATTGAACATGGAATATATTCAAGTCGTGGTTGATTTATAATAACAGTTATTAGAGATGTAGATACTATTCCATCTGGAACTGCAGGTTCTTCTACATCAAAAAATGAAAGTCCTAACATAGCAGCAGTTTTTCCACTTCCTGGACTTGATGCATTTACACCTATCCTTGAATAGAACTGTCCTCTTTCATTAGAAATTACTGATTCTGATTCGGCTTCAAGTGCCCATGCAATCATTTGCTTTTGGTGCTTATATAATTCTTTCTTTAATTCATTTGGAACAATATAATCTGCAATTTCCATATAATCGTCACGGGTATTAATATTTTCCAATTCTTCTTTTGTCGGATCGTTTTCATTTTCATCATACATTATGTTTATTTTAAATTAAAAAAAATTATAATTTCTTTTTTAATGGGTATAATATAAAATTAAAAATTTTTAATTTCTCTTTTCTTTTCTTTTCATTTACAATTTAAATATTTGGATGACGTTTTAAAATATAACTTTCAAGTTCAACATAATTAGATAATTCTCGTCCCATTTCATATAAAAATTTATAATATAACTTCATAATATTATTAGATAATTCTACTTTACCATTACTTAAAATATTATATAATATCTTTTTTAATTGTTTCATTAATGGTATAAATGGAGTTCCTTTTGTTTTTAAAATGTATTTTGATTTTAATGATAGTACAACTCTATCATTAAGTATAACCATTCTATTATCTTTTGTTTTACCGATATATTCATCAACATTTTTATAAAATAAATTTCTCAATATAAATAGATTAGTAATACCAATCTTCTCCTTAAATTCATTTAATATATGAATGTTATTTTTAGATAATGACTTAATTACTAAGAATAAATCTCTTACAATTTCAGTTGTAATATTCGAATTAACTTCAACTTCAATTTTTCCAATTTTATTTATATAATCAGAAAAATTGCTAAATGTCCCATTTAATATAGAAACAAAATTAGCAAATTTAGATGAATTTAAAATAGTATCAACATCAATAAATTTAAGTAAATTATCTTTTAATTTTAGACTATCACCAAAATTATTATTTATAATATTATCGATAAATAATCCAATGAAATGCATTCCTGGTCCAGGATCAACAATATAAAGTGAAGATATAACTTCATTCATAAATTTTGTAATTACATAAGACATATCTGTAAATTTATCATATGTATCGGAATCTACCTTAATTGATTGTAAATTATCATTTAATATATTATTAAAATCATCCGTTTTATCTATTATTGCATTATCAAACTTAATAGGTTGTAAACTATTATATTCATGCACATTAATGATTACATCTATATTATTTTTAATGAATTTTAGATATTCATATTTAATGTGAAGTCCAAGAAGAATATGTTGTTGTTTTTCATCAGTAACTTTATATGGAAACATATGTGAAAAATTGGTTTCATATGGCGAATGAATATTACAATTTGAACATAAAATTTTAAGCGAATTATCAAGATTATCAATCATATTATCAACAAATTCAATATTTTTTATATCAACTAATTCTTTTAAAGAATCATCAAAAATGTCATCAAATAATCTTATAATTTTTAGTTTATCATAATCATCCCTATTTTTAAAATTATAATCAAAATCATTAAATAATTTCATTCTAATTATATATAACTTTTTAGTTTTATCATTTAAAAATAATAAATTATATATTTCTGGCAAATTAACTGTTTTTATTTTCATAATAAATTCATTTATACTTTTCTTTAAATCAGATATACCATTTAAACTTACATCATATGAATTTAAAATTATAGAAGCTATAGATGATGAAGAAACAAAGTTTTCAATTAGAATATTTTTTGATTCATTCTTAGAAGAAATTAAAAGCAAATTATTTTTATATTCTTCGTCAAATTTCCTATATGTTGTATTTTGTTTATTTGATGTTTCAATAATATTAGATGCAATAATATTAATTGAATTTAATTTTTCTTTTATTAATTGATTTTTATCGGGACCACCAATTATTTTTTCATAATTAGATTGAACTAATACATTATCATTCATATTAACATTATTTTTTGGATAAAACTGCATTTCTAGAAAATTATTGTATTTATAATAGATATATGTACCAATATATTCAATATAAGAATTTACTTCATCATTAGTTTTAACAATAAAATTAGTTAAAAACTTATCAAAAATAATCTTTCTATCAGAAATTGGTAAAATAAAATCTGTTTGTTCAAAATTTTTTAGGAAATGAGTTGGTGATTTATTTAAATTTTGTTTCAAATTGTTAATATGTTCTTCAATATCATTAACAAATAAATCTGGACTATTATATTCTATATGTAATAACTTAACTTTATTTATACTAATAGAATTCAAAAAAGTTAAAATTTTATTATGAAGATTATCACGTCTATCATCAAATATAGAAATAATGTCAAAATTAAATGTATCTGCAAATTTTAATATATTTTCGTATTCTACCTTACCATTCTCTCCATTCTCTCCATTCTCTCCATTCTCTTCACTCTCTCCACCTACAATATACCCCGTTGAAAGAGATGCTAATAGACTAATAAGTTCATCAATAATATCATTAATTTTACCTTCAATTCCAAATGTATTAAAAATAATAGATCTTGTTTTTTTATTAAATCCAGTTGTGATAATACCTTCAATAAAATTCCTACAATTTTTCACACATTCATCAAAAACTAATTTACTGTTAATATCAATATTTTCTGAATATATTGATGTTATACTGCAAATGGCACTTAATTTACATGCATATATAAATATTTGTTTTAACTTATTGATATCAGTAGTTTTATTCTTTTTAATGAAGTAATTTTCGAAGATTTCTTTATATTCTGGAATTAACATTGAAATATTAATATTATTATCTTGAAATATAGAAAATATTTCAATAAAATTATTAATTTCGACATTATCATTTAAATCTTTTGGGTTTACAGAATAATATTTATCAGGTAAAACATTATTAATATCACCATTATAGAATTCTTTAAATTTTGAAATAAATGAATCGGATAATAGAGAATTATTTTTATCTGAAGATTGATTAAATGAATAAATTGGAACAAGATTAATAATTGTATCATTTATTTGTACATTATTAATTAATGAAAACAAAACTTGTGATCCTATCTTTGAATATAAATTAGTTAAATCATTTTTATTATTTTCAAAATTTATAAGATACTTTTGAACAATATTATAATTATATTCGTCCAAAAATTTAAGTAAATTGTCCTTTTTATTAATTAAATCAATACCAACATTAAGTTGTTCAGAAAAATTTGATTCATCTATATTAACTTTTAGCTTTCCATAATTTCCATAAAACATATTTTTGAACATTTCAGTATTAATTTTGTTAATGATACGATTTATACTTTCAATCATTATTTTATCAATTTCTGATACAATTCCATAAATTTCCATTATTTTATTAAATTTAAAAACATCATCATATGGTAATTTAGTTTGTGTTCTATTTGATAACTCAATTGTATGATATCTATTAAAAAAATCATTTAATAGAGAACTTGAAATTAAATTTTCAATATATATTTTTTGTGTATCTGTTAAATCACTATTATAATAATTAATTTGATATTCATTTTGTACATCATTTGTTTTTATTGAGAAAATATCATCATTATTTAATAATGCTGCACCTATACCAATACATATTTCATATGGAAATACAAAAACATTAGTACCATCATCAGTTTCATATAGAATACTCATACCATGAGAAATAAGAAAATTTCTTCCAGCTTCAAAACAATTAGAACTATAAGAACTTAAATTTTTAATTAGTCTATCGTTATTAATTTTAATATGTGGTCTATTTTCCATATAGAATGTACTTCCTATTAATTCTACAGGTTTTACATTAAAAAGAGTAGCTAAGTTTTGAATTGTTATATTATCTATTTCGTGAGTAAATAGACCATGTTTAATATAAAAAGTTCTATTATTTTCATCATCATCCTCATATATAATTCTAAATCTAATATACTGACTTGTGTTATCATCTAAATTAAAATCAATATCATTATAAAGATCTACATTAATATTAAATGGAATCCCGTAGAATGTAAATGGTGGCTTATCAATCTCCATTTCCTCCATTTCCTCCAAATCAATATTAATATTATAAATATTATCATTATTGGAAAAATTGTCATTATTAATTTCAGAATTATCAAAATCAACAAATATTTTTCTTGTTTTAGTCTCAAATTCATCAAATATAGAATCTGTAATTAATGTAGATAAAATTTTCCATTTAAATGGATTTGGCTGATTATATTTTAAATTAAATGACTTTGTTCTTTTAATGTAAACATTTGAATATTTTAAAGTATCATTTTGAAGAAACGATTCTAAAATCAATTCATTATTTCTATTTCCAATAGATGTTAAAAATTCAAAATTATATTTTAAATATTCTTCTTCATGTTGTTTTAAAATAACTTTTGAATTTTTTATATTATTTACTTCATTCATTAACTTAGATGTTGACGATGAAAAATCAGAAAATTTAGAATTCATTGTCGAAATAAAATTTCTAACTAATTCTATTTCTTTATTTACAATTGGAATATTTTTAAAATTATGACATAAATCATAAACTTCACCAGATTCAGTAACATATGCGTAAGGATTTTGGAATTTCCCAATTCTATCTTTTGGAAAAGAATTTAATAATGAAATTCCTTTTCCATGATGAATATTACAACATGAATATTCAGAAGGAATTATTTCATTAATTAATTCCTTTTTTACGTTTATAGTTTTATCAATTTCCTCTATTGAAATACAATATAATGATGTTCGTTTAATATTTTGAAATAATGTTTCAAATAGATTATTTTGAAGTGACATTTGATCAGTTTTTATGAAATTTTCTTGTGTTGATAATCTATCTAAATTACGTTCAATTGGACGAGATTTTATTTGAATTGATGGTTTCACAATTTTTGGTTGACTTAGTTCTTTATTCTGATTCTGAGAATGTAAAAAATGTTGTTTAACTGGTTTTACTTCAGATGAATTTTGTGTAACCAGTCTTACTGGTCTTGGAGTATTATATACTTGTGGAGTATTATATACTTGTTGTTTAATTGACCTTACTGGTTTTGGTGTATCATTATGTACTGTAAATTGGTATCTTGTAAGAACTGCTTTTAATATTCTACAACGTTTATTTGAACTATTAGTTGAAATTTTACAAAAATTTATTTCTGGAATTAACATTCCTATAAAATTATGAGTTACCATTCTCGCTAATATACTAGCATTATTATCATTTAGTAAATTTACAAAATTTACAATAGAACTTTCATTCCTATCTGGAGGTTCTAATAATTCGGGAGGCTTAAGAATAAGTTTGTTTTTGATAAAATATTCTATACGATTTTGCATATTAATTAAATCATTTTCTTTATGTCCAAAAACAGGTTTTGCTTTTTCCGTCATTAATGAAGTATATAATTTGGAAAGAAAAATTTTTCCAAGATCAATTTCAACTGATTCAATTATACATTTTACATTAATATAATGTAAAAATTTAGTATCATTTATATCAGCATTTTGTTCCTCATAAATGTTCATGATGTTATAAATAAAATTGGAGTTATTTTCGTGTGTCATTATAATTTTTTAATAAAAAAATTATATTTTTCAATTTATCAAAATTGAATATTTAGTGTAAAAAATTATTGAAAAATATGCCTGAAATAGCTGAAATCAGACTTATGTCTGAACATTTAAATATGGATTTAAAAGGTAAAATATGTGAAGGAATTAGAATTAACAGTCAAAATAGACACTTCAAAGAAAAAAAATTGTTTTCTTCTGATTTTTCATTAAAACAATTAGGTGATTTAGACGAACTTGGATTTCAAGTTAAAAGAAAATGTGAAAAAATTGAAAGTAAAGGTAAAAAGATAATTTTTGATTTTGGTGATATATTGATGATTGTAAGTTGTGGAATGGAAGGACATTTCTGCTATGAAATTGGAAATAATTCTGGGTTAATGATTCAATTTGAAGATATTTTTGTATTTTTTGATGATTCTAGACATATGGGATTATTTAGTGTTGTGAATAAAAATTCATTAGCACATAATAATGTAATGAAGGATGTTGGTCCTGATTGGTTTGAAGAATCAACAGATTATAATCTTTTTAAATCAATAATTACAAATACTCGATTGAAAAAAACAAGAATATGCGAATTTTTAATGCAACAGAATCGTTTAAGTGGAATTGGAAATTATCTACGTGCAGATATATTATATTCTGCAAAAATAAGTCCTCATCGAGAACTTCAATCTTTAGGAGAATTTGATCTCCAAAATTTATTTTATTGGGCAAAAACAATTATTTACGAATCATATTCAAAACAAGCATGTACAATAAAATCATATACTGATCCGCATGGAAATACAGGAAATTATGTACCAAAATGTTATGGACGATCAACTGATGAATTTGGAAATCAAGTTTTAAAATTTTCAGATAAACAAAATAGAACAGTTCATTGGGTCCCTAATGTACAAATATAATATAAAATTTTATATTAAATTGAAAAGTATCAGATAAAAATAAAAAAAATGTATTGTCCAAATGATGATGTTTCTATATCACCACCTCAGAAATTAACCCTACGAATATTTAAAATAGAAGAAGAAGATGAGTTTAAAGGTAGTCTAACATTAAATATTATTATTAAATGTTTTGATATTAATTCCGATAAGTATATTTGTAGAATAAATAATTTTCCTGTTCATTGTTGTTTAGAACTACCAGAATATAGTTTTGATCAGTATATTCCAGATGGTAATATTAAGAATGCTCAATATATTCCTAGAAATGAAAAAATATATTGGGATGATAGATTAGCAAATGAATTGTTTAATAAATTTTGTTACAAATTAAAATCTAAAAATGGGTCTATTCCAATTGGATTTAGTTTTAAAATGTTAAGTGGAATTTATGATTATAATAAAGGTCAAAAAAAACCTTATATGTACATATATTTCGAATCTTTAAAAGCAAGACAAAATTTTAGAACATTATGTTGTAGATTTCATATGTTTTTAAATAAAGATTATCAATATATTGCGTTTACAATTCATGAAAATAAAGTAAGTACATCTTTACGTTTATTAACAAAACAAAATATAAATTATGATGGATGGTTTTCATGTGAAGGTAGAGAAATTCCATTTAATTCAATTAATAGAATATGTAATGAAAATTATAAAGAATTTTTTATTGACTACAATTCAATGAAACCAATTAATGAAAAAGAATCTATGGGTTGGAAAATTTATCCTACTGTTGTAGGTTTTGATTTTGAAGTATATGGTCATAAAGGAACAAAAAGAATGCCTTCAGCAATGGAAACAAAAGATGCAATTTATATGATTTCAATTGATTGTAAAAAAATAGAACATCCAAAATCAAGACGAAAATATTGTTTAGTTTATGGGAAAACAGATCCAATTGAAGGTTGTGAAATGATATATTTTAGTAAAGAAGAGGATATGCTAATCGCATTTGCACATATGTTTAAATATTTAGATCCTGATTTTATTACTGGGTATAATATTTATAATTTTGATTGGCCATATTATATAACTAGATGTGAATTACATCATATTTCTTCAAACTTGATTCCAAATATGGGAGTATACAATGAACATCAAACTGAAATTTATAGTCAAAATTGGCAATCTTCAGGTGCAGGTAATAATGATATTACATATGTAATAGCAAAAGGAAGAATGTGTTTAGATTTATTACCGTCATTAAAAAGATTAAAGAAGTTAAGAATGCATTCTTTAAATTATGTTTCTGAACATTATCTTAAACGTAAAAAATTGGATGCTAGTGTTGCAGAAATGTTTGATGCTTATGAAGCATTTCACATTCGAAATGATAAAGATAAAATTGATAAAATGACAAAAATAGCAGAATATTGTATTAGAGATTCTGAATTATGTGTTGATTTAATAGAAGTAACAAAATTATGGTATCATTTTTCATCATTATCTGGAGTTAGTGGTATTTCAATAGAAGACATATATTTACGAGGTGAACAATGTAGATGTTATTCAAGATTATATAATAAATGCTATAATTATGGATATGTTATTTCTAATGGTAGAACTTATGATTATTATTATACTGGAGGATTTGTTGGAAAGCCTATTCCAGGTGTGTATCTATATGTTGGTACTATTGATTTTACATCTCTATATCCATCAATTATGCAAGCTTATAATTTATGTTTTAGAACATTTATTCCAATTTCAATGTGGGAAGAAATTCCAGAAGAGTATTGTGAAGTTATTCCATTTTATCAACATGAACCAACTGAACATTTTTCAATGTCTCGTAAAATGGATATTGAGCAAAAATTAAAACTTAAGTCTAAGGGGTTTAACTGTACTGTTACAGATGAAGAAATTGAATATTGTAATAGAAAAACAATTATTGTTCCACCTAAAAATTTAGATGAAAATGAAACAGAAAAAATTGAATTTGATCCCATTGATTTAACTGATCATCCTAATTTAACAAATAGATATTATGAATTCAGATTTATTAAAAAAGAATATTTAGAAGGATTTATGCCAATGTTAGAACGAGAATGGGTTGCTGCAAGAAAAGAAGTTAAAAATACAATTAAGAAATTAAACTCTGAAAAGAATAAATTAAATAGTGAACTTGAATTAATTGAAAGTAACGAAGAAGATAAAATTAAACAGATAAATGAAGAAATAAATCAAATCGAATCTCAATTAATAATCAATGATAAGAAACAAAACTCAATTAAGATAATTGCAAATTCTGGATATGGATTTTGTGGTGCTAAAAATGGAATGCTTCCTGGATTACCAGTTGCAATGTCTGTAACGGCACTTGGTAGAAAATTAACACAAACTGTAAATACAATTGTTGAGAAGGATTTTTCTTTTTTAAATGCAAAAGTTGTTTATAATGATACTGATAGTTCAATGGTTTCTTTAGATATTGACCAATCTTATGATTTAATAGAATTAGGTGAAGCATTAGAAGAATCAATTAATGGAAGATCAAAAGAAAAAACATTACAATGTGGGGTTACATTACCAATAAAAGAAGCAGCATTTAAAAGTCCATTAAAGGTAGAATTTGAAAATTTTTCACAAATGTGTCCTATTAAACCAAAATTTTACCATAAAGCTATCAGAGAATTAAACAAAGATAAAATTGCAAAAACTGGTGAATTTGAACTTAATGCTGATGGAACACCATATATAATGAAAAAAGGTGTATTAACAGCCAAAAAAGGAAATTCTGTTTTTTCCGAAATTTTATATGATGAACTTAGTAAACAAGTTCTTTTTAAAAAACCAATTATTTCAGCAATTAACTTTCTTTTAGAACATGTTATGTTATTATTAATGGATAAATATGAAGCTCGTAAACTAACTAAAGTTACAGGAATTGGTTCTAATTATAAAGAAGAAAATGGTGAATATTATATGAGTGTTTTTAGTAAAAATTTAACTAAATGGGGAAATCCCGTAAAACCTGGAGATAGAATTGAATATATAATTGTCAAAACTTGGGATGAAATTAAAAAAGGAAAATCTGTAAATATTGGTCATAAATGTAGAGAAATTAATATGTGGGAAAATGACCCAAATAGAGAACCATTAGATTACGAATATTATGTTGAAAAAGGTATCAAAACACAATATGATGGTTTATTTTATATCGGTTACAGTAAAATTTTAGATTGTGAAAAATTTAAAAAAATTGGATATAAACCTAAATTTTCACAATGCGATTTTGTTCATTTTAAAGAGCCTATTAGAATGATTTCTGCTATTGTTGCTGATTACACTAAAGTATCAGATGAAAAATTTTCAAAATATTTAATTGATACATTTAATATTGAATATGATACAATATATCCAAGAAATTATTATATAGCATCATTAATTGAATTTGAATTAAAATCTATTTGTAATTATATTGAAATCAATGGTTTACAATAAATAAAATAATTATTAAAAAAAAATAAAAAACTTTTTATTTTATTTAAAAATGCAAAAAAATTGTAATTGTAATTCATCGGAATGCTCACAATGCTCACATTTAAATAACTGTGAACTAGAAGCATTAACTAGAAATAAATTATCACGTAAACAACTTGAAAGACAAGAATGTTTAAATTTTCATCATGATATTTATGTTAAATGCGAAAAAGTCATAACTGAAAAAGATTTACCCATTAATATCAATTCTTATCCATATTATGGTGATCCAATTGGAGAAAGTCAATTTGGTGACCCATGGATGATAACATCTGCACCAATTCAAGATTATACTGGTGTAATTATGACACCTGATGGTCAAATTCAAATTGCAACAATTAATAATTCAACTGATATGTGTATCAGTAATGATTTTGGAACTAATTGGAATTTAGTAAATTTGGGTCAAGGAACTCAAAACTGGACTTCAGCCGCAGTGTCTTCAACTGGCTCAGTTCAAATGTTTATTAGTAGTGGAGGTGTAACTGCAATTACTACTAAATTTGGTTTAGGTGGATATACTCCAACATCACTTCCATCTGGACTTACGTATTCACGCATTAGAATGTCCGATACCGGAAGATTTATTGCAGTTACAACTACAACTGGAGTCCTTTATGTTTCTAATGATGGTGGTTCATCTTGGGTAAATAAACAAATATCTACACAATCGTTATCTGATATTTCTATTTCTGGTTCTGGACAATTTCATGTAATAGCTGGTTTAGAAGGTATTTTTATGTCATCAGATTACGGTGGTAATTTTTCTGGAGTTGTCGTTCCTGGATCATTTTCAAATGTTGATATTAGTACAACTGGTCAAATTATAAATGCTACTTCAACAGGTGGAATTAATACAACTGTTTCAACTGATTATGGTCTTACATGGCAAACATCACCATTTCCATCTGCTCAAAATTGGTCAAGTTTATCTATGTCAGGAGCAGGAAAATATTCATTAGCTGTTGCTAGAAATAGTAATATTTTCTTTACAAGTAAATATGGTTTTGAATGGATTGAAGATTTTACTGGTGGTATTAGAAATTGGTCAGGAACTGCAGTTTCTGATTCTGGAAGTTATTGTACTGCTTGTGTTGATGGTGGTGGTATCTATACTGATAATGTTCCAATTACTACAAATACTGGTTTGATTCTTCAAAATAGTGCAACTGAACCTCTTGGACCTGTTACTGGTCAAATTTATTATAATACAGTTACAAATTGTACTTATTTTTGGAATGGATCAATGTGGGTGAGTGTATGTAGTTCAACTGGATTGACTGGAGCCACTGGTTTGACTGGAGCTAGAGGTCTTACGGGAGCTAATGGATTGACTGGAGCTAGAGGTCTTACAGGGGCTAGAGGTCTAACTGGAGCTAATGGATTCACTGGGGTTACTGTTTTAACTGGAGCTGGAGGATTGACTGGAGCTAATGGTCTAACTGGAGCTAATGGATTGACTGGAGCTGATGGTCTAACTGGAGCTAATGGATTGACTGGAGCTGATGGATTGACTGGAGCTGATGGATTGACTGGAGCTGATGGATTGACTGGAGCTAGAGGTCTTACAGGATTTATTGGATTGACTGGAGCTA
>Ga0100385_1002581_pt1 | contig 16935 bp, 22 predicted proteins | sample CryGeymeta201509_FD_81543 | JGI IMG/M metagenome (GOLD analysis project Ga0100385, IMG submission 81543) | Groundwater microbial communities from Crystal Geyser aquifers in Utah, USA - Crystal Geyser metaG 2015-09 | ecosystem: Environmental > Aquatic > Deep subsurface > Groundwater | place: USA... | reverse complement strand
GATGGTGACTCTGTAGACGTTGGTGTCGTCTACGAACCAGATGACTTGATTTGTGAATAGGTCGGTATAATTTTGAGTGTTCAGATAGGGCTCTGTCGGCTCTGAAGAGTAGAGCTGGAGACCTTTTCTGACTCTTTCTCGAAGAACGTAGAGGGCAGGATTAGCCTTCATGATTTTGTTGACAGCCTGAAGAGTCAAGGTTTTGTTGCCAGGGAACCAGTTTCCGAAGGATGAGTGCATGTTGTAGGCTAGATCGATGGCGATCAGGCAGCCAGTAGGCGAAGGATATATAGAAATGTTGTCAGTTGTGTAGTCGAGGAATTTAGCTCTCGCATATCTTTCGATGTCGTGGGAGTCGAAATCTCCCCATCTGAGCTGGACATCGATCCAATATTTATTGGAGGTGGTTCCATCATATTCTTCCTTGTTCTCATGAAGAAGGCAAGGCTTACTTATTTGCCACTTGAAGGCAGCAAACAGAATAATATCGGCGCAAGATGAGTTCATTTTGTAACTCTTTCTTGGATGGATGGTCTCCTTTTGGACTGTATCTATCTCCAGGCCCTCTAGCTCCATATCATACACCTGACACAGATCCATCACGATGCTTTCATGAATTTTCTGCCACAAGTGAGCCCTGAAAATCTGGATGAGAGATATTTTGAGCGTGGGAATTTTACCATGCATGAAAATGCCTGTCAGATCAAGCTGCACCTGGAAGCCGATGTAGACATTGGCTCTATTGATGGTAGGCGACCACCAGAGAGTGAATCTTCTGTTGGGAATTTGATTCAAACCTGACCGCTGAGCATGTGTCAGCTTCTTGAACTTCATCGACTACTCGAATCCTGAGGCTTTCTACCAGAATAGACCCTACCAAGTTGGGAAATAGGTTCCCTTGAAGAGAGTATGCTCAAGGATGCCTTCCACGCCTCCAAGAGCTTGGATCATATCTGTTCTGTAATTGTTCAAATTCCAGAGCTTGCCGTCATGTTTTTGATGAGTCCACCAGAAGGGATTTTGCTTCAGAAGTTGATACTGCTTGAACTCTTGCCTGACTCTCCAGCCTTTGTCATAAGCAAGGGTGAGCCTGTCCTTTTGGAAGAGAGTGTTGATACGAGGAATACCGTGGTCCCAGCTTTCCTCAAGATCGTCAAGAGTAAGTCTCCTGTTTTGAGATTTTGCCTCTTGGCGTTTGATGGCATACTAAGCCCAGACTCTTTGGCTGTCAATAAACTCGGAGTCCCAGGTCTGGATGTATCTGTAGAGATTGGGAATGAGCTGATCTTATTCATGGGACATACCTGCTCGGAAGTGGGTGAAGCCTTGTTCTGTCTGCTTCGTAAATCTGAGGTCGGCCTGAGGAATAAGAATGTGGCCCATGGAAAGCATACCAAGGCCTCCTAACTACTTGGGAGTGTAGAAAACAACAGGAGGGAATCTGCTAGGCATTTTTGAATTGAGGCCTATCTTAATTCTGGTCTGAATTTTGTTCTCAGATTTGACCAGAAGGTCCAAAATTTATTCTGTATGGATGATGGCTTATCTGAAGTAGGTCATGAGGCCTATGAGAGTGGTGTTCCATTTGTTGGATATTTTTGTGAAGGTTGTTGAACCACTGGCCATCAATATTTGCCTGACTCTGTTTTCGAATCTTTTGAGTGAATCATTGTCAACTCTAATGAAGGCATGAGCTGTAATTTCCTTGGTTATCTCGTCCTGTAGCTTCCAGACTCCTTCACGCTGCGTGAACTATTCCTTGAGTGTTCTGATCTTCGGTAGCAATCTGACCTCGAAGCCTGTCATGGAGAAGAGCAAGTTAGGGTTGTCTTTGGAATAGACAGAAACATAAGTATTTTCCCAGTGGATGGTGGTGATGCATCGAGGCAGACGGTTTTTGATTTCCCAAAAGACACTTCTGCCTAAATTGACGTCATGTTTCATCAATCTCATTCTACAATCCTTGGGCCAACATTTCCTGTTGTTGTAGCCTACAACATTCTCGTTGTTTGGATCAGGGTTTTCAGTCAGATAACGTTGAATGAGCTACCTTGCTTCATCGCTGGTGAACTTGAATAGAATATAGAGGTGATCAACATACCTCAGATAAATTCTGATGGGGTGCTTTGTCTCAAGCTCGATGGATTTGTATATCATAAACGCGTTTTAATCGAGAGGAGGTCCAGCGATTTCATTGGCCCTGTTGAGCCCAAGAATCAAAATATCGATGATGAGCCCGTAGAACTGGAAAATGAAGGAAGTGAATTGCAGTCCCATCAACAGCCCATAGAAGTTGGTATGGTTCATATCTTTGAAATTGATCACCACATTGTTCTTGGTTGTCATGTAGTCAGCGATATTGTGGTCGACGATCAATCGCAGCAATCTGTTGAGAAGGGTTAAATCGATCTTTTAGTATATCTTGTCCAGTCTGGTCTGCATGAGGACCAAAGATTGATCTTAGCTGCAGTCCCATACTCCGTGGAGATTGTTGATGCCTTGACAGTATTTGTAGAGAAGAAGGGGAGGTGGCTCAGTATCACTGGGTTTGATCCAGTTAGGAAAAAGCCTCCTTTTGTCAGCTTAGTACCACAAATACTGATCAAGATAAGCGTCAGTTATTTTTTCAAGAGGATCGATCTAGTAAGTTGGAATGAGATGGCTGTAGAGATCCATGAAGGCAAGGGAGACCTACTTGAAGACTCTCTGAGTAAGCAAGTGCCTCTTTATTCTTGATAATGTTTCATAGGGATTATCATAAGCCTGCTCCACAAGAGCGAGTTCTTCCTTCTGAGACTGGTTGAGTCTTGACTTGACTGAGTAGGCTTATTTGAGTCTTTAGAGGGCAAGTGTCAAAATTTTAGTGTCATGTTTGTAGTTTATGGGAGGGAAAGGAATGTGGTTGAACTTCCTCGCTTCCAGCCAGTGGACTAAGGTTGTGTAAATAGCCACCCCTTCCTCAGCAGATATGTAAGGTCCATCTTTCAGGTAGCAGTGCTGCCTTTCTTGTTCAGATTTCAAGTAGAGACGAGTCAATCTTCCTAAATTTTTCTTACAAACTGTCTTGTCAACGGTAGCACCTCTTTTTATTCTTTCTCTGTTGTAATAAGCTGAATTGGTCCACCAGTCAGCCTTTTGCTTGACGTAACGAAGGATCATGTTTTCGATGGGTCCAGGCATTCCCGGAACCTTCCAAGGAATATTGGCTTTCCAACATCTCCAAGCCTCAGAAAAATGTTGCATGATCGTTTTAGCTTTGTTTGCCTTGACCCCTTCAGGCATCATATCCATGATGTCTTTCATAACAGCAGCTCGAAGCTCAAGATCGAAGTGAGATTCTGCCCTCTGCTTCGTCACAACCCTCACCATGCCCTTCGAGTGCCTGCCTTCGAATGTTCTTGCGAGTAAGTTTCCTAACCACCTTTCCAGCAGAGGGATAATGCCTCTGATGAAGAAGAGCCAGACTCTCCATCCAGGGGCCCATATTCCAACTCCTGGTCCTTTTCCAACAGGACCAGTGTTGAAGCGATAGTAGATGACGTGCTTGACATCTTTGCACATTCTGATCTGCCTCATGACCCTATACTTATAACGATAAATGCCTGTGAGCTGACCAACGTGTGCGTACAGATATTGGAGACCATCTGCCAGCTGAAAAGCGTCAATATTTCCTAGTCTAAACTGGACATTACAATCAACAACTAGCTTCACGATTCTGAATATTTATCGACATAAATGGAAAGCGTTACCGAATCGGGATCTTTTTCTCTATTTGGTGGTGAGAGTCTTGACAGGTTTCAAGTTGAAGTTGAAATCCAGATGAAGATAGTTCAAATTTTTACGGTGGATAAGGAGCATGAGCATGTTGAAGCCTTGTCTACAAAGGTTAAGACCCACCTCGACCCAGTCCATTTCAGTGTACTGGAAAAACTTTGTGCTAGCAAAGGCTCGCATCAGACTTCTTTTTTTGTGAGAAGCTGGTTTTTTCTTGTGCAGTTCATTCTTGACCCACTGTTTTAACATCTTTTGATAGCTGACTCTTGTCTTGACGGGATATCCTGTTGGGCATCTCTCCTTCCACCATCCTGAAATCAGAGGCACATCATAGGCTCTTCTTGTCTTTCCACATCTCTGGCTGAATGGTCGTGGAGCCCATAACAAAGCTATACCATTGGATGTATCTTTATCCCAGAGATTTTAGTCTTCAAGCAAAGGAGCAAAATCTTCACCAAAGTCAATCCCCTCAAGTTCTTCCTCCTCGAGTTAATAGATTTAAGTGAAGGAAGTTTTTTGTTTGTCAATTTTGTAGGCCGTGATCGGATTGATGGAGGGATCAAAGTTGAAGGTGGGAATTTCTGGATCATCCTGCCGAATGTACACTGAGGAAGGATTGTGATATGGTAGGAGTGCTACCCTTCTTGGCCTGTTGTTGTAGAGATGAGGAAATGCGATTTTGTATTATGTTCGGATAGGATGCCTTACAATTATTTTGTTTATATCGTTGAATTCGTTCCAGTCTTCATCAAAGTCAGTGAGGTCACGATATAGAGGTTCGAATTTGGGACCTCCGGGAATGGCGACGTTCAGAGCTTTAGCAGTGAAGAAACTCTTGAGGTCGAATAAATAGTAATAGTTTTTGTCAACAATATCTGAAAGAAGCTGATTGGCCAGCCGGTGTAAGTTAGCCATAGCATTGAGTGGAAGGTGCCATTTTCTGTAAGATGGTCCATTGACCATTTTGGTGTGTTTGAGAGGTTGATGATCATAGAACCAGTCATAAACAGCGTTGTCTTCCTGCTCATCAAGCTCCATATTGATGGGCTCAAGAGGTTCCATCTCAAGGATATTGTCCCCATAATCCAGAGGAGCCTCTTCATCGTCAAAGGGTGGAAACCTTATTCTTTTGAAATGCCGCCTATCTCTTTTTTATCGCCTCATCATGATCCACATGGTTCCCCACTGAGCAGTGTAGACGGGCTCAATCACCCTTGGAATTTAGTCAACGAAGCTGACGGCTCCTGTGATGTGGTAGAGAACTTTCACGTTTCGGACTTGTTCCCATGGCATAGGAGTGTTTTCGAGGAGTTTATAGATAGCGTGAGGGGCGTATTTCAGGGCTCCAAGAAAGACTCGTTTGTCGGTCCTGTACTTTCTACCTGAAAGATCAGTGTGATCCTTGATGATTTTTCTGAGGATTTAGGGTGGCAATGTTTATTTTTGCGCCTCGACGAAGCCATGTTTTTTCTTTTCAGAGTATTTTTTGTTGTTGAACTGGCGCCAGCGTCGAGCCTTTTCTTCCAGCATCTGTTATCTGGAAGGAATGCAGCTTCTGCCTTCCTCCTGCATCACTCTTATAAATTATATATCCAACACTCACTATCATATGAATCTTTCCATCAAACCTCTCAATCTCATAAATACTGCTCAATATAAAAAAAACTAAAGTCTTCTACAGCTGAAAAAATCATGAAAAATTTTAAGGTTCATATTAAGCATTTCATTTACTTCCAATTATAATTATTGAGATAGCTAGATCTATGACCGTACTGTTTGTGCTATTCAGACACCCTTCAATCCTGATAAGTATGTCACCAAATCCTTGGATCGAACAACAGTTCAGAGACTGAAAGAGGTATTCGATGTATTTGACAACGATGCCAGCGGAAATATATCAGCTGAGGAATTCATCAACACCATCAAAGCACTGAACCTTTAAAATCAAGCCCATCAAATTATGGAGGTTATCAGTGCTTCAGGCCTTTAAGGATAAATGGATTTCAAGGGATTTTTGGATATATTTGGATTCAGTCAATAAGCTTCAACTGAGATGTCACTCAGGAGCATTTTTGATCGATTCGATTATCACAAACAAGGATTTTTTGGTTGCGAAGAGCTACAGAGGGTCTCAACAGAGGTTGGCTACAGCATAAGCCTGACAGAAATCGACCAGCTGATAGAATATGCTGACCTGGATCGGGATGGCGGGATCACTTACTAAGAATTTGTGGCATTGATGACCAAGAAGTACCCTCAGGTTTGAGTGTTTGTATTTGATTGCTATTATGGATAAATCAGGGGTATGTTAAATTGTGGTAGATTATATGATAAGCAAAATTTTAAGGAGAACGACAAATCGTTCTATAGTCTTCAGGGTAGCAGGTTGCCTCAACACAAAAAAATAATTTATGGAGAAGCTAGCCAATAAGGAGTATCTGGAAATATTGGGTACGCCTTGCTTGACTTAGGGATTGGGGAGAAGGAAAAGGCCAACATTAGAGGAAAGGATCTCCACGAGGCCTACATTCGACAAATTAAGCGCTACCATTCAGATATGGTACATGACGAACTATCCAAAACATAAAATGAATAAATTACCAAGTGCATCACCCAGGCATTTGATGCGCTAAAAAAAAATGATCCGACTTATCGGCAAAGCTACAAAAATTAATATACTTACACCTTCTAAGACTAAGCTGCCTAGAAGTTATATGGGAAAACTTTTTAAGAAATTAAGTATGATCTCTACAAAGAAGGAAATTAGGAAATGAGAAAGGAGTTCGTTGCTGAGGTTCAGAGGAGAAAAAATCAGAATAAAGAAGAAAATTCACATGCCGGTACAGCAAGCCCACAACAACACAATGATTCATATAGATCTGGATCATCTTCGGGCAGTCAAAGCTTCAAGGGAATAGGAGCTGCAGTGCTAGTCTGTCTGGGCCTGGTGCCCTTCCTATACTCTTCATCGAACAAACCCAAGCTCAAGGATAAAGACGGAAAGGAGATCTCATTCTAGGAGCAAGCCAAGGATCTGGTCGTCAGATAATACACAGATTAATAGTATGACATTATGCTGATGAATAACTTGAAAATGAGATCTTTACCTTTTTAGAGGTTCATCAATGCTCTGGGCAAGAGAAGGCCTCACATGCGAAGCTACCCTATTGGTGAGGACCCCGACATCATGGAGCAGTTGACAGAATATTCAATAGCCCCCGATATTCACCTTTTCGAAGTATCTCCCAACTACTTTATAAGTGACGATGGCAGCAATGACTTAAACTAATTGAACTCAGTAGAAAAAATGAAAAAATACGAGCTAACATAGACAAAGCCGAACACACTGTTGAGTTTGAGTCTTTAGGCTGAAAGGACTCTTCAGAACATATACGTGAAAGTAGATGATGTTTTGAGAGAGATCAAAACTAATGGAAAGTTCACTCCTCCTAAGGTGCTGTTCAAATTCAGAGGGTATATGATGTTTGAACTGAGAGAAATGCCCATCTCTTCTCTTCAGAACTTCAGAAACTCCAACTACATATCTCTTTTCGATCTTTACTTTGACTTTTATAGTCCCATCTTCTTCAAAAGATCCTACTATAACATGTATCTGACAGGTTTTGACGAAGAAAAACCAAAAGATACCAGATACTTTGGCAATGTCCAGCTCAACCATCGCCGACTGCCAAGTGTCTATCTTGAAAAGGGGCAAAAAGTGGTGATCATGAATACGGTTTAGAAGGCAAAAAATCAATTCGGCCGTCTCAAGGAAAGTTAGATAAAGTACATGTAAATTTGGGAAAATTACTACTAAAAATACTAGAAGAAATGGAAACAGTATTGTCAGCATCAGACTCCAAGTTTGACCTCAGACTAAGCCTCAAGTTGATAGAATAAAAATAAGGGGATCACTCAGCTATAAAGAGAAGAATAAAATAGTATGTAGGCATTGCTGCTACCTATTTTCGTCAGCTCCCTTCTAAATTTTTCCATGTTGATATCCCTTACATTCTCGTCGTCTATTTAATACCATTTTCCACTTTCTTTGACGTTACACCAGTAATGGCCGCCTTCAATTACCCCTTGATGCATTATCATCCCACACAAGTTGTACTGACAGTAGCGTGCGCTCTTGTCGCTAGATATGGTCATATAAGACTTCAAAGATAAAGACTCTGGAATTGTTATAGGGTCTGTATTCTTTTTGCCGAATTGAGACCGTTTAAGGTGAATAATGAGGAACCGAGGAACGCGCCAAATCTGAAGTGTTTTTGTTGATTTCTTTGAAGACTTTCCACACTTGTTGCATAAATAGAAGTCTGACAGCTTTTCAGGTTCGAAAAATGAAGAAAGAAGGTCTTCAAGGGAAGAGGCATGCGGGACCATAGGTAAACTCAGATCTAGGAAATTCTAGAAACACTAGCTCTAATGAGTGCAATTGATGCACTTAACGTTGTTGTAGATCTGTCCACAAAGGCAGTCATAAATGTAGGAGTCATCTATTTCTTTCTAGTAGTCCCAGAAAGCAGATGCCTTGAAGTCCAGAGCTGTCCCCTCGAGCTATTTTGTCAGGTATCTATACTTCGGTTTAGCGTCGTTTCTGTTAAGGTCTTAGTGGATGCTGTTGAGGAGTTCCTTCATGAATTCGTGGGCGTCCTCCTGCTCCCAATCGATAAAAAGCTGGCATATTTTGGCTGATTTAACAGATGAATACATACTGACTTCTTAAGGGGCAATGTAGAAATTTATATGTCTTCTCTGGTCTGCATGACATCGACATAAAGCTATCGGTATATATCAACAACGTCCTTTTTCTTTCCGTTATTTTCTCTCTTGTATTTTTTTTCCACATAATAATCGTTAAAATGAGGCAGGTGGAACAGGCACTGAACGATGGCGTTTCTATCTTAATTATTAGGCTTACATATAGCAGGTGTTGCCAATATTCGGAATTCCTTTCTTTATAAGTTTTGTTCCTTTCTTAGGAGTCAGGATACCCTTTCCTTATGGGATGCATGGTGATGATTTTGGAAATATGATCGACTCTTTGCTTTGAAGGACATCTTTTAAAGATACCGGCCAGTCAGATCTCATGAAATTTTACTTGATTGCTTCTGCTTTCTTGAGAACGGGGGTCATTTGCTAATACTTGGTGTTGGACCTTTTGTCGACTAGTCTTGTTCTGATGGGAGTTCTCGGTACTAACTAAGGAGACTATGTGTGTTAGGGTGTTTTTGGTCTTTATAACATCCGGAGCATGCTTTTCAGCTCATTATGCTGTTGCTTAAAGTTAAGAAACCTTTCCTTCTACTGAATTGGCTTAACCTCAATTTTCTTTGCTGAAAGACTGGTCACTTTTCGGGCTGGTTTTTATCTCGATAACGATTATCTCTGGAGTCTTTGTGCGAAACTCAGTTTTGTACTCATAGGACTTATATAACCTAATGAATTATACTGACTGATACAGATAAAAATATATCGATATTAATAAAACAGGATTAAGATGTAAGCAGCATTTACAATCAAAGTTAATCCTCGTTGACGGAATCTTTTTACTTTGATTTCTATTCTTTCTTCTCATCCTTCTTTTCTTACTTTTACTCCTTCCAGCCCTTTGGTTTTAACTTTCCCTTCAAGGCGAAGAATTTATCCTTGGCTTTATCTGCCTCTCTTATCATATCCTTGTTCCGATAGATCGAGTCTTCATTCAGAGGAGTCTTCTCAATTTATGAGAAAAGATTGTTGATTTTTTTTTTGGCAGATTCCAGATTGTTATTGAGCTCCTCCACTTATTCTTCAGTAATCCATCCCTTTCCCTTGCGAATTTTGGTTGTTTCCTTTTCATAATCCTGAACAATATTCAGGGCTCTTTTCTTGACCTCATCTCTTTATCTGTGCTAAATAATCCTTTTCTTGATTTTTTCCAAAGGTTCATTCAGTTGCTTGTGCTCTCGAATGTAGTCTTCAGCATTGTTGCTGTATGTATCTTCATACCACTAACTCTTGAGTCCCACAAGTTTCTCAAGGTTTTCGTGCTCTTCTTTCTGAGAAAATTTCATGAATTCTTCCTGCTCAAACCGTTACCGAACCTCATAGATTAAAGCTTCGAGCTTGTTCTTTGCCTCAGCTAGTTTTTTCTTCTCAGCTTCTTTGTCTTCAAAAACTGATAATAGTTTTCTGCCTTTCGAGGTAATCTCTTAATCTTGAGAAGCACTGATTGTAAAAGTTTTTTCAAAGGAAAGTTCGTTTTGGAAGTTTTTCGTCACATTTTTTGTCCTTTAAACAGTCTCATACTGAATTTTTTCTTTTTTCTTTTTCTTCTTGTCAGCTTTAGACTTCTTGCTCTTCTTTTATTTTTTTTATTCATCGTCATCAGTTTATTACTCTTCAGCTTGAGAAGTTTATTCTTTTTCAGATTATTCCTTTTCATTTTCTTCTGAGGCAGTTTATTATTATCTTTCTTCCTCTTCCTGGCTTTCATTCTTTGGAACAGTTTTCCTTACTTTTTCAGTATAGGATTGAACAACTTATTTTGAGTAAAGGTATTTGGCTTCATTCAGCTTAACTATCTAAACGGGGTTGATTTCGAAAGTGAGACTTATCTTGTACTGACTCTCATTTATAGTCTTGATTGATTCTAGCTTATGACTGTTCAACAGTTAAATTCCACTGTCGTCTTCCTTATAGAGATCAACGATGATGTTCTATCTGCTTTTGAAGGTAACCTCCTTGGTCATACCAAATCTGCTCCTTTTCTTGAATAAAGTGGCATTTTTAAAGTAATACCCTTCATTACCTTCTTCAAGGGATTCATCAGCATTTCTGAGAACAATTCTGATTTCGAAGTCGAAACTGTCGTAAAGGTTGATTCCTTTAATCTTGAACTTTCTTGAAGAGTTGGCTCCATAAAATGCTGCTCCAAACACCATAGCTTCATCTCCGTTGATATGCGACCCAATAATTGAACTATTTCCTACTATTTATCCTAAAAGTTGTTGAAGTTTGGGAACCCTAGTACCTCCTCCAATCAACTCAACAGCAGTCAGCTATTCAGCTTTCATATCATTGTCAAATAGGAACCTTTTGACAGGTTTGATAAGCTTTTGGAAAACTTCATCAGCTATCTTTTCAAATTAGGCCCTCTTGATTGTAGCGGAGAAATCAATGCCATCCATGATGCCTTCGATGAAAACAGTGGCTTCTTTATTGGCTGAAAGGACATTTTTTGTCTTCTCGCACTCAGCCAGCAGTCTGATTCTCCCTCTTTGGTTGAGACTTTTCTTGTATTTAGTTTAGAACTTCTGAGCAAAAAAATCAGCAAGGAGGTAATCAAGAGTCAGACCTCCAAGGTAAGAATGACCATAATGGTCTAAGACAAAAACAGACTCAACATTCTTGGATTTGTCTGATTTTACTTGTCTGAACTACGCAAGTGTCATTTGGAAGCTGTTGGCTCCAACGTTGTAAAATAGGATTTTTTATGTATTGTTGGTTGATCTTTGGCTCAGAGCGTAGTTGAGAGCAGCAGCTGTATTTTCATGAATTAGGGAGAGGACATACATATCTGCCATAGTTGCTGCATCTATCATGAATTTTCTTTGTTTGAGGTTCCAATAAGAAGGAACTGTCAGAACAACATCCTTCAGATTACCTTTTGCTTGCTTTTCCGCTTAGAGCTTGATGTATTTCAGCATCATTGCGACTGCTTCGAGTAAACTCAGTGATTATGTGCCTTCTGGGAGGCCTTTCAAGATGAACTCGCCCATGAGTTGATCGCTCTCAGGTTGCGAGATATAGTCCAATATGAGCTCTTTCTTGACTCTTTCGAGTTAGCTTGGGTTTTGGTGCAGATCGACCAGGAGTCGTGAGTAAATGAAGCAATTAGATGGACCTCTTGATCTTTTAGTGAACGTATCTGCTTCGTAGAAGCGTTCCTAGTTATAGATTCCCATCTGAATAGATAAGGGCTTACTGAATTGATGAATTTTCTGTTTGATTTAGGGTTTTCAACAATGGAGAAGGACTTGCCTGCTCCCGTGTGAACCAATGCAGCCTTAACATACATGGTACCGTAGTCGATTGCGAGGATTTGCGAGTGAACGAATACTATGAGGAGTGCGGGGAACAACAGGAAGAGAATGTTCTTCATGCTGACGTGTTAATTTAAATAGATAAGATTTTAATTATAAAGTAAAATGAATCATCATCATATAGAGGTTAAAAGATGAGATATCATGTTAGACATACAAAAAATAGTATTTGACTTTAGGTCACTTTAAATGACTGATGGAGACGATGGACAGCCAATTTGTCGATAATTAGTCATAACAGACACACAGAAAAGATTGTATTATAGCAAATTTTATTTGATCTTGAATCCATACTTAATCAGTGGGTCAATAAAGATGTGACTGTTCCTTCTTAGGCCAGATTTAGTATTTTACTGAGCTACAAAGTTTTATTTAGGATAAGAGGTTTATATCCAGTAGATGTGCATAGAAATTACAGGTTCTATAATTTAAAAATGAGGAAAATTATTTGTGCTTCTCTCTGCCTCTCTATATTGGCTTCTTGGGTATCCGCCACTGTCATTATTTCAGATACCATACCCAAAGTGTTTGACATGGGGGACGGAGATGTCATGCTTGTTATTGGTGATGACATTGCATCTGATGATCTTGAAACTCTAGCTGCCTTCTCGCATATCTCAGAACCTTCAAAGAATTCTGGTACGATCCAAAAATCAACTCAATCATCTTATTCTCAGCCCAATTACAACAATGTTCAAGCTTAAATTGGTCAAACTTCATCAACTGCCCCGATTCCCAATACTGCAACAAGGATTGCTTCTGAACCATCATTCAACAGTCAGGCTCAAAAGAAATTTAACTATGTGAACTTTTTCTCAAGCTTTGGAGGTTTGGGTCAACGTTCTGATTAAACTGAATATAGGAAACTGGTTCACAACAAGAACATGAACTGGCTTAACAGTGAGAAGAAAAAACCACGTTCTTTTTCGATGGATGAGAACCAGTTTAGCATGCTCACTCTTGATGAGTTTAAAAGTCTATACTTGAATCTACAAGTACCAGATAAAGTACCTTCCTTTGAGTTCGATGTCAATAAAGAGCTTCAGAAGTTCATCAAGGCTGATGAGCAATTCATTGACAAATTTTTCGGAATGGACCTTCATACTGATAGCAGTAGCCTTCTCAAAGATTATGGCTTAGACTCTGATCCTTTCAATGGTTTTGAGTCTCACTTCTCTCAGAAATAACAAATTCAACCTTCTTCTGAGAAGTAAGAACTGACTCCTTCAAGTGTTTAGCCTCAGAACAATCAAGAAAAAATTACTCCATCTTCTGATTCAGAAGTAACTCCTGAGTATCAGTAAGATATTTAACCTGCTGCTGAACCAGAAAAAGATGTAGAACCAGAATAATTTACTGCTTCTGACTAAAGTGTCACTCCTTCTGAATCTGATGCATCATCTGCTAAATCTGAGGCTTCAACCATCAGTGATGCTACATCAATAGCTGAAGATATTATTCCAGCTTCAATCATCCTCGATGTTGATTGGGTAACTAAAGGTTTTGTTTCATCCATCAAGGATCAGGGCTCATGTGGAGGTTGTTACTCCTTCACTGCCCAGGCCAATATCGAAAGCATTCTTTTGATGAACAATGTCACCCAATACAAGGACATTGATCTGAGTTAGCAGCAAATCATTGACTGTTCAGCTAAGCAAGGAAATCAGGGTTGCAATGGAGGATGGATGCCTAATGTCTTTGACTATGTCATCCAGTATGGAACCACAGGATAAGCTTCCTACCCTTACACTGCCTCAAAAAACAACTGTAAGGTCAGTGGAGGTTCCTACAGCATCAAAAGCTACAAAGGAGGAGCCCTATCGAACTGTACAATGTTGAGTGCCATGATCGTTAACAGACCTGTTTCCATTGCGGTAGCGGCTGGAAACTAATACTGGCAGTACTACTCAGGAGGCATTTTGACATAATGTGGAAGGGGAGGTATTGATCACGGAGTCATGCTGGTGGGCGTATATCAAGACCACACCGAGAACTACTGGAAGATAAAGAACTCTTGGGGGACGACTTGGGGAGAGAGTGGCTACATACGGATTGACAGGAACACTGACAATCTTTGTAGGATTTGTTCGTACGGATACTATCCTGAAATTTGATTCTTAGTATATTTGTTTTTGATATGTATCAGAAAAAAAAGAAAAAGAGATAAGTTGTCCTTAATTTCCTTAATTCCATGAATCTACTTATGCAATAGTAGTTTGATTTTATATAGAATTACAATTAAGTTTTTGTAAGGGTATGTTCCCATCGAAAATATTTAAATTGATGGAAAATAGCAAATTCTATAAAATTTAAAAATGAGAAAAACATTCTTGTTGTTCTTCCTGGTAGCAGCCATTCTCAAACTGACAGATACCACTATCATCATCACTCACTCCATGCCCAAGATCTTCCAGCTCTCAGCCAACAAAATGGCCATCGTCTTTGATTAGAACTAGGATGCTGTTAATGAACATCTTGATAAACTTCAAGAACAAGAGCAGAACCAACAGGTCCAGGCGCAGTCAGCTCCTGCATAAGCTCAATACAAGACCCAGCTCGAATAAGCTCAGACCCAGCAGGGCCACACTCAATACCAGACTCAGATCCAGCAACAACAGCAACAGGTCCAGAGTCAATACTCTCAAATCCAAAGCCAGAGTCAGAGTTCTCAGCCATCCGGTGTGTCCATCCAGATGGTTAATGCTGAGGGTCAGTCAGTCAACCATCATTCACAAGCCTACAATCAACATGCCTCTTCAACAATTTCAAACGATGGAAAAGCTCAGACCCACACTCAGGTCACCCAATATGCTTCAGTTTCCGGTAGTGCAACTGGATTGAAGTACACTGGTGTAGGAGTCTATGGATTAGCAGCCAATTTCCATGAAACAATAGATAACCCAACTCCCACCTCCAACCTTCCCGAGGAAGATGTTCAGGAGACCGAACATCAACCTGTTGTCAAGCCGACCTATCTAGATGAGGAAAAAATTGAAGAACCTGTCACTGGACCTGTAGAAGAGACACAACCTGTTGAAGAGGAAGAACTTGATCTTCCTGTTCCCACTTCAGAAGGATATAACGGTGGACAGATAAGCTCAGGAGCACCTGCTACTAGCAAAGAGGAATAATTCCACCTTCCTGCTCCTACATCAGAGGGTTATACTGGCGGGCAAATTTCTTCAGGATCTCCTGATACTCACAACTCTTAGGAAGTCTTTGAACTTCCTTAGACAACTTCAGAGGGGTCTACTGGAGGGCAAATTGGCTCAGGAGCTCCTGCTGTGAGTACAGAGGAATAAACCTACGATTTGCCTGTACCCACCTCAGGAGGATACACTGGAGGAAAAGTTACTTCAGGATCTCCCATAGGAATTGGACTTGCTAATCCTCACTCAGAACCAGTTCCTGTTTTGATGGTCGGAAACCCAACAGTAACAACCACTCTTATTACTGAACCTAAAGAAAACATTCAAACTTCGGCGGCTTAATCTGATATCGAAACTGTAGAAAACCCACATGTCAAGATTGCTGTTAATCCCCAGATTTTAGCCACTTCAATTGAGGATAAACCGACCGAAACAGTCGCTGAGCCTGAAGCAACTCAACTTGTTGCTTAGTCTGAAGCTAGTGCTCAAATAGTGACGAAACCTTAAATCCATACAACCCATATTATTCAGCCTCAACTTTATACAAAAATTGCTGCTTAACCTGAAAAAAATACTGATACAATTGACCCTCAGACCCACAATTCTCAAATTACGACTGAAAATCAACCTTTGGATAAAATTGCTCCCGAGCCCTATTCTCATCTAGAAGATTCTACGGAATTAGTTGCTTTATCTGAACCAACAAACAAGCCTCAAGTCCTGACAACTAAAATTGTGTCTGAACCTCAAGTCTTAACTACCGAATCAACCGAAGCTGTGCCTGAGCCTCAAGTCCTGACAACTCAAATTGTGCCTGAACCTCAAATAACTTCGAATCTTTCAACTGAGCCTGCAGTTAGCTCTAACCTTTCTGCTTAACCTAAAGTCGCTAATAAAGTCCATGTTGAGACTAAACCTACTGAGATAAACAATGATATTGAGAGTTTCCATGAAGCAATCAACTCTTCTCCCTTGATTGGACTTGCAAGTCCCGGCTCATTCTGATATCTTACCTTTTATTTACATTATTTTATACTTTGTATGATCAGAGCTTTATCTTGAAATTTTATAATAGTATGTTTAAGAAAAGAGCAAAAAAGGATCAAGGAGTGCTTCTAATTGAAGATTAAGCTGAGTAACAACTTTAGCAAAAACAATCAACTCAGAAATAACTTAATCCTGTGAACAGCAGCTCAAATTCATAACAACAGATGCCAGCAGGCCACAACATTCATGAAATTTATGATCATACTTCATCAGTAAATCAGGCAATAGCTCACTCAAAAGAAAACAGAGGTGTAAAGCATTAGGAAAATTACAAAAGAAGCAAGAATCAGGAAGATATGTATGTTCAGGATGCTGAGGAAAACATGGATAATGAACCCAGACGCAAAGAAAAATAAGGCTTTGGACCTCAAAAAACAAAAATAGGCATCAGCAACAGCACAATGGTACGAAATGAATAAACATCGAAACAAGTGCATGATGCATTCAGAGGCATTGGATATCAGGCTGGCAACAGTCTGATCAAGGATATGAACCTTCCTCAGGAAGAACTGTAAGAAGAAGCGGCCAAGAGAAGGTATATGGAGAACATTGAGAAAACCAAATTGATAAAAGATGGAAAGATGAGCAGCAAGGTTTATCGAGGTATGAATGCCTATGCCAATCACAAGTTGACAGAAAACGACATTAAAAATGCAGAAGAGGCCTACAAGAAGAAGATGGGCCCTTCGAGGCTCAACTCGACCATAAAAAATAGCTGTCGGTTTGACTACGTGCAAAACCTGTGCAAAGATTGGCATGACTCAGGGTATTGTCCCTTCGGAAACAGTTGTCTATACCTTCACGACAGATCCAACTATAAGACTGGCTGGGAACTTTAGAAGGATTTTGAAGAGCAGGAAAGAGAAAGATGG
>Ga0100385_1002559_pt1 | contig 17028 bp, 11 predicted proteins | sample CryGeymeta201509_FD_81543 | JGI IMG/M metagenome (GOLD analysis project Ga0100385, IMG submission 81543) | Groundwater microbial communities from Crystal Geyser aquifers in Utah, USA - Crystal Geyser metaG 2015-09 | ecosystem: Environmental > Aquatic > Deep subsurface > Groundwater | place: USA... | reverse complement strand
ATTGTACTCGTTTAAAGCAAATCAAGCTAGTTTTTAACTTTGTAAATTGAATTTACTCTGATAATTAAAGTCTGTTTAAACACACTAAAAGCAGTATAAAAAGTTTCGTGCGTTTACCCTATTGTACACCAATTAACTTCAAAATAAATTCTGTATTTTTAAAAAATAAAAATAACGAAGTTATTTTTTTGTTAAAACACAAACTTAATTCCTAGTAAAAAATGGCAGCAAAAAGAAGAAACTGGACAAGAGAAGAGTTAATTGTAGCTTTTAATTTGTACTGTAAAATACCATTTAGTAAGATAAATTAGAATCATAACCTTATTGTTGAATTAGCAAATGCTATTGATAGAACACCTTCTGCTGTCGCTTGGAAACTAGTTAATTTCGCAAGCCTAGATCCAACTTTAAAAGCAAGAGATATAAAAGGAGCTTCAAATTACGGAAAATTGGATAAAGTTATTTTTGAAGAGTTTTACCATGATTGGGATAATCTTGCTTATGAAAGTGAATTGCAAATATCAAAATTATTAAACAAAAAAATAGAGATTGATGAAGAAATAGATTTTGAAATTAAAGAAGGTAAAGTAAGAGAAGCACTTGTGAAAGTGCGAGTTAATCAATCATTTTTTAGAAATACAATATTGGCTTCATATGAAAATAAATGTTGTATTACAGGGATTTCTATTTCTGATTTTTTAATTGCAAGTCATATTATACCTTGGTCAAAAGACGAAAAAAACAGATTAAATCCTGAAAATGGTTTGTGTTTAAACTCAATTCATGATAAAGCATTTGACAAAGGTTTTCTTACTATCGATTTTGACTATAAAATAAAATTGTCAAACTATTTTAATGATTTCAAAAAAGAAAATAATATTCAAAAATTCTTTTTAGATTTTGAAAACAAGGTAATTGAAATGCCAAAGAGGTTTTTGCCTAACAAAGAATTTTTAGAATTTCACCACAATAACATTTTTAAAAAATAAAAAAACAGTCCTAACAAAAAGTTAGAGCTGTTTTTAGGTTTTAAAAATTAAAAATCAGAGGTTTTCAATTAATCAATCAAATAAGTAATACCTACTGAAAAAGTACGACCAATCGTATAAGAATCATAAACATATTCTTGCCCTTTAAATTCTTGTACGAGTTGGTATTCAGGATTGAAAAGATTTCTAGCTCTTAGACTTGCGCTCCAATTTTTAGCAACTGTTTTTTTGAAAGACAAATCAAAAGAAGGACGTGGTTTTTCGAAAACATCAGGCTGTCCACCTTGCGTTACGATAGCCAAACGTTCTCCAAAAACATTGAAATTAGCACTAATACTCAATCCTTTTTCTTCCAAATCATAATAAACAAAAGAGTTAATAACATAAGGAGATTGCATAAACATGCTGCGAGTAGCTGCTCTATCTGGGTCAGTAGCACGAATCAGCTCCAATTCTCTAGGGTCAATATCTACGCTTGAAGTCATTAAACTAAGGTTTGTACCAACGCTAAAATTTTTGAGTGAATTAATGAAATCCAAACGCTTACGGAATTCAAACTCTAATCCCATTACTTGTGCAGAGGCTACATTTCTAAACTGAATTTCTCCGTTGGCAGCCTGTGGATTAAATGCTCTTTCGATAGGGTTTTGGAAGTTTTTATAGAATGCACTTACCGAAATAATCTCTCCAGCATTTGGGTACATTTCATAACGAGCATCAAAGTTGTCAATCAGAGTACGCTCTAAATTTGGATTACCAATCATCTGAAAATCTCCAGCAAAATCGAAAGTAGGGAACGGTGCAAGCTCTCTAAAGGTCGGACGAGCAAGCGTTCTTCCATACGAAAGACGTAAATTTGTCTTTTTGGTAGCTTCATAAATCAAATTCAAGGAAGGCAAAAAGTCATTAGCTATAATATCTGCTTTCTGACGGTTTGGGTTGTCGCTTTCAGCCTGTATTTGTGTTCCTTCATAACGTACTCCCATCACAGTACGAAATTTGTTAGCAAAACGCCAATCTGTCATGGCATACGCTCCAATGATTTGTTGATAGCCTGTATAACTGTGTGTAATTTGAGTTCCGTCTCCAATCACAAGACCTATTGAGCCATCTGGCAAAACACCAGATTCTGCAAAAAAGTCTTCAATATTTCCTGTACTTGAATACGTGTCTGTGTTTCTGCCGATATTGGTATATTCATAAATTTGCTCATTAAAATCTCTATCTTTAATCAAATATGACCCACCGACTTTGATTTTGCTTTCTCCTGCTTTGGTTGTGAATGGAATAGAAATATCCACTTTATTATCCCAGTTTATTTCACTCATATCACGGTAATAACGAGTAGGGGCTGCATAATCATCAATAGTAAATTGGTATCTTCTCTCTGAACCGGTCTGAACATAATCATCAGAAAAATAACGAAGGTCGGGTTCGTCTTGTGTAGAACGAGCCAAAGAAGAAAGCCATTCAATTTCTATATTGTTTTTGCCTACTGTATGTTTTCCTTTGAGCTGTGCAGAAGCGATTGAGCGTTCTAAAAACTGTAATACTTGTGTTCTGTAAATATAATCATCATTGAAAGAATAATAACTCCAACGTCCTTGTCTAGCATCTGTAATTTTGTCCGAACTATGATTATACATTAAATTCAATGCAATTTTGTCCGTAGGACTTAATTTGTAAGCCATATTTAGGTTTGCTCCCATGAGTGTTGATTCAGATCCTTTTTCACTGGTCAGTTCTCGTTGAGGGTTAAGCGCATCTATACCAGCACCTGGTTTGCTATATCTTCCTGTAATTCCATTATCAAAATAAGAAAAATTACGTTGGTAACTCAATGAAGACACAAAACCAAAAGGACGACCTAATACATCGATTTGATTGCCTAGTGAAAGCGAATGAAATTGATTCAAGAAAGGAGACTTGCGTTCCGTTTCGAAGCCTTCACCAAAATCTTTTGTTTGTTGAGCTAAAAGTTGTGCTTTTTGAGCGTCTGTTAGGGCTGTTCCTAATCCGACTACTCCATTTTCTGTGATACTTGCAGGAACATCTCTACCTCCGTCTTCAAAGCCTAAAGCATCTGTTTTTCCTCCTTTGTGAGTCAGAAAATTAGTATTGAATGAAGCCTGGTCATTAAATCCTAAAGAAGAGTTCCATTGAAAAGTAAATCTATCAGGAAAATCTTTTGTAACGATATTTACATTTCCTCCTGCAAAAGCCCCCGAAAGGTCTGGCGAAAATGTTTTTGAAACAATAATATTATCAATCAAATTACTAGGAAATAAATCCATTTGTACTGTATTTCTGTTTGGGTCAAGACCAGGAAGATTTGCACCATTGAGTGTTGTTTTGCTATAACGGTCGCCAAGTCCACGTACATAGACATATTTTCCACCTTCTACCGAAACACCTGTTACTCGTGTGATGGCTGCTGCTGCATCTCTATCACCCGAACGAGCAATTTGTTCGGCTGCTAGTCCATCTTGTACGACACCCGAATTTTTTTGAGCTGCCAAAACTGCTGTTGTAGAGGCTGTTTCTGCTTTTGATGTTACTACAACGGCTTCTAAAAGTTCAGTATCTTCTCCCAAAGTAGCATCCATGATAGTAATTTGTCCTGCTTTTACTTCTACACCTGTAATGGTTTTGGTTTGATACGAAACAAAAGAAACTTGTAGGTCATACGTTCCTTCTTCTATTGAAATAGAGTATTTTCCGTCAAGGTCAGCCGCCGAACCTGTTGTTGTTCCTACAATTACGACAGTAGCTCCGATGAGTTCTTCGCCGTTAGAAGCGTCTTTGATTGTTCCTCTGATTGTTCCTTTTGAGCCTTGAGCAAAACCTGTCGAAAGAACCGAAAAGCTAAGAAATAGAATAGCAAAAAAAACGAGTAAATGAGTTTTCATTAGTTCCAAGTATAAATAAAATAAATTTCGAAATTGATTTTTTTTGGATTAAATTATTTTATTTGTCGTAGTATTTAAAATTCTTATTTTGAATTACTAACAAATAAAAAAGTACAAATGAGTCTATAATAACGAAAAGCAGTTACCCATTTTTGATGAGCAACTGCTTTTGTTTTTTTTATGTCAGACTATCTAATAAGTGCTTCCGTTGCTGTCCAACCTGCATACCAAGGCGTAGCACCTGGTGCGATTGCACCTCTGTATGAAGCATTTGTAAAGAATGAATCTGAAGGAGTCGATGTAGTTCCACCGTTTCCATTTGGAACTAAGTTGCTACGAATAATTCCCAAATTAGCTACTGTATTTCCATTCGCTGTAAAAGAAGCTGTTACGGCCGTTCTTGCTGCTGCAAGCTCTGCTTCTGCTGGCTCTTTTCCTGCCACCACTTCTACTGTAAACATATCTGAAGCATCTCTACTTCCAATATTAAAGAAAGTGTTGTTTTTCAATGCTAATTGATCAGCCTCAAAACGCTTGTAGCTGCTCTCACCACTTCCTAAGAACTCAATATCAATACCTTTTCCAAAATTAACAAAAATACTGTTGTGATACTGTCCACCTGCGTTATCACGGAAAGTAATAATACGACTTTCACTTCTACCTACATAAGTAGCATTGTAGAATGTAGGAAGTGCATAGGGCAAACCGTCTTCTGGGTCTGTACCTCCATCGTGTTCGCCACCACGGTCACCATCATTAGTAAGTTGATAAGCAATTACAAACTGATTTTTGCCTCTATATCCTTCATCATAGTCATAAGAATCATCGCCACAAGCTGTTACAAGAAGGTGTTTTGCATTTACAGTTCCACCAAACCACTCTACACCGTCGTCTTGATTAGCAAAAATTTCTAAGTAATCTACCGTAGTTCCTGCACCAACGGCACCCAATGTAAAGCCATTGATTTCGTTGTTTGCACCAATATTTGACCCTCCATGACGAATAGAAATATAACGGAATACGCCCGAATTGTCGTTGTCGTTTGTTCCACCATAGATACCTCTAGCTTCCGAAGTAGGAATTCCTTCGATAGCTCCATCTCCTGTTGCTGTGTTTACGGTTGCTTTTCCTAATACGATTACACCACCCCAAAGACCGTTTGCTGTTTCTAATGAACCGTCCAATTTATCAGCTTCTGCTGTAAAGATGATTGGTTCTGCTGCTGTTCCTTCTGCGATTACTTTTCCACCACGAGCTACAATAAGTGCAGATGCAGATTCTCCAGTACCCGGTGCGCCTTTGATAACTGTTCCTGCTTCAATAGTAAGTGTTTGTCCGTCGTTTACAAAAACAAATCCATCAAGAATCCAAACTTTGTCTTTTGTCCAAGTAAAGCTAGTTGCTCCGATTCCGTCTGCTCCTTCTGCAACACGAAAAGCTGCTCTGCCTGTTGCTGCATCGGTAGCTTCTGTATAAACAGATGGGGTTGTGGTATTGTTGTCCTCTTTAGGTCCGTCGTCTTTACAACCTGTGAAGAGTAGAATTGCTAATGCAAAAAAGGCTAATTGAAAGAAATTTTGTAATTTCATTTTGATTAATTTTAATCTTAGTGAATTGATTTTGAATTGATTTTGAATTGATTAGAACAAATCCTGATTGTTTGTTCAAAGTGTTCGGAAAGGTTTTTAGTTCTTTTGTTTAAACTTGCTGCAAAGGAACAATCTTATCTTTACTATCAAATTGCTTAAAGATTAACATTGCGTTACGTAACAAACAGTTCACATTTAATTTACAAAGAGGCTTTATTGAGGCATATTTCGTACATTATTTTTAATTACTGTACCCTACTTTTTTTAAAACACAGAGTCCACAGAGGAACACAGAGAACTAAAAGTCAGCGTAGCTAATTAAAATACGTTTTTTTAAGAAAATGGCTTTAAAATTAACTTATTCAAATAATATTTTGTATTAATCTGTATTTTAAATCCTATCCATGCTATCAATCCTACCCTACAAAAAAATAGTAGGGTACAGTAATTTTTAATAACAAAAACCATTTTTGATTTCTCAACTAACAAATATTCAAACTTTTAAATAGTAAATTTTGGAGTACAAATAGTCGTTAGTGCAGACACCATAGCCGTAAGGCTAATTTTATTTTACCTCATAAACAAGGTTAAAACCCTATCGTTTACCCACATGTTTTTGTAAAACAAAAAACAGTAAATTTTGAATAAAAATGACGTATTTGTAGGGAAAAAACATGTCTTTTCTTGTATTTGCATTTATATCTTTTAGCTAAATACACAATGTGTTTAGGAAAAGGCATGCCTTTTCCCTACTCAATTTCAATATTTTGACTATTTTACTTTAAAAAAATCTGTTTCAGACTTGTGGGTAATAGATAGGGTTTTAATCCTGTTTTTATTATTAGCCTTACGGCTATGGTGGAAACACCAACAATGGCAAGAAGGTCTATAAATAGCTTGGATTTTCTGCGTACCACAGAACATTATTTTTTTATAATTGTTTGTCTAATGGAAAAATATCATTTTCTTGTTCTTCCTTAAAAATCTTCTTATCAGCTACAAAAGTTCCAAACGGAATAATAGAAGCCAACAAAGCCCAAAAAATAGTAAGTAGTTTCCATTTGAATCTATACCCTACAATCAAAACCAAAAGACAGTAGGCAATAAATAAAATTCCGTGCGCCATTCCGACAACTAGGTTTGGTTCTTTCATTTCCCAAATATATTTGAGTGGCATCGTAACAAAAAGAATAACTAAAAAAGAAATTCCTTCTACCACGCCAAGAATACGTAAAAATTGAAGGAGTTTTGAATCTGAATGGGTAGTTTCTGTGTTTTTCATGGCTTGAATGAAGTATAATTGTATTGAAATTTTGATTGCTAAATAGACAATAAATAAACTTTTCGTAGAAATAAAGGGTTTTTATAAAATTTCTATGAAATAGAATACAAAAATAAGCGTTTTAGAATTGCAAATTTCTTTAAAAATCACTAATTAGCATAACTAATTCCGTCTAAAATTGAATAAAAGTAATTTATATCCTTAATTTATTCTATTTTAGCAAAAAATATTCTATCCAAAATTCCATCTTTTTATTGTTTTTATGAAGTTAAAACACATTTTTTATTGTGCTGTTGTGCCTTTTGCATTATTGCAACTGAGTGGAACAAACGAATACGATTATCAAAAGCTAGGTTATACACAAAAAGGAAAAGCCTCTTATTACGGAACAAAATTCCATGGCAGACCCACAGCAAGTGGCGAAAAATACAATATGTATGACGCAACGGCTGCCCACAAAAAAATATTATTCAATAGTCTTGTAGAAGTTGTCAATAAAAACAATGGCAAAACGGCTATCGTAAGAGTAAATGACCGAGGACCTTTCAAACCGGGGAGAATCATTGACCTTTCTTATGCCACAGCTAAAAAGTTAGACATGGTGCGTGATGGTGTGGTGGATATAGAAATCCGTCTTTTACGTGCAGGTGCAGATGGTCAGACGCTTTCTCCAGAAGGTTCAGAAGAGAAAAAAGATAAAAGAAAACCACGTAGAAAAGTAGATATCAAAAAAGCTCAAAAGAAAAATAAATATTTACCAAGAATTTATAGCATTTGGGGAACACAAAAATACCCAGAAGATTTTGGGGTACAGATTGGAAGCTATAAAGATTTGACAAATGCTGTACAAAAAGGAAAAGCTGCTATGAAAGCAGGATTTGATGAGGTTTATATCCGTGTCAGTTGGACAGCCGACCGTTCGCAGCGTCTTTTTAGAGTTTCGGTAGGAGATATGAACGCTACCCAAGCAAGTGATTTTGCCAAAACATTAGATTCAAAAGGTTTTAGAGGATGTTTTCCGAAGGCGCATTTTAATGACTAGCAACCATTATCAAGGTTTTTCTGACAGAAAGAAGGTTTTCCTTAACAATCGTTTGTAATCAAACGTTGATAATGGGCAACAAAAAAGCAATAGATTTTTACAATCTATTGCTTTTTTTAGTTACAAAATTTGATTTCTTCCTTGGCAATCATCTATAATCAGACGTTGATAATGGAAAATAAGAAATGATTATTTCAATTTATCTTTCTTATTTGGATTTGCTTGTTTTGTATCAACGTTAGGCTTTCCTTTGGCTTGTGCTTGTTTTTCTTGTGCCTCTGCCATTGCATCTTGCATACGTTGCATAAAAGAAGAACCCTTCTTACCACTTTTCTTTTTCTCTTCTCTACGAAGTTCTAATTTCGCTCTAATTTTTTCTTCATCTACAAAGAATTTACGAATGACGAGAGTTTGAGTAAGTGTAACAAGATTTGAAACCACATAATAAAGCGTCAGACCAGCAGGGAAAGAATTCAAGACAAACATAAACATAACTGGCATTCCGTACATCATCACCTTCGGATTGATAGGAGAATTTGCCATTGAATTTTGCTGTGTACTTACGCTAGTTACCAAAATCTGTGAAGCCGTCATCATTAAAGTAAACAAACTGACATGATTTCCATAAAAAGGAATAGTAAACGGTAAATTCAAGATTGAATCATACGTAGAAAGATCACTTGCCCACAAAAAGGCTTCATTACGAAGCTGAATTGCACTAGGAAAAAATGTAAAGAGCGCAAAAATAATCGGCATCTGTAATACCATCGGCAAACAACCACTCAACGGATTGACACCAAACTCACTATTGAGTTTCATTGTTTCCTGTGATTGTTTGGCTTGGTCATCTGGATATTTTTCTTTAATCTTATTGATTTCTGGCTGCAAAACCTTTGTTCTTGCTTGTGCTACATACGATTTGTAGGTAAGAGGAGCTAAAGCCATTTTGATAAGAAATACCATTACAATAATCAAAATACCATAATTAGAAATAATATTTTCTAATAAATCAAATAATGGAATGATTATAAATAAAGTAATAGGCTGCAAAACGGCCCAACCTAAATAGGTGTTTTCTTGGAAACCATCTGTTACGGCTTTATTAATGTCGTACTTATTAGGACCAAAATAAAAACGAGCCTTTGCATCAGCAGTAAGCGAAGAAATAGGGATAGAAGTTTCTACTTTCAGCGTTTTGATAGCAGAAGAATCATTTTCATTGACAGCACCAGAACCAATCGTTAGTTTTTCAAACTGTTTGTCTGTAATTAAAGCAGCATTGAAGAAACGTTGTTTCATCGAAAACCATTTTACTGAATTTTCTAAAACTTCCGTTTTTGCATCGGTGCTACCTTTACTTAAATAATCAAAATCATCTTCAATCGTGTAATAATTGATTGTCGTTTCTCTTCTATCTAACTCAATATTTTGGTCAGTACGCTTGATATCGTCCGTCCAAGAAAGTTGTAAAGATTGAGTAGCAGCATCTGTTTTGATAGCATAAAACAACTCAAAACCATCTTTAGGCAATGTATAAGTGATTTCTAAAGGTTTTCCATCAACTAGACCAGCAAAAGTAACATTCTCTTTTGTAGCATTCTGAACCGTAAAACCGAGTTTGTCAATTCTGACACTTCCAGAAGAAGTCGGCATTGAAAGTTCGATTTGACTGCTTTTCTCATCTACCAAAATCAATGGTTTGCCATCAAAAGTTTCGTAGTTTTTGAGTTCTACATTCAAAATTTCTGCTCCCAAAGAAGACAAAGCCACTTTGATATTTTCATTTTCCAAAACAATCTCTTTTGCATTTGCAATCAATGCTTTTGTAGTAGAATCTAACTCTACAGTTTGTTCTGTTTCAGAATTTTGTCCTTTTTCTGTTGCAGCAATAGCTTCTTGTGCTATTCTGATGCTGTCTTGTAGTATTTGTTCTGTTCTTTGTTTTGCTTGTTGTTCTTCCTTGCTAGGACTAAAAAAGAACATATACGCAATAAGCAAAGCTGACATCAAGACGAGTCCGATGGTTTGATTTTTATCCATTTATACTAAAGTAAATTAATTTTCGATTTTTCTTATAAAGAATAGAGTTTTTTATAAAACAAACGCTTATCCTTGGTATAGAATAATTCAAAAAACTGCCAAGTAGTCCGAAAAATTCTTTTATTGATAATCATAGACTAAAGTCTATGGTACATTTTCGCACCTTAAAAGGTACGGTACATTTTTCTCACGCTAAAGCGTAAGCTACATTTATTCCACTACTTCTTCCAAACGCTTTTGAAGAGCAGCTCTGATAAATCCTACAAAAAGAGGATGAGGACTAAGTGCCGTACTTTTGAGTTCTGGATGAAACTGCACACCAATAAAATAAGGATGTTCGCTTTGTTTCATTTCTACAATTTCTACCAAATTTGATTCTGGATTTGTTCCTGTTGGAAGAAGTCCCGCCTTTTCATAATCCTTCAAAAAGGTATTATTAAATTCGTAACGGTGACGATGACGCTCATGAATCAAATCTTTTCCATTATAAACCTGCGCAGCCAAAGAATTCTTTTTAAGCTGGCAAGGATATGCACCCAAACGCATTGTTCCTCCTTTTGTGGTAATATTTTTTTGTCCTGCCATCAAATCAATTACAGGAAATTCTGTATCAAGATTCATTTCTGATGAATGTGCGCCTTCCAATTTCAAAACATTTCGTGCAAATTCTACAACAGCGACTTGCATTCCCAAACAAATTCCGAAAAATGGAATTTTGTTTTCTCGTGCATATTTTACTGCCAAAACTTTTCCTTCTATTCCTCTATCTCCAAAACCAGGAGCAACCAAAATGCCGTCCATATTTTCTAAATATTTTTTGACATCTTCATCCGAATCCAAGTCTTCTGAAGAAACCCATTTGAGTTTTACTTTTGTTTCAGTTTCTGCACCTGCATGGATAAATGATTCTACAATCGATTTGTAAGCGTCAGGTAATTCTACATATTTTCCAACTAAAGCTATTTTTACTTCATCAGTTGGATTTTTGAGTTTTCCTAAGAAGTGTTTCCACTCATCCAAATTTGGCGTACTATCAGTTGGTAAGCCTAATTTTTCTAAAACTATATCGTCTAAATGTTCTTTACGCATCAAAAGAGGAACATCATAAATGGTATCAGCATCAATAGACTCAATGACCGATTTTATATTTACATTACAAAACTGCGATATTTTTCTACGAATATCATCAGGTAGAGAATGTTCGGTACGACAAACCAAAACATCAGGCTGAACACCTTGCTCAGAAAGCATCTTAACAGAATGTTGAGTAGGTTTTGTTTTGAGTTCTTTTGCAGCACTCAAATAAGGCACTAAAGTAAGGTGAATAACGAGTGAATTTTGCTCACCCAACTCCCAACGAGCTTGGCGAACAGCTTCTACAAAAGGTAGGGACTCAATATCACCAACACAACCACCAATTTCGGTAATTATAATATCATACTTTCCAGTTTCTCCCAAAAAGTAAAAATTACGTTTTATTTCGTCGGTAATATGAGGAATTACTTGAACTGTTTTTCCCAAAAAGTCGCCTTTACGTTCTTTATTGATGACTGTATTATAAATTCTTCCAGTCGTTACATTGTTTGCTTGTGAAGTACTGACATTCAAAAAACGCTCATAATGCCCTAAATCCAAATCTGTTTCTGCGCCGTCGTCGGTTACGTAACACTCGCCATGTTCATACGGATTGAGCGTACCAGGGTCAATGTTGAGATAAGGATCAAATTTTTGAATGGTAACAGAAAACTCTCTTGACTGCAAAAGTTTGGCTAGTGAAGCCGAAACAATACCCTTGCCTAACGAAGAAGCTACGCCACCAGTAACAAAAATATATTTTGTTTTACGTGGAGAAGAAGTAGTAGAGGAAGTATTTTTTGAAGTTTCTTTAGTGGAATCTTTTTTTGTGTTTTTGGTCGTACTCATAGCAATTTGCAAACAGATGTTTTTTTTGATGCCACAAAATTACAAAAAAAACCATTAATTCAATTACGAATTACGAAATAAGTATTCAGCATAGCTAATGAAGAAATTATTAAAGTTGGTTTGGTAGTATCTAATTTTCTGTAATTTTAATTTGTAATTCTAATTCCGACTGTTTGTATTCCTTCTAAAGAATCTTTACGCATCATTTGTTCTAATTCTATTTTATATTTTCCTTTTTCAGAAAAATCAAAATTTTGTTCTAACTCAAATTCTCTAGTATAAATAGTTCCAAATCCTTCTCCTAGAGGTTTTCCTGTTGTACAGTCGAAGAGGGTATCTAATTTCATTTTTTCAACAAGAATTTTTCCTGTTGGAGAAAAAACTTTATAATTAATGTATGAATTACAATAATCGTAATCTGTCGTATAACGCAAATGATAAAAAATAGAATGATTTTGAGAATCATTTATTTCTACTTCGAAAGATTGAGGTTTATCTTGTTGCCAAAATCCAGTTGAAAATTCTTTATGATTTTCGTACAAGCTATTATTTCCACACGAGGAAAAAGTAAATACTAGCAATAAAATCAGAACAGATAAAAGAGAAAAGGAAAGTTTTTTTTGGAATTGCATAAAATGAAGGGAATATTTTTTATAAACTAACGTAACTTCAAACTACTTATTTCTTAGCTTTTTGATAAAAAATGTTATTTCAAAAACTTATTGTTAGTCATAAGCAGCAGCTATCCAAAACTCTACTGTTTGTCCGACTACTATTTTTGAACCTGCTGATGGTTTTTGAGAAATAATTGTTCCTACTTCTTTTCCTTCTGCTTTTTGATTATGAATTACGACAGTAATTCCGTTTCCTTCTAATTCTAGTTTTACGTCTTCTCCGTGTTGGTTTATATAATTTCCAATTTTAAAACCGTCATTGTTACTACCACTTGCAATAAAGAGTGTAACCTCAGTTCCTTGTGGGATATAAACGCCCTTTTCTAAATCTGCTTTTGTATATTCTTTTCCATTAACAGCAATTTTTAATACTACATTTCTTGCGCTATTTGTAACATATTCAGGTTTTCCCATTTTTAGCCTCACATTTTTGAGTTGTGTATGTGCGCTTGTGTAAGGAGAATCTATAATTTGAGGAATACGTGTATTGGGTGGAGTTTCTGCATTAATGGTCAGATATATTTTTCTATGAATTTTGACAAGAGAATTATTTTTTGGATTTTGTTGTATAACAGTAAGAGGAGGGTATTTTGGGTCATACGAGGTATCTGCAACTTCGTAACGCAAATCTTTCTCTTTCAAAAAGTTATCTACCTCTTCTATTTTCATTTTTTTCAAATTAGGGACAGTAATTTTAATGTCATGATTTGTGGTACTAGGTAAATAGATATAAAAAAAGGTGTACAAAATACAAACTATCAGCATTGCCATCAAGCCCAAATGAATGAGTAGAGTAGAATAATGATTGCGAGTAAGATAATAATGGGCTTTGTGCTTTATTTCTTTAACATCTATATTTTTGAAAAAATTTGTATCCATCTTGATTGACAAAACTTAGCAGAACATAATTAGATAATTCACAAAAATACAATATTCTACCATATTCTTTGCTTTGACAGAAAAAAAGTTGATTAGTTTTTTGACTAAACTTAAGATTTAACAGAAAAAAAGCCAATCATTTTATTATACTAATAAATGGCTTTTAAAAAACTATGAAGTTATATTTTTATCTTCTTCCTTGTGTTCCATTCGAATTTTCAGTTGCTTTTGGTTCTAAATAAACCTGTGAAAAATCTCGGTATTGCATTGGGTTATTAGGAAAATTCTTTACATACGGTTGTAACAGGCGATATCCCTCATCATACCACAAAACAATAATTGGGGCATCTCTCATTGCTACATTTTCAGCTTGAGCAAAATACTTAATTGCTTCCTCTTCATTGGCTGCGTTCATTGCTTTTTCATAGAGTGCATCAAATTCGTTATTTTGATAACGAGATAAGTTTGGATAAGAAACCGTTCCAACTGTACTAGGAACATCTTGTCCATAAAACATACGGATAAATGCTTCTGGACTAGGAAAATCTGCAATCCAAGAAAGTTTGATAAGTTGGAAATTTCCTGTCATCATTTTGTCAGTAGATTGTGCCATCGGAACAATATTGAGTTCAATATCAACTCCCAAAACATCTTTCAAATCTTTTTTGATTTCTACGGCTACATTTGTATTTCGGTCGCCTTCTGCATTGAGTTCTAAAGTAATTTTAGGAAAATCTTTTGCATTTCTATAACCAGCTTTATTGAAGTAATAACGAGCCGAATCAGGATTGTATGAATAACCATAAATATCATCTGGGTAGCCTTTATCTTTGAAAGATGGAGGTGTAATTCCGTGATGCCCTGCTTCGTAAGCTTCTCCCCCCAACACATATTCAAAAATTTCGTCTTTATTGATAGCAAAAGAAAATGCTCTTCTGACATCTACATTTTTGAAAATCTCATCATCTGTCATGAACGTCAGAATCTGTGTTTGCATTTCGGGTTCGTGTTCTAGTTCGAAAGGCAAAGAACCATCAGCACGCTGATATTCATCTATAATATCGATGATATAATCAGTTGGAAGGCGATAAACCATATCTAACTTATTCTTACGGAACTCAAAAAGTTCTGTTTTTTTATCTTTAATAAAATAAACTTTTACGGCATCAAGATATGGCAAACGATTACCTACTTCATCTATTCCGTGATAATTATCATTTCTTTTCAAGATAACAGAAACATCTTCTTCTACATCGGCTAAAACAAAAGCACCTGTTCCGATAGCTTTTCCACCCATATCTACACCATATTTTTCGTAGGCTTCTTTGGGAAAAATATAGGCTTCTGGACGAGCTAAATAATTAAGAAATAGTGCATTTGGTTTTTCAAGTGTAACCTCAACTGTATATTTATCAATTACTTTTAAACCTTCCATTTCGTTGGCTGGCTTTGCTCCATTTGCAGTTTCGTTATAATAAGCAGTAGCTCCTTTTATTACCCCACCAATAACGTGAAAGCCTTGATTATCACGACTTTGTGTAGCTAGGCGAGTAAAACAATACTTTACATCTTCAGCCGTAAATTCTCTTCCCTTTCCATCTGCAAAAGCGGCATCGTCATGGAAATAAACTCCTTTTTTCAAACGAATTGTATAAACTAAACGGTCATCACTTAGCTCGTAGCTTTCTGCAAGTCCGTTTGTTACTTTGAGCGTTTTTGGGTCTAATTTGAAAAGTCCCTCATAAACTTGTGAAGCAATTCTATAAGAATAAACATCAACAATATTTAAAGGAAATAATGTTCTGAAATACTCTGTTTCGTTTACGTTGAATACTCCTCCATAGAATCGCCCTCCTTTTGCTTCTCTGACATTTCCAGCTTCCGAAGAATTAGAAGTGTCACAAGAAGTAAGAGATAAACAAGAAAAAAGAGCTAAAAGTAAAAGTAGAGAATAAAGTTTAGTAGGTATTTGCTTCATACGAATGTGCCTTAAATGACGTTGAAGATGAGAAAGTCTGAATGATATTATATAAATAAATTTCAATTTTATTTGAGAATAAGTTGAGTGTAAGTTGAGTGTAAGTTGAGTGTAAGTTGAGTATTATTGTTGAGTATTATTGTTGAGTATTATTTTAATTAGAAAGCGACTTAATTTTCCTAAATTTAGAAATTAAAAATCCTTTACAAAAACAATTTGTAGAAATAATTTAGTAAATCAAAAAACTTTGCTCATAAATTATGTAAATATAGCGATTTTTGCTTTGTATTGTCAAACTAATTTGTTCAACAGCGATTCAAAACTTAATTTTCACTCTAAATTTATACCGATAAAGAAAGTAAAACAGGGCAATGGTCGGAATGAACAGCTTCTGAAAGAATTTGACAATCTGTCATATGTTCTGCAAAAGGTTCTGATATAAAATGATAATCTATGCGCCAACCTAAATTTTTAGCTCTACATTGATTGCGATAAGTCCACCAAGAATAATTATGAGGTTCTTGATTGAAACTTCTAAAAGCATCAATCATACCTTTTTTTTCATAATCATCTAACCATTGTCGTTCTTCAGGTAAAAAACCTGATGATTTTTTATTTGATTTTGGATTATGAATATCAATTTCTTTATGGCAGATATTATAATCTCCACAAACAATGATATTTTCTTGTTCTTTTCGTAGCTTCTCCAAATATAGATCAAATTCTGCCAGCCATTGGTATTTATATTCTTGACGATGCTCTCCAGAAGAACCTGACGGAATGTATACGTTTATAACAGAAAAAGAAACTCCATTGACATCAAAATTAGCTTTCAAAACTCGTCCCTCTTCATCTGATTGTTGCATATTTGAGCCTTTTTCTACTGAGGTAGGTTTTATTTTGGTAAGAATGGCTGTTCCACTATATCCTTTTTTCTGTGCAGAAAACCAGTACGATTCATAACCTAGAGATTCAAAAAGAGCTTTATCAACTAATTTTTCTTCAATTTTGATTTCTTGTAAACACACAATATCTGCGTTTATTTCTTTGAGCCATTTGCAAAAATCTTTCTTTAGAGCAGCTCTGATACCATTAACATTATAAGTGATAATTTTCATTTAGCTAATAAAAATTTTGTTTGAGTAGTGTTTCAGTTTTTTAGCCAAAACGCTAAAGTACTAAAACTATTGGTAATTACATTTTTTATCTAAAAAACTCTCTATTGATACGACTTATTTATAGAATATCTTATTTTTTTAGTAGTCTTTTATGCCCCTTTTTGATGATTGTTTTTTGTAATAGAAATACAGAAGCAGTTGAAAAAGAACCTTTCAGTTTGATAGAACCAGAACATTTAAAATATAAAAAAATTGCTTGTTTAAGCCATTTTTTATTGTTTTCATCGGATTAAATAGTCTATTCGTATAAATTAGACTTAATCATTTTCTATAAAAGTGACTTTGGTAAGCTATTAGATATACTGAAGGTAGGATTCTTAATTCATCTGTTGTTTGAAGCTTGAAGTGAATGAAAATTAAATCTAAATTTTCTTAACCTGTTCTACTCAAAAATAATAAAATATTTTTTTGATAAAAAAAACAGGTTATCTGACAATTTTTGTGATAATTTTATTTTTGGTAACACCTAATTTTAACTTGGTCTGTACCGAAGGTCTGACCAAGTTAAAATAAGCGCTGAAACAAGTAAAAATGCTTATTTTGTT
>Ga0100385_1002551_pt1 | contig 17055 bp, 18 predicted proteins | sample CryGeymeta201509_FD_81543 | JGI IMG/M metagenome (GOLD analysis project Ga0100385, IMG submission 81543) | Groundwater microbial communities from Crystal Geyser aquifers in Utah, USA - Crystal Geyser metaG 2015-09 | ecosystem: Environmental > Aquatic > Deep subsurface > Groundwater | place: USA... | reverse complement strand
TTTGTCAAGAGGGGGTAGTAATAAAAGGGCTAAAGTTAGTGTTTAAATGGGCTTCCAGCCCATACCTGGCCCACTTTTCTTTGAGTTTAAAAAAATGAGGGAAAAAATTTAATTGATTAATTAGGGGACGCTGTCCCCTATAACCCCCTGCCCGGTTTTCTTTACTCACCTAAAGAAAACCGGGGAAAAGAAAGGGTGTTTCCGCCAGGTGCTACGCTTACCGCGGATAGCCCTGGCATCGCTCGCAATGGCGGTTCGAAGATAAATGGCTGAAAAATTACAGGCGGACCGAGTATGATTTAGGAGCCGAGGCGTGCTCGCATAGTGATCCAAAAACAAAAAAAGAGCCATCTTGCTCTAAATCTCTATTGGTCTAATTTCTAAAAGTCTAAAATCCCCATAAAAACACAAGAGCGCTCGATTCGTGCTTCATCATCCCGAAGGACGAATCACACGAACCGAACGCTCACGAACGGGCTAAAAGGCGCGGGCGACGAGGAGGTAGCCACCAGTGATTCCCCCGGTACGACCAGGGTAGGCACCAGCGTCTGCGCCGACGAAGACCATCAGATGGTCCGCCGGCCGCCACTGTGCCTCGACCCGAGCCACGAACGCCTGGAAGTTGGACTGGGCCAAGATGCCCATATCCGTCCCGTCCACGATTACGCGACGCATTCCTGCGCCGTAGTAACCGAGTCCGAGATGGCCTGCCCAGACCTGGTCGTCCGTGTTGACCGTGGGCCCGATGTCGAGCCCGAAGTCGAAGCCCTTCACGCCGCCACTGGCGAACTTGTCGCTGGCGAACGGACGATTCCCCATCCACAGACGCGGCTCGACGGACCACTGGCCCTTGAGCCGCCACTGCAGACCAGTGGCGATCCCAATGTTGATGCCCAGGCTGCCAGCCTGGGCATAGGCTCCGACATAGGCCGCCACGAGGGCGTCCTCGCCGTCGTTGCCGTCCTCGCCGTCGTTCCCGGCCAAAGGCACAATCTGGTCCGGCACGAATCGCAGGATCACTCCCGCGATTCCCGGCGCCGGACCAGTCACCTGAATGTTGCTCCAGCCCACATCAGTCAGACGCGCGAACGCGTCTGCCGATCGGACCGCCGCCAGATTGAGCTGACGGTCGGTCGGGCACTGGCTGTACGAGCGGAACTCGGTGGAAAATCCACCGGTCAGCTCCCAGTGCCCCGGGAGTGCCATCACAACCGGAGCGGGGATTTCGGACATGATGTCCTTGAACCCCGCCTCGTCGCAGGCGTTGTCGGGGTTGTAAGCGATCATGACGCTTCCGCCACAAACGCCGGGCTCGTCGACCGTGCCGTTGCAGTCGTTGTCGATGTTGTCCCGGCAGACCTCGATGGCCTTGGGGCTGATGGCGGGGTTGTTGTCGTCGCAGTCGCCATCATCAGTCGTCCAGTCGTCGCCATCGGCATCGGCATCGGCATCGGCGTCGACCACAGTCGCCGGAACAGCCAACGGCTGTTCCGGCGACTGCGCGAACGCAGTGGCGGCCGCCATGTATGCGACCGCGAGGAGAGCGACAAGCGCCCAGAAGGTGTTCCGTCCGATCATTCGAACCTCCTGCCAAATAAATGGCGGGTGGGGGTGTAGGTTTGCGCCTCCCCGAAGGGGGGCGTCTTGGTATAGACGCCCTACCCAGAAATTAGGGTTTGGCGCACAGAAGGCCCGAAATCAATATATCAATGGAGGGATCGATATAGATTCCAGAGCCATCTGCGCGCCAAAATGCGCAAAATCAACTAATATTCTAGCTTTTCGCTTTTAAAAGTACATGTTTCACAACATTATGTGAACGCTGGAATTTACCATATTTTGAGGAAATTGTCAAGTAAAAGGCGACCAGGTTACCGCCGGAGACTGTCAATGACAGCGCAGGCGGTAACCTGGTTGCGCAAGAAACAAAAACCCCCTAAATGGGCCGGATGAGCACATTATTGCGAGGAGGAGACGCAATTATGGTTCAGTCCAGCCCACTCAAGGGGCTTATACGGGGACTTTAACAAGGGTTTGTGGGGGTGTCAAGACCTTTTTATGAATGGGCTTCCAGCCCATACCTGGCCCCATTTTCTTTGCTCATCCAAAGAAAATGGGGGAAAAGAAAGATGTATAACTGTCCGACGGCTCAAAGAATTCGCCCTAAAGCCTGCCGTTAATTTTTTATCCTGGCCTCCCCTCCACCAAAGGATTCTTAGAGTGGAGCCGGGTCGGCTGAAAAATTACAGGCGGACCTTGTACTACAAAAAACCTGAACAAAGCTCATGCCAGGGCATAACCGGGGCGTGCTCGCATAGTGGCCGAGAAGGATTCAGAAGTGATGGATCCGGTCGGCTAACAAATTTTCCGCGGACCGAGTGTGATTAGGAGTGACAGTTCGCTCCTCGCAATTGCGAGTGCAGCCACCGGGTTACCACCAGCCTAATTATCGCGTCAAGGCTTTGGCGGTAACCCGGTGGCTCTTGTCGAAGCAATCTCCTTTCTCAACGGGCGGACACATGGGTCCGCCCCTACGGCAATCAATTTCGTATTTCGAATTTAAAAAAGGCGTATGCCATACGCCCCTACATCCAACCCGCCTTCGCCCTTCGGGCTTCGGACGGGCAGGCATCCAACATCCTTCATCTCCAAATCCGCCTTGTAAGTCATCTTTTGCGTGACAATTTTATCCAAAAACAATCTAATAAATTTCGAAGCAATTGGCGTATCCCATGTTGCTTTTTTAATCGCCTCCATCACATCGCCTACCAAATGATACTCCTCGGCATAATATTCAAACCTGTCATACATAGCTTGACGGTTGAGTTCAGGATGAAAGCCAACGCCGTATATTTTTTCACCCGGAAACGTAAAAACCTGAACTGTTGATTTTTGAGTTGAGGCTAGGTTTAAAGCGCCCTCAGGTAATTTTGCTACATGATCCTTGTGGCCAAATTGAGCATCAAAACTTTCCGGTAAATCTTTCAATAGCGGACAAAAGCCAGCGCTTTGATTTTTTGTAAGCTTAAAAGTTCCGGTTTCCGCGCGTGTTTCGTCATTTATAACTTCCCCACCAAAAACCTTTGCGAGAATATGGGCGCCAAAACAAATTCCCAAAATCGGCATTCCCTGCACCCGTACCTCACGCAGCAAGCTGGCCACCTTCTCCATCACTTCAGGGATATCACCACTTGAAACTAGATATTCGCCAGACCCGCCTAAAACCAAAGCATCGTATTTTTTTATCTCTTCTATTTTCGGCACGCACTCCATTGCCGTCACCCTATCCACCTCTTCTTCCCCCAAACCAGAGTGCTTTAAAAAATAAAAATATTCATGGTCGCGCATTTTTGCGTCTTCACGGAATTGGAGGAGAAAGATTTGCATAGGGGGGGGTGATAGCTTTTAGCTGTTAGCTTATAGGTAGTAAGTTTATAGAATATAGATAAATGATGATTTTGAAAATCCCCTGTTATATACAACCTACAAAAACTGTTGAGCCCCGCACCTTGTAAACAAGGTGCGGGGCCACGAGAACCGCTCAGAAACGCAGAGCCTGCTCAACCTGCTGGCGCAGATCGGTGTAGCTCCGCATGTCCGGAGCGCTCGGAATCACCATGATCATCTCAGCCTGCTGAGGACCAAGGGGCATTCCCAGCATGGCCCAAGGATGCAGGCTGCCGTTGATCGGATGCGAGATCGGCTCTGAGAATTCTGATACTTCCTCCAGCCGCTGCACACACTCCGAGAACGAAACACTTGAAGGAACATGAAGGTAGAAGTTACCAACCACGCGATCGTGCGGCGCGACACGACCGCCATTCACACGACGAACTTCACCATGCCCATGCGAACGAGTGAAGAGCGATCCGCCATCCCGGATGTTCGGATCAGTCCAGCCACTCTTCAGGCCACCAGCATCGAGCCAGATGATCCCGTCGAGATTGACCGACCCTTTGCTAATACCAGTCTCCCTCATCTTCCGAAGGACGGTCCTCTCGGTGCGCCGCACGAATAGACGAATCGCATCAGCGACCGCCTTGGCGGTCAGGGTATTTTCCACACACCACTGCCAGGGAACCACGTTCTCGAACCGACGAGAAGTAATATTGCCCTTATTTGCCAGACACCCGTCCTTGGTCGGTGCCTCCTCCTGTACAGTCAGACCCTTGAATCCCACCCGACCTTCGTGAATGGTCCAGGTAACTGAAAATGGAAGCGCACCCACATGCCAAACCTCGACACGGTAAGGGTGAACGCCATCCTGGAGGCGACCTTCACGCCACTTGGAGACAGCCTTGTGAAAAGCCGCTTCAGTGAGGAACTTAACGCCCTTGAGGCTGACAGAGGCCGGATCAGCCAAGGTCCAGGTATCACCGCCCTCGCCGCTGGCCGCGGAAGTGTCGGAAAGAACCTTCACCACCAGGTGCCCACTATCGAGCAGACGCCTCGTGCGTCCGTAGGCATCTTCTGCCGTCAGACAGAGCCGGTCGTTATCCACCGACTCGGGGAGCATAGCGCCCCATCCGCTGCGCTCAAGAAGCAGAGCGAATGAAGCCTTATCGCCCCACTGTATGGCAGTGAACGGATCAGGAGCGAAGACGTCTGCCGCCGGATTGCCGTCACGCCACTCGCCGAGCGCGGGCTCGAGCGGATCGTAGGGACGGATCTGCATGCCGCGACGCACGGCCGAAGCCAGCGGAGAGTCGAGCAGTGAGCTCAACATACTCTTGCCGGGAGGAAGAAAAACCAAGCTATCCGGAGAAACGCCGATACCACCCAGCCTACCCAGAAGGTAATCCCGGACGTAACTACGAACCACCGCCTCTTCATCACCGTCGGCCGACACGCAGAACGCGTGACTACCGGAGAGAACAAGACCGCGAGTCTGCAGGGCAGCGATCATGCCGGGAGAGTATCCATGGCTCAGCACTCCACCGTAACGGGTGAGGTCATGGACCAGAATCCGCGGCTTCTTCGCCACAGGCTGCTTCTTCTTGCGAGGCATCAGCACTCCATCTCTTGGGGTTGGCGCCGCAGAGCGGCTTAGTTGAAAGAACAAATTAAAAACGACCTTTGTTGCCAGGGCCGTTTCGACAATCTAATTTTTGCAAATTACATTAGGTCGAAACAGCGCCGTCAATAATAAAGAGGCTTGCAACAAAAAGCACAGCCTTTGCTGTATGCATATGCCAGATTATCTGAGCGATGCTTTTCATATTATTTTAATATTATCCCAGTCATTAAAATTCTGTCAACTTAAGCTTAACAAAACTGTGGATTACAAATTAAAAAGGCCGGCGTACAGACCGGCCGTTAAAAGATAAATTAATCTTCGTGAATGAGCTGATGCCTGCGTTTTAATCTTTCAATTTGAATGAGGACATAACCAATCCCCGCTAAAAATCCCAAAATTAAGCCCGAAAAAGCATTAACTAAAATGTTTGGACGAACCGGCCAATTTGAATTTAGTGATTCATCAACCAGCTGAACCGTAATATTACTTCCTGAAGTATATGTCCAACCTTCTGTAATCAACACATGAGCAACTGCCAGCGCAATATTTTCAGCTTGTAAAACATCAGTGTGATAGGCTTTTACAGTTAGCAAACCGGAATTTCTCGAAACAGAAGTGGTAATGACTCGCTCCCATTTATTTCGGCGTTTAGTTTCATCATTTGGAAAATATGACTGATCAATATCATAATCAGTTACCATCACTTTATCAAAAAAACTAGTTGTATAAACAATGTCGGTCAGATCGTCCGCAATACGCTCAACTGAAAGACTGGCAGTGTAGGCGTCTACTGTTCCTAATTCTTGAGTAATCAAAATTCTAACGGTTGAACTATACTCAAGTGGTCGTAAAAAAGATAACAATACTCCAAGCAACAACCCAATTGCACCTAGCAATAAAACTGTTGGCCAGGCACCGATTATTGGAATTATCTTATTATAATTATTAGTCATACTTCCTCCTTAATATAAATCTTCATAATTAGATAATACAACTTTTACATCACTTATTCCATCTTCGTTTGCAATCTGGAATGTGACTGTGTCACCTGAAGCGTGTTTTGCGAGCAGATCAGCCAAACTAACAGACCCCAAAATCGAAACTCCGTTAACTGACAAAATTAAATCTCCTGCTTTTAACTCTGCTAAATCTGCCGGACCACTGCGGACAACAGCTGGAGTGTATGAATTTGGCGAATAGATCAAAGCCCCCATTGCATAACCATAAGTCTCCTCCTCGCTCATATTTAGTACAGAATCAACATCAACCACATAAGCACCAAGACCGGTGTGATTATTTTCATCACCACGAATTATTGAAGAAACAAATCTTGATCCAAGATGCAGAGGAATAGCTGCACCATCAATATCTGTAAAACCAACAAAAGTTCCGCTAGAACTAAACAATGGCAAAGCCGGTTCTAAAGCTTCATCTACAAACCAGCTATCCGTAAAAATTTCAGCCGGCTGAACTAAAGAAGAAGTTGAGTTCACAATGTCGCTCAGAGAAACTGCTATTACTCCATCGCTATCGCTAAGTGCAAACAAAATACTTCCAACATTTATTTCATCTGAGGCGCCAAATTCAACAGCAGACAAATTATCTGCCTCAACTTTTACCATGGCTAATTTTGTTAAAGTATCTAGTTGGATACTTGATATTTCATAGCGCTTACCGGCAATCCAGATTTCGTAATCAATGATAAGAGATGCTTCATTTGGTAAAACTTCTTGATCAAATAACATCCAACCATCTGCAGTTACCACAACGCCAACTGCCAGCGAATCGTCCTGTGAAATCCAATCTTGCTGTCTTGAACTATCCCGGGTCTTCTTTTGCAAAAGTGCGACTGACTCTGTTCCTGCTTTTAGAATAATATCTAAAGACTCTTCGTATGTTCCTGGAAGTGGAGACGGCTTTACCATTGATAAAACTCTAAAACTATTATTCACGGCCAAAGATTTTTGATAAGAATCAATCCAATTATCAGTCGCCACATTTATAATGATTGAAACTAAAATTGTCACAATAATTACAGATATCAATATTAAACCGCCGATTGTAAATTTTGATGTTTGTTTGATCATATCCATCTAGTTGTTGCAAAAATTATAATAAGTAGCGCACCACCAACGAGCAAATATCTTTTTAAAACCTGTACTGTTAGCTTATCAAGAATATGCGCCCTTGATAAACCTAGGAATAAATAAAAGAAAGTTGCCAACCCGGCGGCGTTTGACATAAAGCTGGTTGGTAACATAGCGAGGGCAACATAAAGCTCTGTTAAAATGATCGCGCCAACTAAAGCAAAACGAGCGCCGGTAGCAAATGCAATTTTACTTACCCAAAAAACAGCAATAGACAAAAATGAAGAAGACAATAATATTACAATTGCAGGAATCCAAACTGGAAGTTGTAAAAACAATTGAGCGGCGTAAGTTGCAGTTGAAAATAAAAATCCACTTGAGATAGCAATTACCAAGGAAAGATATTCAAGTGAATATGCCTGATAGGAACCGGGTAGATGATAAAAGGCAAATAAATTTTCCGAGTAAAACCAAAGTCCTATAATATCAACAAGCGCTAAAAGTATTTTAGCAGCATCATGTTCTAAAAATAAAAAGAAAAAAACTGAGGAAATTAAAAAGAAAACAGGCAACCCCCAAAAAACCCAAAATGCACCTCTTTTAAATTCCCAAACTAATAAACGCGCAAAAAGTAGAGGGATGCCAACAAATAAACAGATTAAAGCCAGAACCAAATAGTCTGGCGCAAAGATCAGCAAAGAAAATCCTAAAACAGTTAGTGCAGAAATGGCGGCTGGAGTTATTCGATGAAGTAATATCACATTATTGTAACCAATTATTCTGTGAGCGTAATGTATCTAAATCTGCGGAAATATCAAGACTATCATCTTGTGAAGCGTGAAATAGAATTAATGCTAGATCAAAATGAAAAGCCTTAAACTCGGCCGGTACTCTAATATTTAATAATTGTGAGTATGCCGCTTCTGCATTATTTGAAGTTTCAAAGTCAGACAAAAGTGCCACAATTTCAGTCTGATATTCTTCAACAGTAGGCGCGAACACTTGAAGTGCCTCAACATCACCACCGCCGGGCGACTGCATCCAAGCTAAAATACCAAGGACTAAAGCCAGGGTTAAACCAATTAATATAAACGGGAACCAAGTTCTGTAATGTGTATGCATAATTACTTTTTATAAAATGAAATCCATTGACTTACAAATACAGTTCCAAGTACTGCAAGCGGTATAGCCAAAAGCGCGCCAATAACTCCGGCAATTTGATAACCAACCATAATTCCTACAATGCTCACAATCGGATTTACGCCGGTTACTTTTTGCATAATTTTGGGTGTTAATATATCTGCTTCGAGCTGTTGAATTAAAAAGTACGAAACAACAACCAAAACTGCAAGCGCGGGCGAGATTGAAAAAGCGATTAAAACTGCCGGGAGCGCGGCCAGATTTGGTCCAAGGTATGGAACTATTTCGAGAAGTCCACCAAGTACCGCCAACACCAAAGCAAATGGTACACCTAAAATTGTTAACACTGCGTAATAGAGCAATCCGATTATCAACATCAATAACAATTGCCCTCTTAACCAAAAACCAACTTTTCTTCTTCCCTCTTTCAAAAATGCATCAATGAAATCTTCATGTTTTTTTGGAGTTATAAGTTCGAGTCCTGATCGAAGAGCGTGTTCCTCAACTGTCATGTAATAACCAAGTATCAGAACCAAAATAACTGCAAGTAAACCACCAAAAATTCCGCTGATAGCTGTAAACAATTGAGCAAAAGCGTCACCCGCTCCTGACTGTCTCAATGTCTTAACTATAGAAACGGCATCTTGATTTAAAATATCAATGCTAGAAAAAGTTCCTAAGTTTATTTTATCCCCTAAAAGTCCATCTATAACTGGAGAGTATTCATCAAACAAATTTTGAGATTGTTCGTAGACTGACGGCACGATTAAAACCAAAGCGCCAGCCATAACTACTGTAACTAGAAAATACGAAATTATTACCGCAACGCCTCTTGGCAACTTGTGTTTTTGTACCCAATCAGCAAATGGGTCTATAACAGTTGCTACAAGTAATGCTACAATTAGGATTATTAAAATATCCCGAAGTACATAAATTAAAATTGCAGCGAGAATAAATGCAACTACTCGCAATATTGTCCCAGTATTGATTGAAATTTTAATAGGACTCTCCTCCTTGTTGGTTTTCCTCATACTGGTTATAGTATAACACAGTGACTAGTTGTTAAGGATTAGTGATTAGGGATAAATATAAATCCGAACACTAGACACTAAACACTAAAAACTAACCACTTTGATTTCCCAATATGACCGCCCTGGCAATTAATAAAAAAGCGCGATTTGATTATGACCTCATAGAAGAATTTGAGGGTGGTTTAGTTTTAAGCGGAGCAGAAGTAAAATCAATTAAAAAAGGAAACGCTAGTATGCAAGGCGCATTCCTACACATCAAAAATAGTGAGCTGTGGCTTAAAAACATGCACATTGGAAAATATGCCCCGGCTGGAAAACAAGACGATTACGATCCAGAACAAGATAGAAAAATATTAGTTCACAAACAACAGCTTAAAAAAATGATCGGTAAACACAATGCCGAAGGATTGACAATCGTGCCCATTCGTGTTTATACTAAAGGCGCTTTAGTGAAAATTGCCTTTGCCTTGGCTCGTGGAAAAAAGAAACATGAGAAGCGTGACGCTATTAAAAAAAGAGATGTCCAAAGAGACATAAAAGAAGAGATGAAAAAAACTCGGTTCAGTAATTAGTCTTGCACATTTGTTAGCTCCGCTTTAATTCTCTCTCGTCTGAGAGGGCCTGCCCCGCACCTTTGTTAGCTCCGCTAACAAAGGTGCGGGGCCTGCCAGGAATCGATGGCAGACAGGTGTGGTCATTGATCAAGGGAGAGTGGCACTACACTCTTTAAAAACAAAAGTGCAACGCGATCAAACGCAAACACAATCGCAAAGGTTCGCAGCATGTTCCGCATGCCTGTGGCCGCTCTAGCTGTTGCCTAATTATTGGCCGGCTCATCTGACTCGCACATGTCTGCTAGCGAGACTCAGGTGTTATATCGCAGACTATAATGACTCTGACCGCAGTCATCGAAAATGCAGGTCACAAAGATACGTGCGCTTAGGCTCCACTTTTATCACGTATCTAAACAAGTGGAGATAACCTTGTAAGCAGTTAATGTCATATCACTGACCAGACGCGGGTTCAATTCCCGCCAGGTCCACCACCGAGCTTAGCTCAGTTGTATCTTAGTGAAGCCAAAGCTCAGCTTTGGCTAAGACAACATTGTTTAAAGCTAAGCGAGGTGAACAGTCGAGCTCAGCTCAACCACTAATCTTGGAAAAAAATCAAAATGCGCATACACAGACACAGACAAAAAAAACCTAAATACCAAATCCCTGGGTTTAAGGTAAACGAAAAAATTACAGCTCCCGAGGATCGGGTTGTTTTTGATGGCGAAGCACAAGTAATGTCAACCAAAAAAGCTATCGAAATGGCAAGCGAGCGCGGAATGGATTTAATAGAGGTCTCCCCAAAGGCCGAGCCACCGGTTTGTAAAGTAATGGAATACGGGACTTTTAAATATCAAAAAGAAAAAGAAATTAAAAAGCAAAGAGCTGCTTCCAAAGAGGTTGAAATCAAAGGAATCAGAATTTCATTTAAAATTGGAGCGAGCGATCTTGATGTTAGATTGCAACAGGCTAAAAAATTCTTGGAGAAAGGTCATAAGCTCAAAATCGAGATGCAATTGCGGGGCCGAGAGCGTGAGCATAAAAACAGAGCAAAAGAGATTTTCAACAATTTTGTTGAGCTTTTAAAGCCAGATTACGATGTAAAGGTTGAAAGCCCTGTTCAGTTCCAAAGCGGAAGAATGAACATGATCGTTGCCCGAAATAAGTAAACATTGACAATTTTAGTTAAATTTCCTACAATACTGCCGCTATGAAATTAAAGACCACAAAGGCGCTTGTAAAGCGTATCAAGATCACAAAAACTGGAAAACAGATCAAGCGCAAGGCTGGTCAAGATCATTTTAACTCTCGAGAAAATGGTAACACTAAGCGCAATAAACGATCTGATTTACAAATTCATCATACGCTCAGAAAAGCAGTTAAAGCGCTGACACCTAACAAATAGATAACCTTGGTGAGCGAAGAAAATTTGATGCATGGCTAGAAAGAAATCGAGCAACAAGGAGCCGTACTGGAATGTAAGATGACACAGTGCACAGATTTCTGACAACGCCAGACACAAATTTTCAAAGCGAACTTCTAAAATATGCCTAGAGTAAAAAGAGGTACAACCCATGTAAAACGACGCCGAAATCTTTTAAGTAAGGTTAAGGGCTTTAAGTGGGGCCGAAAAAGTAAAATCAGACAAGCAAAGCCAGCCGCTCTTAAAGCCGGTGTCTATGCCTTCCGAGATAGACGAGTAAAAAAACGAACCTTCCGCCAGTTGTGGAGTATTAAAATCAACGCCGGTGCTCGTGCTAACGGAACTACCTATTCAAAATTGATTTCCGGACTTAAAAAAGTTGGAATTGATCTTGATCGAAAGGTATTAGCTGAAATTGCAGAAAAAAATCCAGGCGTTTTTACAAAAATTGTTGAGAAGACGAAATAGAGGTTTAGACAAAAGCGCGGCTGTAAAGCCGCGTTTTGTTTTTGACAAAATCCCAAAAAATCGCCATTATTGTCCCACTATGAAAAAACCGGAACTACTTGCACCAATCGGATCGTTTGAAATGTTAACCGCCGCCATCAATGCCGGTTGTGACACGGTTTATTTTGGTGTCGCCGGACTCAATATGCGTGTTAACACGACCAAGCAATTTGATCTGAATGATCTTCGAGAAATAGCCGAGACCTGTCACAAGGCAAAAATCAAATGTTATCTGGCGCTAAACACATTAATCTATGACAATGAAGTTGAGGAGATGAAAAAAACTGTTGATGCGGCCAAGGAAGCTGGTGTAGATGCCATAATCTGTTTTGACCCCTCAGCTATCGAATACATCAAATCAATCGGAATGGAAGTTCACATCTCAACCCAACATTCAATTTCAAATATCGAAGCCGTTAAATTCTTTTCACAATGGGCGGACAGAGTTGTGCTAGCACGCGAACTTACACTTGAACAAATAAATTATATCTGCCAACAAATACGCGAACACAATATTTGTGGACCAAAAGGCAACCTTGTTGAAATTGAAATTTTTGTACATGGCGCCATGTGTGTTTCTGTCAGCGGTCGTTGCGGAATGAGTCTTTACATGGCTGACACCTCTGCTAACCGGGGTGCTTGTAGTCAGCCCTGTAGACGCGCCTATACAGTTACTGATAAGGCCTCAAAGAAAGAGCTTGAGATTGATAATTGTTTTGTGATGAGTCCGGAAGATCTTTGTACGGTTGGCATGCTTGATGAGATTATTGCTACCGGCGTTGCTTGCCTTAAACTCGAAGGTCGAGGACGCTCACCCGAATATGTTGATACGGTTGTCCGTTGTTATCGAGAAGCCATAGATGCGATTGCTGATAAGTCTTTTGCCAAAGAAAAAGTTGAAGATTGGAACGAACGACTTGGCACGGTTTTTAATCGTGGTTTAAGCGACGGTTTTTATAGAGGCAAGGCTTGGCAGTATTGGGCTGGAATGGGTGGCAACAAATCATCTCAAGTAAAAGAATTAGTTGGGACTGTGATTAAATATTATCCAAAAATTAAAGTAGTAGAGATAAATGTTCATGCCAGCGATGTTTCCGAAGGTGACGAGCTTCTCTTGATTGGTAGAACAAGCGGAGTTGTTAAAGCTAAAGCTACAGATATGCTGATCGATGAGTCCCCTATCAAACTAGCAAATAAAGGAGATGTCATTACCTTTAAACTAGACGAAAAAGTGAGACCTAATGACAAGATGTACAAAATTGTTAGTAAAGAAAATTAATCACATGAGAAATAAGATAAAAATTTTGTGGTTACTTTTTTCAGTAACGCTAATAATTCAATTTGTTGGTAATCTCTTATATTTTGTTGTATTTAATGAAACACACATCGTTCAGCTAGTCTATGGTGTAACTAAAATAACCATGTTAGCGTCACCGATACTTTTTTACTTTGCGGGTTTTAAACTACCCAGGTTCAATCTTAAACACAACATCTCCTTATCACTTATCTACGGAGTCATAACCGGACTTATAATGTCCGGGCTTATCTTAGCAATCTATTTTATCTTCCAACCATTTTTTGGACAATTCGCTCCTAACATCCTAATTAAAATCGCTGACTTTGGCATTTTGAAATACTACTGGCCTGCTGCAATAGTTATAAGTGTCCTTCATTCCTTCTTCGAAGAATATTATTGGCGCTGGTATGCCGTCTGTGGCCTAAGCACAAAAATGGCTAATCTGAATTCAATATTATTAGGAAACTTCTTCTTTACTCTTCATCATTATATTATTCTTTCCCAATTTGTTCCTTTTTATATAGCTTTCCTATTTGGAACCTGTGTCGGTTTTGGCGGAGTAATTTGGTCACACATATACAAACGAACAGGATCACTCCTTGGCAGTTGGATCAGCCACACCCTAGTTGACCTTTGTTTATTTACGATTGGGTATTTGTTGCTTAACTAGATAATTTTTTTGTTTATTCACAAATCACAAAACCCCGATAACTCGGGGTTTTGTTGGAGGAGTGCAGTTAGTTATAAGGTATAAAATCAAATTCTTTTACTTTTGGGTGTTCAATAATTTGATCCATTAAAGAGAACATCTCCTGTAAACAAAATATTACAAAATCCCAGTCGAAGAAATCAACCTCGGCTCCTACCTCAAACTTATATTTTTTATTTTTATATTTTCTATACACAACACCATCTTTTCTTTCTTTTATATTGTCAGGATAAAAATAAAATCCATTATGCGATGTGTTTCTGGTAGTTGTTATCAGACGCAATAGATGTAAAAGGTCATTTTTATTATCATGGTTTAATTTTTTTCTTGATAATAAATTCTCCAGCACAGAACATATTGAACCTATAACTGGCTCTCTTCCTATATGGCTAGAGATTCTTCTTATTGCATTTTCAACAACAGCCCATGAGTTCAAAAAAAATATTTTTTTAAAAATCTTGTCAGATTCTGTTAACATGATTCCGAAATTTTCCATATCCGATTTTGCGTTTCTACATAGCCATTCGAGGTTTGATATGCAATCAGAATAAGTAGCCATCATTGTTAATATCGGAGTCAATTCATTAACCAGTTGTCCAAAAACAGCTATTCGAACATCTTCATTGCACCAACCGTTCCGACTTTTAATATCCTCATAATGCAAAAATAAGTCTTTAGAAATCTCACTAATCGTAGCCACTTGTTGAGAATAATGCATCTTAATTCCTTTATAGTCTGTAATGGTTATTATACATAATAATCTTATCACAAAAGTTCAAACTGTTCCGTCTGTATCAAAAATCCTCCGCTGAAATTAGCGAAGGATTTTTAGCCCGCTTGTCCGGGGTTGGCGGAAACCTGCCACTGGCAGGTTTCCGCCAACCCGTTCGAGTCTCGTCTTCTTACTCACAATAGAAAATACCACACGCAAGGTGTGATATTTTCTATGGCGGGCTGGACGGGACTCGAACCCGCAACTTCCGCCGTGACAGGGCGGTGCTCTAACCAGTTGAACTACCAGCCCACAATTTCTTGTGGTTTGTCATGCCTGACGAAATTCGACCTCCAACAAAACGGCGTGGCATGGCGGAAAAATAGTATCAAATACTAAAAAATCTGGCAAGGGATCAATTTTGATCGAAACTTAGTTTACCAAGCTTAGTTTCCGCATACCGAGTTTTTTAAAAAAAATGCCACAAGTAATGCCTCAATTCCGGTCTTATCCCCAAAAATTATTGACCGCAAAAATTGATTGTGGTGTATTGAATAAAAGGGACGGAATAAATTAAAAAATTAAGCCGTCTTTAATATGCCAACAATAGAGCCAACAAATAGCGAGTTAATGAACATACTCGTTCGAATAGAACAAAAGGTGAATTCTCATGACCTTAAATTTGGAGAGATTGATAAAAGATTTGATGTAATGGATCAGAAATTTAATATCATCGATCAAAAATTTGAAGGAATTGACCAAAGATTTGAAGGAATTGATCAAAATTTTAAAAGTATCAATAAGAGTTTTAAAAGCATTGATCAAAAATTTGAAGAAATGGAACAAAACCATTTTGATCTTGTAGATTTCCTAAAAGAACACATGGTTGCCAAAGAAGAGTTGCGGTCTGAGCTCGGTAAGTTAAATCACGACCTGCGTGATTACATCGATCGCAAAATCTATAATCTCCGTGGTGACTTAGCCCAAATTGGAGTTTTGAAAAGAATTTAATCATCCTTCCAGCAGAACCCCGAGTAATCGGAGTTTTGTGATTGTCCCAGAAAATGCTATAATTCCCTCTTATGAATGCCATTGAAATCAAAGGGCTAACAAAAAAATACGGCAAAACGGTTGCTGTTGATAGTCTCGATCTTAAAGTAAAACAAGGCGAGTTTTTTGGTTTACTTGGTCAAAACGGCGCCGGAAAAAGTACAACCATCAACTGCATTACCGGCATTGCCAAATTTAGCGAAGGCTTAATTTCCGTAATGGGCTTTGATGTGCAAAAAGATTATCAAAAATCTCGCGCTACCGTTGGCCTGTCGCCTCAAGAATTTAATGCCGACATCTTTGCTCCACTGGAAAAGATTTTAGATTTTGTAGGTGGCTATTTTGGCATGTCGACTGGTAAAAGAAAAGAACGAGTAAACAAAGTTTTAGATTTATTCGAACTCCAAGATCACCGCAAAAAACCTTTTGGAAAACTATCGGGTGGGCTTAAGCGTCGGGCAATACTGGCCCGGGCATTAGTGCACGACCCAGATGTTTTAATTTTAGATGAACCAACTTCAGGGATTGATGTAGAGCAACGCCACGCTCTTTGGGAGTATCTTGAAAATCTACATCAAGCCGGCAAAACAATCATTCTGACATCACATTATTTGGAAGAAGTGGAAAAATTGTGTTCAAGGGTGGTTATCATTCACGACGGCAAAAAAATCGCCGATCTCACAAAAGCTGAATTTACAAAAAATGGAGATAAACTGGAAGATGTTTATTTGAGATTAACCGCAAAAGCCGTAGCCGTATGAATTTCATCAGACTAAGCACGGTCGCCAAGCGTGAAATTCAAAGATTTTTACGCATTCCCATCCAGACATTGATATCACCCTGGATTTCAGCCACTCTTTATATTTTGGTTTTTGGTGTGATTATTGGCAGTCGAATCGATTTTTTGGAAAATATTGATTACATTGATTTTGTTTTTCCAGGAATTCTAATGCTCCAACTAATTGCCGGCGCTTTTGGTCAAAGTAGCACCTCATTATATTTTCAGCGCTGGACAAAGGTTATCGAGGAAATGCTTACTTCCCCACTTTCCTACACGGAAATGATTTTTGGCTATATCATCGGTGCAATTTTTCGAGCTTTTGCCGTCTGTGCCGGAATTTATGTTGTCGCCCTACTCTTTACCGATGCCACACCGGCCCACATCGGCTTATTCTTTTTCTATGTTCTAATCGTGGCTATAATATTCTCTTTGCTTGGACTAATAGTAGGACTTTGGGCGGAAAAAATGGAACACTTAACGATTCTGCAAACTTTTATCATAACCCCACTTATGTATGTTGGCGGAGTTTTTAACAGCATTGATATGTTACCGGAAAATGTTCAATGGCTGGTTCGACTAAATCCGTTTTTCTATATTGTCGACGGCCTGCGTTATTCAATGATTGGTTACAGCGAAAGCCCATTATTTCTGGGTGCAATATTCTTGATTACTCTAGCCACGCTGCTTTTTGCTATAGTTTGGGTGCTATTCCATCGTGGCTGGCGATTACGCGCCTAAATATCCACACAT
>Ga0100385_1002543_pt1 | contig 17085 bp, 20 predicted proteins | sample CryGeymeta201509_FD_81543 | JGI IMG/M metagenome (GOLD analysis project Ga0100385, IMG submission 81543) | Groundwater microbial communities from Crystal Geyser aquifers in Utah, USA - Crystal Geyser metaG 2015-09 | ecosystem: Environmental > Aquatic > Deep subsurface > Groundwater | place: USA... | reverse complement strand
CCCTATAATACTTATATTGTCAATATCACCGTATTCTGACAATCTTCTTCACCCCCCGTATTCCCACGAGGACAAGGGAAGAAAGGAGAATAAATACCCCAAACTGTGCGTAAGAAGCGGGCAATATATTGAACACCTCCGAAAATACAGGAACCCGTACGATCAGAAGCTGAGTAAAGAATGGGAAAAGAAATGCTGCCATAAACATGGGAGAAATGAGCGTTTTCAGGTGGGTATGAAGTGAGCGGTGACTCAACCACAAATCAACATAAATAAATGATTGGATAAGGGTAAGGACAGAAAAAACAGCCGCTCTCGCTATCCCTTCTGATGCCTTAAGGAAATACCAATAGGAAAAGAGGGTGATTACGCTCGTAATAAGACCGACAAACAAAATATAAAGTTGTTCTTTTTTATGCAATAATTCGAGCTCTTTTTGAGGCTGTTCCGTCATCAGATGCCCTGCGCGGGGAGAAAACGCTAATGATAATGCGGGGACTCCATCAGTGACCAAATTAATATACAAAAGCTGTATCGGAAATAAAATATGATTGAAGCCCATAAGCATGCCTCCAATAAGTGTAATTGCTTCGGGAATATTACAAGAAAGAAGGTACTGAATGGCATTTTTAAGGTTTTTGATAATATTTCTTCCCTCTTCTACCGCAACCACAATCGAGGCAAAATTATCATCCGTGATTACCATATCCGCGGTTTCGCGTGCTACATCGGTTCCTACCAATCCCATTGCAATTCCAACGTCCGCTTGTTTTAATGCGATTGCATCATTTACTCCATCTCCCGTAACAGCTACCACTTCTCCTAACTTTTGATATAACGTTACAATCCTATGTTTATGAAATGGCGATGTACGGGCGAAAATGCAGGTGTTGGGGAGAAGTTTCAGAAGTTCTTCATCAGAATAGGTCTCAAGCTGTGCCCCTGTGATAATGTCTGAATTGGGAGTTGCGATACCGGCTGCAACGCCAATTGCCTCCGCTGTGCGTTCGTTATCTCCAGTTATCATTACGATGCGTATTCCTGCCTGTTGCGCTCGTTTGACAGCATCGTTAACCTCTGGCCGTGGAGCATCGTGGATGGCAACCATGCCTAAGAAGACTTCTTTGTTTAATTTTAAATTTTTAATTTCTAATTTTAAATTATTGCTCATTTCACTATACGAAAATGCCAGAACCCGCAATCCTTTTTGCGCCCATGAATCCATTTGGTCCTCTATTTTTTTCCGTTCCTCGGAGGTAAGTGGATGCGTTTGCGTTCCTTTTTGAATTGAAGAACATATTTCGAGAATCGATTCCGGTGCCCCCTTAGAATACATTAATTTCGAATTTCGAATTTCGAATTTCGAATTTTGCACGATCACACTCATTCTCTTCGTCACACTGTCAAACGGTAGCTCTTCGATAATAGGACTTTTTTTTCGTTGTTCCTCTATTTCTAATCCCAATTCCCTCGCCATAAAAAGGAGGGCTCCTTCCGTTGGATCACCTAATACGTCAAATGTCCCATGATCATGTTTATAGACAAGGGATGCAGTCGAACAGAGTACCCCATTATGCACCAAGTGCATGAATGGATGATTTTCCATTCTAGGCATTTCGTCAGAATACACCTTATCGTCCACGAATACTTCCTTCACTTTCATTTTATTCGTTGTCAGTGTACCTGTTTTGTCGGTTGCGATAAGCGTTATACTGCCCAAAGCCTCGATTGCGGATAATTTTCTTACGATTGACTTTTTTTTACTCATTTCATTCACGCCGATTGCAAGAGTAATTGTCATGACAGCCGGAAGCCCTTCGGGAACAACCGCAACAGCAAGGGAAATAGCAAGGAGAAATGTGGGAAAATAGGCGTCACCTCGAAGGATAGAAATAACAAAAACAAGTACTGCAGATACAATACCGACAATTCCAATAGTTCGTGTCAGTTGTTTTAACTTTACTTGTAATGGTGTTTCGGTATCTTCAATTGTGGAAAGGCTGTGAGCTATTTGTCCAAACTTTGTCTGCATCCCCGTATGGACTATTCTGATTATTCCTCTTCCTTTCGAAACGAGGGTTCCGGAAAATACTTCATCTCTCGCAATTTTTGCAACAGACATTGATTCTCCTGTTAGAACAGATTCATTGAATTCCGCATTGCGACTTTCAACTAAAATACCGTCAGCTGGTATCTTTACCCCCTCCTCAATGATACAGATATCACCTGGTACGATATAGTTGCTCGTAACCTCTTGCTCTATTCCATCCCGTATGACCCGTACCTTTGCAACAGAAAACTTCTTCAACGCAGCGATAGATTCTTCCGCCTTTGCTTCTTGATAAATACCAAAAAGAGCGTTCAAAACAACGATTGCAATGATCAATCCTCCATCCACAGGTTCTCCTATAATAAATGAAAGTCCCACGGCACCCAGAAGGAGAAGTGTGAGAAAGTTGTTAAATTGTTCAATAAATTTCTCAAAGAATGACTTTTTCTTACCTTCCGAAAGGATATTCTGTCCATATTGGGCAAGAAGTTGGGTTACTTGTTGTGTCGTCAATCCGGTCATATCTTATATTTAATTAATACTAAGAGCTTTTAATTTATGCATCACCTTCATCTGTCCAAGGGCTACATATGCCATTTCCATTGTCTCTAAAATATTACCTACTGTCCTGTTTGCCTCATCAAAAGTGACGGCACGAATATTATGAGGGAAGTAGTGGAATATTTCATTCCGTCCTAATTTCCAGGTTTTCCAAATTGTTTCTGCTAATTCTCTGGAACCGCTTAATCGGATTTTTTCAAACAAAGACCTATCTCCCAACTTCATCACCAAATGGGGTGAAAGAAGTTTTCCTAATCGAAGATGGTCGGAAATATAATCAAGGTGGGATAGAAATCCCACATCTTTGAATAGTTGCTTGAGAAAACCTTCGTATGACTTTGCAAAGGGAAAAATAAGAAACGAATAATCCTTGAAGCGATATGCATGGTCCTGAATGACCTCATTCATTAAATATTGCCCTTCATCGATCAAATCTTTTTGCGTCTGTGAAAGATATTCCCACAGCATCCCTTTTGTAGATTTATTTACCGGCTGAAGTTGCAACTGCATATATTAAATATACCACGTGTTATATGTAACATGTAGCATATAGCATGTAACATCTCGAACAGTTGTTTTTTATGTTACATGCTGCATGTTGCATGGTACATGAATTAGTTGTATGTGCTACTACTTATAATAAATACTATTGACTTTTTATGCTTATTTGATATACTTGTGCTAGTTGTAGAATATACAACTAAGTTGTCATTCCCGCGTCGTCCAAAGGGCGATTGACCTCTGGTCAAAAGGCGGGAATCCAGCCGGAAATTACCTTTTAAATTGAAATTAATAGACTGGATCCCTGCCTACGCAGGGATGACACAAAAAACAATATGAATATGTTGTTACGAACAATCGGCCTCACTCAAAACGAATCAGCTGTGTATCTTATGTTTCTTAAACATAAACAAAAAACAGCTGCAGAAGTTTCCCGCCTTCTCCATATGGATAAATCATCCTGCTATCGAGCTGTTGAATCTCTCGTTACACAGGGACTTCTCATTACGACTCCCAAGAAAAGAGGCACAACACAGAGTGCTGTTTCACCGGAGATATTGAAGGAGCTCTACCATCAAAAATTATCAACATTAAAACAAAAAGAGTCGGAGCTTGATCGGTTTGTTTCACAATTACTCAAACAGGATGAATCCAAAAGAAGCACTTTTATTAAAGTTGAAACGGGCATTGAGGCTATCCGAAATGGGATGGATCAAAATTTAGATGCAGCTATCTGCTCCTCAAAAGTGATTAAGGAGTTTTATCGTCTTTCCTTCCCCTATTTCCAAGATAAAGACCATATCAAATGGGTTAATGCATTTGCAAAACGACGTATAGCTGCTGGTGTCTCCATTCGACAGATTGTTGATTTTGCGGGGGTTGATACATTTGCCCCTATCATGAAATCGGACAAAAAACTTCTCAAGGAAATCCATCTTATGCCCAAGGAAATGAAGGGATTGTATGGAGTACGAATATCAGGCGATATCACTCATATAATCAGCTTTGATAAACAACAAAATTATATTGATATCACTATAAAAGATACGTACGTTACATTACTTATGAATTCGCTCTTCGACTTCATGTGGGAGCGGAGTAAAAAATATATATGAATTGGATACTTGCGAGTTTAATAATGTTTGTCTCCTCTGTCTTTTTATATGTTCTTGTGCGAAAGGCTGCTCTATTACAAATTCCAACCGAAATCGTAAACTTGGCATTTCTGGGCCTTCCTATTTTTTTGTATAGTACTCTGGCAATACAAAATCATGCCAATTTATCGATACGTCCTTCTCATCTCCTTTTTATTTTGGGACTTACTCTCATTGGAAGCTACATTCCAAATGTAACCTCCTTAAAAAGCATTAAATACGCCCCAAATCCCGGTTATAGCCTTATTATTTCAAAGAGCTATGTTGTATTTACTACACTAGTAGCGATTCTATTGTTTCATTCTGTTCTTACTTTACAAGCCACAATCGCAATTGTTATTATCGTCGTTTTTTCATTCTTAATTGCTCAAGGGAAAAACAACACTCAAAACAAATTAGTGAGGCCTATTTGGCTTCCTCTCTCTCTTGTATCATTTTTTGGCTGGGGTCTTCTCTCGATTGGCACAAAATATGCATTTTCTATTGGGATTACTATTTATCAACGACTTATATATTTATCCATATTTGTAACCACATTTATGCTTATAGAAGCACGGACGAAGAAAATAAAGTTTTCCCATGTGCGACCAAGCGATTATTTACTTCTACTGGCGATAGGTGTTTCTTCAGCTATGTTTAATTATTTTGCCACTCTTGCACTAGATCTGGCTCCAAATATTGGCTATGTAAATGCTATAAACGCAAGCTCAATCTCTGCAGTAACAATTGCGTCAGCTTTGATTTTTAAAGATGATCTATCCATTTCCAAAATGATAGGTATTCTCGGTGTAACGGGAGGACTTTTATTACTCATATTAAAATAAGTGCTGGCCTTGGCAACCTGCGAGGTTGCCAAAGGGGCCCCATCCCAAAAAATACCTTATTTTTGATCTGGATGAAACTCTCATTCGGCTCGAAATTGATTGGAGTGGTGTGTATAAAATGTTATTTACAGCAATAAAAAATATTGATTCCTCACTTATATCAAAAGTGCCCGAAAGCGCGCTGGAGTTTTATAATCTTGTAAATATGACAACTTCAAAACATGGAGAAAAAGCAAAAAAGAAACTCGACCAAACAATCGCAGAATATGAAATGAGTCACTATTTGAGATACACTCCAAATCCTTCTCTTATGTCTTTTATCCGCACACATAAAGATACATATTCTTTTTCTTTGTGGACATCAAATGCAAAAAGGACAATACGTGATTTCCTTCAAAAAGAACAGTTTGAACAATTTTTTGAGAACATTATTACGTTGGAAAGTGTACTGCTTACCAAACCTAATACATACGGATTCTCTATGATCTATAATTCAAATAATTCTAAAAGAGACTACCTCATGATTGGAGATAGAGCTCCATAACAAACCTCCGAGGTGTGTTTGGCATTGACATTGAATGGGGAGGAGTTTACAATACCTAACAGGTATATATTGATACGCTTATGAAGAGACTATTTGAACTCATCAATAAAAATCTTGAAAGCACGTTTCTTCGTTACTCTGGTCAACATAAAGATACTAATCCTCCTATCATCACTATTTCCCGAGAACGAGGATCTGGCGGACGCCCTATTGCCTATCTGCTTGCAAAAAAATTGGGAAATCCTTGGCAGGTATTTCATAAAGATATCGTGGAAGAAATTGCCCATGAAACGTCACTTGACCCAGAACTCGTGAAACAGATAGATGAATCAAGAATATCCATAATCAAAGAAATATTAGACAGCATCTTTGGAAAAAAAATGCTCACGATGAACTCATACTACAAACATCTACTTCATATTCTTGCCACTATTGGTTCAAGAGGCTATGCTATTGTTGTAGGACGTGGAGCTAATTTTCTCTTCCCTAATGCTCTGAAGGTTCGCATAGTTTCGGATATGCCAACGCGCATTCAAGCGATGGTTAAGTATGAACATATCTCGGTAAAGGAAGCCAAACAACAGATAGAGGATTCAGATAGGGATAGGAATGAGTTTATTCAGGCGTTGTTTCAACATGATCAGCGAAAAGCCCACCATTATGACGTGGTTATTCGCACAGGACCAGATATTGACGTAGAAGAAGCCACGGACGTGATAGTTCTCCTCGCAAAAAAGAAATTCAAGATAAAGTAATTATCTCGTCTTTATTCCTCTTTCTCAACCTCAATCTCTATTGAGGGACCCATGGAAGAAGCAATAAACATGCTTTTGATTTGGACTTTCCCCACTGCATTGATGAATGCTTGTGCATTCTCGGTAAGATTCTTTGAATCATAGCTGAGTTTACCAATGAGTTGATGAATTATGGGAAATTTTGGCTCTGTTTTCCATCGTAATGTTCCCTTCATGAATTTCTTCGCGACTTCTTCTGGGTTGGGGGAGACCGTTCCTGCTTTTGGATTTGGCATCAGTCCTTTTGGACCCAAAACCTTCGCAAATCGTGCCAATTTTGACATGAATGAAGGATGGGTAATAAGGACGTCAAATTCAATTTTACCGTTTGCTAATTCTTCTAATACCTTATCGTTCACGATAGCAACACGTACGGTCTTACCTGTTGAATGTGGTAATTCCACTTCACCTCGGAGTCCGGTTTTTTCTACATTCATATGAAGGTCTACCGATTCATCAAAAGTTACATATTTTGCTTTTTTGAGAAGCTCCACAGCCTCCGCAAGCTTCATCTTTTTTATCTCGCCCAACTTCTTTTTTGCTTGTATATATTTTTTTCCGCGCACTTTCTTGGAAACACTCGCTTTCCCTTCCTTTTTTTCTTCACTTTTCGTCGCTTTTTCCACTTTCTTTACTTTTTCAACTGGAATGACAGCCACTTCTTCAGATCCTGCTTCTGTTTTTTTTTCGGCCGATCGTTCTTTTTGCTCCTCTTTCTGTTTTTTTTCTATGTCTGCTAACCCTAAGATTCGTGTGCGAATTTTTCCCATGTATTAAAAAATAATTTCTATAACTTTTATAATTGTTATAACGGTTATAATCGTTATATTTCTGTATCAATTCCCATTGAACGTGCTGTTCCTGCGACAACTTTCTTTGCTGCTTTCATGTCATTTGCGTTCATGTCCGGCATTTTATCTTTGGCGATTTGTTCAAGTTGAGCATCTGTAAGTTTTCCTACTTTTTCTGTATTTGGTTTTCCGGAAGCTACTGCTAACCCTAATGTCTTTTTTATCATTGCCGCAACGGGGGGAAGCTTGGTGATAAAGGTGAAAGTTCTATCTTTGTAGACGGTAATGACAGCTGGAATAATATTTCCCTTTAATTTTGCCGTTCGTGCGTTATATTCTTTAATGAACTCCATGATGGGCACTCCGTGTTGACCAAGCGCTGGACCTACTGGTGGCGCCGGCGTAGCTTCTCCTGCCGCCAAATTTAATTTAAGCTGTGCCTTTATTTCTTTTGCCATACATATCAAAAAATCATATAACCGTTATAGCGGTTATAATCATTATAAAAATTATAATTTTGCCACTTGTAGGAAGTCTAGCTCTACCGGTGTTTCTCTATCAAAGATTGACACGAGAACACGAACCTTGCCCCGTTCGTCATCTACATGATCAATCGTGCCCAAGAAATCCGCAAATGGTCCTTCTGTAATTTTGACTGCTTCTCCCACGCTGAACTTCGTTTTGAACTTTGGTTGTTCCTGTTGGACGAATTTCATAATAGCCTGGACTTCTTTGTCGGAAATAGGGGTTGGTTTTAATCCCGCTCCTACAAAGCCCGTGACTCCTTCAGTGGTGCGAACTACGAGCCATGAATCATCGTTCAATATCATGTGTATCAAAATATAACCAGGAAATACTTTTTCTGTTGCTTTTGCTTTCTTTCCCTTTTTGATGACAATGATGTCTCTCATGGGAATGACAATCTCAAAGATACTATCTTCAACTCCCAAACTTTTGATGCGTTGTTCAAGAGCGTGCTTTACTTTATTTTCATATCCAGTTTGGATGTGAATGACATACCAACGGGCTCCGCTTCCTATTGCAGTCGCTGTTTTTATAGCCGTAACCATAGGATGCATTAAATTTATATTTTTGTTAATATCTCAAGGCCCTTTGTTAACAGAACGTCAATTATACCGATATATACACCAATAATCAAGGATATTCCTATGACGATAACGGTTAATCTTAGCGTATCTTCTTTGGTGGGCCACGTCACTTTCTTTAATTCCTCTATAATGCCGTTTGCGAACTGTGCTTTAAATACTGGTTTTTGCATACTTGCTTATTGTAGCATATAATTTTCATTATAATGATTGACATATGACCAAAGAACTCGTCCATTCCCTACTGTTGATTGTCTGTATTGCTCTTGCCTTTGTTTTTCCCCAAACTGGGCTCGCCGCATATGATATTGAGATTGCAGCATTCCTCTTTGTACTGCTTTTTATCGTACGAAGATTGTCTCTTTTTTCAAGACGGACACGCCTTTTTGAATCGGCAGTTTTCACCCTTATTATTCTAGGAGTAGTAAATAGTACCGGTGGTCTGCAATCCCCCTATTTTTTCTTGGTTCATTTCCTTCTCTTCTCGATTGCACTCCTTTTGGAGCCTATTATTCCCATAATTGTCACGTTAACACTTATGGTATTTTTTATGTTTACTTTTCGCGGTCAAGCGACGCTCCCTCAGCTGCTTCCTATTTTCTCTCTCGCGCTCATGACTCCCTTCGCTCTTATTCTGGGAAATGAATATGAAGAAACAAAACGACTCAAAAAATCGATGTCGGCCCAAACGGAAAATACGTATCTTTTTCTCTCCCTTATGCTTAAAAACCATTTGAGGGAGATTCAAAATAGTATTGAAAACTTTGTTGGAGATCATGAACTGACCTCCATAAAGCGCCAAGTCCGCAATATGGAAAAGCTTATTGATATGTTTGAGAAAGAACAATGATTCACATGTAACATGAAGCATATAACATATAACATTAAAAAAAACCTCACCATATTTGTATTGTGTGTTACATGTTACATGTTATATGTTACATGTGTCTCCGCCATCAACATGCAGTCAAATGACTATCGCATCCAGTTTGGAAAAGTGGATAGCGGGGGCGGAAAAATGACAGACCCAGTGGATGACACGTACAGACTTTCCTCATCAATCGGCCAAGAAGCGGCAAAAGAATTTCAGTCAAGTGGCTATATTATCAAAGCGGGATTCCAGTATATCTATTCCCGTATTCCTTTCACTTTTTATTTATCCACAATTCGCGTGGATTTAGGAAACCTCCTCCCTAATACACCCGCGACAGGAACCATCACACTCAAAGTGTCGTTTGGTGGGGCTGGCCAATATATCGTCACCGCTCGTGCCGATGCTCCGCTCACCGAAATTCAAGGGACGGATACGATATCATTCACAGGGTGCAATGGAGGGGTTGATACTTGCACCATCACGAACGCAAAATTATGGACAAGCGCTTCGGCATATGGGTTTGGCTATGGAATGACAGGGCAAGATATCCCCGCCGATTTTATCAGTAGTTCGTATTTTCGCCCATTTGCCAATAGGCTTACCTCAGAAACACCTGCTACGGTTATGCAAAGCGCCAACGTTACTGCAGATATTACTCCCACTCCCGCAATCCCCCTTACTGCGGCCCCCGCTCTTACCGGCGTGCCTCGTACCACCACCCATGAAGCGATAATCACCATGAAAGCGAATATATCAGGCCTGCAACCGGCGGGCACGTATGCGACGGTGATACGGTTTTTGGCAACACCATCGTTTTGATCATGTAACATGAAGCATATAACATATAACATTAATAGGATTTTAATTGCATTTGTCTTGAGTGTTACATGCTACATGTTATATGTTACATCTGTTGCTGCGCAACAGGTCAATCTTTCCCTTGACCCTCCTATCGTTCAAGTAAAGATCAAACCGGGAAAGGCCATCACCATTGCCTACACCGTGGAAAACAAAGGAGACCCCACTAATCTCCAGTTTTTGATACGCCCGTTTACCCCTGTGGGACAGCTGGGATCTCTCACTGTTTCTTCTCAATTGGAAGGACCTGTACAGTTTAACTTGGAAAATACTGATAGTGAGTTGGAAAAACCGTTTTTCTTCCCCTCGCGAGAAAAAAGACAGGCGGTTTTGCGTATTTCCATTCCGCCCGGAATTCCCGATGGAGACTACTATTATATGATTCTTGGAGAGACAGTTCCTGCATTTGCCCTCGCGGGACAATCAACCGGTGTTGCATCCGCAGCCATCGGATCTCCCCTCCTCATTACGATCACCGAATCAGGAATCACCGAAGTGAAGGCGTCTATCGCGGAATTTTCTTTTAAACCTGATTTAACATTCACTATCGGAAATAAAACCGTCCGTATTGTTGATAACATAAAAGATGTCCCCATTGTTTGCTCTCTGCGCAATATGGGAAATAATCTTATTCAGCCGATGGGGACTATTGTCGATCGAGTAGGTACATCAAAAAAAGAATATCCCATCATTCCCCAAAATATACTCAGCAACTCACAGCGAGTTATAAAAGTCGCTCAAGAAAATAATGCCCAGGCGAACTCAACCGTGGTTCTCGCTCATCTTCCTATTGGATATCATACTGTATCGGCGAAAATTTCGTTTGGAGAAAATACTCCTATACTATTTAAAGAGCTATCATTCGTAGCCCTTCCCATTCGTCTCATGAGCACTACAGGTATGGTTCTGGGTGTGGTCCTTCTGTTCTTTATTCTTCGCTTCTTTCAGAAAGGCAGAAAGAAAGGGAACTGACGTAATTTTAAGGGGTGTCATTCCCGCATCGTCCAAAGGGCGATTGACCTCTAGTCAAAAGGCGGGAATCCAGACTCTAATCACAATATAAAAAAGCAAATAAGGATATTGTCGACTGGATCCCTGCCTCCGCAGGGATGACAGAATATATACTATTAATGTATATTAATAGACCGTCAGAATAGTCTTTAGACCTCCATTTGTGGATTATAGTCCCTTGACGAAAAATATGTAACATATAGCATGAAACATGTAGCATCCAGCTCAATATAGATAAATGTTACATGTTACCTGTTGCGTGTTACATGATTATCATGCAGGGATTTATCGACTCATTTAAACCCATAATGACGCGTTATAAAAGCGAGGCACTTCTCCTTAGTTGCGCGTTATTAATTTGTATCATCTCGGCAGTCCTCTTTTTCCAACAAAAAAATAATGAAAATTCAGTGCCCCTCGTCTCAATAAAAAGTGAAACTCATACCATACGTCAAAAACAAACTATCACCATAGATGTTTCAGGTGCAGTAAAAAACCCCTTTGTATATGCATTTAATTCTCAGGCACGCATAATCGATGCGATTCAGAAGGCAGGAGGATTAACCGAGGATGCCGACGAAGCATTCGTAAAACGGAATGTGAACTATGCGCGCATCCTCAACGATCAGGAAAAAATATATATTCCCTTTCTTTCAGACACCACTAATGGATATGTGTTAGAAAATAAACGAATTATTGACTACACCCAACCCAATATAAGTACAAGACAATCAGAAGATGTGTCGAAAATGAATATAAATGCTGCGTCCATATTGGAATTAGACCAACTTCCCGGAATAGGAAAAGTGCAAGGTGAGGCAATCTTTAACGGCCGCCCTTATAGTGCCATTGAGGATCTCGTAAAAAATAACGTCATCAAACAATCCGTGTTTGACAAAATAAAGAATCAAATTAGTGTGTATTGATATGAATACCGCGCTATCTCTTGCAGTTCAGGGTATCGACTCTTCCTTTCACGAGCCCTATGCATCTCTTATGAAGGGCCTCGTCTATGGGGTTCCTATTCGGATTGATCCCCTGTTAAAGCAAGAGATTATAAGAAGTGGACTCGCCCATTTGGTTGTCTTATCCGGCGCCAACGTAACATTGCTCACCCAATTTTCCGAAACATTGTTTTTTTCGCTGGGGAAAAAAATAGGTATGCTTCTCCAACTGTTTTTTCTTTCTTTATTTGTCCTTATGGTTGGCCCCCAAGCGCCCCTTATTCGGGCGGTTTGTATGAGTGTATGTACGAGCGTTTGTATTCTGACGGGAAGACCATCCCTCATGTGGTGGAATTTATTCCTAACTATATTTTTTGTAGCAATAATAAAACCTGAGTGGACAACCTCATTATCTTTTCAACTTTCTGTTTTTGCAACCATCGGTATTATCATGTGGTCTTTTATTTCGTCCCGTTTTGAAAAGAAACTCCATCCTCTTATCGAGGTTTTTTTTGAGTCGTGGATTGTATTTCTGGTAACGGCCCCTGTTTCCATTTGGTATTTCAAAAGCGTATCTCTTATGAGTCCGTTCAGTACTGCTCTTGTTTCCTGGCTGATTATTCCCCTTATGATTGCCGGTTTTGCTATTTCGATTTTTCATCTTCTCTTTCCTCCCCTTGCAACACTTATTGCGATACCTACGCAAATAGGCCTGCAATTCATCATCACCGTTATTCAAGGGACAAGTCGCCTACCATTTGGATATTTCCTTCTTAAATGAGATTAAACCGCCGTTCAATCATCTTGATCTGTATGGCATTCCTGTTAACTATTATTCTTTCAATCCGTTCTTACTCATCGTTCCACATTATATTTTGCGATGTGGGCCAAGGGGCCGCGACTCTTTTACAACTAGGCTCCTATCAAGCTCTTATCGATACGGGGCCCGATCAACGAGTACTCAGTTGTATTGGGCGACATATTCCTTTTTTTGACCATACGATAGAAACAGTGATTATTTCTCACAACCAAAAAGATCATGATGGGGCGTTGTTTGCCATACAAAATAAATATCACATTGAACAGGTGTATGGACCACTTCCCAAACCCGTATTCCTTACTCAGACACAATTCACAGAAGTGCAAGATACCATTTCATTCTCAATAAGGGGTATTGATATTATTATTCATAAGGCTTCTCAAAGCTCTAAAGATATTAATGAATCCGCTAATGTCGTTACTATTAAGACACCTCATCACACTCTCTTTCTGAGCTCAGATATCAACGGCCTTCAGTTAAAGAACATAATGCCGCGGGAAACCACTATTCTGGAAGTACCCCATCATGGCTCAAAGTATGGCCTATACCCGGATTCCCTTGATTTAGCAGAACCCTCGCTCGCTGTGATAAGTGTGGGGAAGAGAAATACCTATGGTCATCCATCAAAAGAGGCTTTGGATATTCTGAAGGCCAAGAAGATACAAGTGTGGAGGACGGATATGCAGGGGGAATTGGTGATTGATTTAAAATGACAACTTAATGCGAAGTTTATTGTTCTTGAGGTGACATTTGATCCCATTTCTGTGATCAACGGCACCGAAAGAACGATAAACGGAGCGGTTAAATCGTAATAGATCCTTCGACTCCAGAATAGGCAATACGAGTCGCTCAGGATGACAAAGTCATTTATGAAAGTAGTATTCCCTGGATTTCCTTGAAGAAGATCATTGCTTCAAATCCAATCCAGCCCTCCCCAATAAGTTCTTTGGGAAGTCCTGGGTCATCGCGAAGGACTGTTATATATTCTTTAAGCACGTTAGTGAATTTAACGACCTTTTCCCCATCTCCCGACAAAATACTATGCCATTTTTTGAAGAGTTCTCTATATTTTTTGTCTAGTGACGACTTCCCCCACACTTTTTCGATAAGGGTTGCCTTGTCTCCAAATACATGGTCAGCTTCAAATGCCTGGCAGTACTGAGCTTCTTGCTTCCCTGAAACGAGATTATTGAGTGTTTCAATAACGGGATGAGGAGTGAGCCAGAATGACCTATGCCAGGGGCCAAGTCCCCATCCTTGCATCTCTCGTCTGAGTCTATCTCGCAACTCACGCTTACTTTCTGGAATTTCATAGGAAATGATGCGGAGTTTTTTATCCCACGTCTCTTTTAAGAATCTAAACGAGGGAAATTCAAGACTTAACGAATGAAATCCTTTTTGCGTAAGTTTGTAGGAAGGGACTTCATCTTTTGCCTCCCCCTTTTCAATTTCTCCCGCTTTTACGGATGAAGCAAGTGTTGCTTTTGTTTTTTGGTTGAGTGAAAAGTCAAACATCTGTTGGACATTTTCATCAAGAAGTACTTCACTAAATTCAACGTTTGACAGAAGGAAAAGTGCGAGTAATATTTTCGTTCGGCGTTCTTTGATTCCCATATATGAGAACAATATAACAGACGGAATTTTTCATGTCAAGGGGATTTTTGACACGTCATTGCGAGCGGAATGAAATGGAGCGTGGCAATCCAAATATTAGCTAGATTGCTTCGTCGTCCCATTGGAGTGAGACTCCTCGCAATGACATACTCTGATATGGTTCTATCAAAGACCATGAACTTTTACCTATATGAATAGCTCTTGACATTAACGTACAATCTTGAACAATGATTAAATATGGATAACATTACTTTTATTGATGCCAGCAAAGCTCGGACTGATTTCTTTAAGATATTGGATTGGGTTTACTTTAATGATAAGTCCTTTCTTATTAAAAAAGCCGGTATTCCCGTGGCTGAAATTACTAAACCTAGATCATTATTAAAAAGAAAAAATATTCTTGAGTTTGCCGGCGCCTGGTCAGATATTGATAATAAAAAAATTCTTAGCATGATTTATGAGGGGAGAAAAGATAGGGTACATTTAAAAAGAAAAGTGCCTGATTTTTAAATCGTATGTACTTAGTCGATTCAGATGTTCTTATCAACTTTTTGAAAGGTGAAGAACAAGCTGTTAGAGCGATTAAAGAACTCCAAAGCGAATTGCTTTATATTAGTATCATCTCCGTCGGAGAAATTCTCGAGGGTTTGCTTGAAACAAAAAATAAGAAAAAATTAGTTCAGTTTAATGACCTATTAAAAACCGTTGTTGTGATTAATGTCGATCTGCCTATTATTAAGAAGTTCGCTTCAATGAGAAAATCTCTTCGCGAAAAAGGTTTATTGATCGACAATTTTGATCTTCTCATCGCCTCGTCTTGTCTTGTGCATGATTTAGTTATTGTAACGGGAAACATTTCTCATTTCAAAAGAATCACTGGATTAAAGATGTACAGTTAAATAAAGTCTTACTTCGCCAAAATCCATTTGACAACATGATGAAAATATATTTATATTTAACTTAAACTATTACATGTTGATTTCTATCAAAAAATGGCGATAACGAAAATAAGAAGAGTTGTTTCGGTTTTGACATTGTCGATTTTTCTCATGTTGCAAATCCTCCCTTTTCTTCCCCCCTCGTTTCAAAGCAACCCACTAGTATACACATTAAAGAAAGCATCGTTGTTAAAGCCTGAAGGGTTGGACGCAGCCGGTCTTTCGTCCGCCTCTGCAACTCTTTCTAACCCCCGCCTTTCGTTCCATGCGCTTGTCAATACAACGATCCCCATTGGAGGAACGGTGGCAATTACTAAGGGGTCTGGTACTGGAGGAGATTGGGATACACGGAATTTATTTCCTAAGGACAGTGTTATTATATCGGCAAACTCTGCTATCTCTGTTGCTACAGTATCATCCGACTTGGTGACATTTACATTGGCAACTCCCTTAGTATCTGCAGGTAATGCCGATACGAACATGACTGTTGCCCAATCAGGGACGCTCACGGCAGCATTTTATACGTCGGCCACTATTCCAACAGGAGGAAGCATCATGATTTCTGTTCCAGCTCCCACATCCGATGGAAATGATAGCCTTCCTATCTCTGCGGCGACCGTTCAAGCGGGAGGATTTGACACAAATGGTATGACTAACGCAAATACTACATGTCCGGGTGGCTTTACTGCAAGTACATTTACAACGGGGACAGGCGGTGCTCCTCACACATTTACTTGTAATAATGCGGGAGGAAATGTCCCCCCTGGAGCGAATTTGAGCTTCGTCATTGGAAACACTATTGGACTTGTTAACCCTCCTCCTACAATTGGGAGAACATCCGGTCAAAGAGGTGTTGCTGATATATATACTATTACCGCTGCCACATATTCCGGTGCTGCAGGAGCAGGCACGCTACTTGAAGATATTCAAATGAAGACAGCTCCTGTAGAAGGAGTACTTGTGAGCGCTACAGTGGATGAAACTCTTCAATTTACTGTTGCAGGCTATGCGGCAGGAGCGAATACTCGCTGTGGGTTGGCTCACACGGCCGGCATTACTACAACTGCCACTTCAGTACCGTGGAATATTTTGAGCTCGGGATATACTATTGATAAAAATGAAGCCGTACAACAGCTCACTGTCACCACAAACGCCTCCGGAGGATATAAGGTATATGCGGAAGAGAACGACCAAATGGGCCTTGAAGGAAATACATGTACGGGCACAGTGCCATCGGCGGGAGAATATACGTTTGGAACGGGAAATTGTATTCGGGACCCAGGAGTTGGAAGTATTAGTCACACTGTTGCCGCAGACTGGGGAGCAACACCAGGATCGAATTATGGATTTGGGTATTCGTTGGAAAATGCGACGGGTACCGATGCAAAATTCGTGTATAACACAACGGGAGTCCATGATTCAAAACAATTTGCAGATCAGCAAGGTACAGAAGACAAATATGCAACTGGTGCAGAGGTCATGAGTAATTCTGATCCGGTAAGTGCGAGCTCCGTTTACGTGTGTTATCGTATTAACATACCAGGAACACAACCAGCAGGATTTTACTATAATAAGTTAAAATATACGGCAGTTCCGACGTTTTAATAATTCGTTCATGTAACATGCAACATATAACATATAACATTCAAAAACAAAAAATTCTGGCTGCATTTATTCTTTGTGTTACATGTTACATGTTAT
>Ga0100385_1002542_pt1 | contig 17092 bp, 22 predicted proteins | sample CryGeymeta201509_FD_81543 | JGI IMG/M metagenome (GOLD analysis project Ga0100385, IMG submission 81543) | Groundwater microbial communities from Crystal Geyser aquifers in Utah, USA - Crystal Geyser metaG 2015-09 | ecosystem: Environmental > Aquatic > Deep subsurface > Groundwater | place: USA... | reverse complement strand
TCTTGCTAACAGAGGGAAATTTAAATAAAATTATCGAAGATTTTTTCAGCTATATTCTTAGTATTAATAAAGTAGGCAACAGAGAGCAGGCAAATGATCTGAAGGGGTTTAAATATGGCTAGAAAAAGACAAACTTGATCCAGAGATACTTCATGTGGAAGAACAAAACAGAGAAATTAAGCAGAGAGAAATTTCTAAATATGTGCTACTCTTTGTATCATCACATGAACAAGTTAGTAAGCCTTCTAAAGATGTAAAGGTATTTTTTGTGGGAAGAAGTGGCGCACAAAATTAATTTATGGACATTTTTTGACAAAATCATCGAGCTAGAGTTTTAATAAGAAGAAATACTGCTTTTTCTTTCGTTGAGAGCATCTTATGAGGCTATCTTTGGAAAAGTCAACTCAATTTCTTTTTCAAAACACTCAAAACAAATCAAATAATATTTTGATGCAGTTATGGACGGATATAACGATCTTCCCTCTATGTTCTTTGAACTGACTCTAAACAAATTCAAAGGATAAACCACAATAGCTAAAGATATTTTTTTATTTTATGTTTTTTATGATTGTTTTCTCAAGTACAGGGTGAGTTAGTCGAAGAAAACATAGCCTTCATCTTCAGTGAAGCATCAACAGAAGAAATAGAACAGAATGCATTCAATAATCAAGGATCAGTAAAGTGAACACTTTTGGAGGTCAAATCAAAATGTTAGCATTCACAAATAATAATTTATCATCCATAGCAAATAATACATAGACCAACAGTGTGCCAAATTAGTAGAAATTTTGTGTTCTGAAATGCCGAAAACGGTGAAGAAAGCAGTATTGAACAAAGTTCAGAGTAAAGCTCATCACTTGATGATTATTGTGAGCTAAATGAGTAAAATAAAATGGTTTGAATAATTTTCATATTCTTTTGATCAAACTCCACAGTTTCAGCAGGCAATAGATTTATAGTAAATCGAAAAATTGCAAAAAATGTTGAAGAACATTCGTTAAAAATGGTCACAAAAATATCCAACTTCCCTTTAACTTACCTAGTTTTCAAAAAAACTTTTGACCCCGAGAATATTCTTAATCAAACTCTATAAACTGATTGAAGACTGTAGTGTCACTACTACCTCCTGATATTTTTCACCCTTAAAGTTATAAACTATATTTATTAGATGGAATCTGTCAGCTTGAAAAAAATAGGAACCCCACGAGGAATAGAAATGCCTTTAGTCAGAAAAATTAGAAGATTGTACCATATCAAATCTCTTCCGGCTCATACGCAATAATTTCTGAGGAAATAAAGCCGTTCAAAAATCGAGGTTCATTCAAAAGAAGAACCTGTACTAAAAATGAAACGGTTCAAGACCCATCAACATTTGAAACTTCCTGCTAAAAGCGCGAGAGAAAAACACCTAGATTGGTGCAAGAAAAAAGATGTGTAGTCTATTCCAAGTAAGTCATTGACGAAAAGCACAACTTATCGAAGCCCCCATCCTGAAAAAGAATCTCAGAAGAAAAGTAGGAAAATGTCAAAAGAGAAAAATAAAAAGAAACTCAATAAAGTGTACTCAGGAATGCTTTAGCGAATGAAATAGGTAGTTGAGTAATATCAGCTGAGATTAGACCGCTGTATTTTATAAAAAGACGAAATCGCCAAGGAAAATAACAAACTCAAAAGCCAGCTTTAATCCTACCACCGCAAATCAAAAAAACATGATAAGTGAAATGTTTAATGAATGGAACTTTATGATTGAAGTATTGCATCTGAAAATATCACATCATTGTGTTTATGAATTGTTAGCCAGTCTACTGCTGCTTACTCTGCTTTTGATTTAGGGAAGATGGGAGCTGTTTCTGCTCGTATTTGAAGTCGTAAACATTTCATTGTATCTCCGAGACACTAGCTGAGAAGCTTGAAGGCTTTCGGAATTCTTTTTAAGAAGCTCTTGCTAATAAGCCACCAGGCGGGACATTTAATCTTCGCCTTGACAAGCTTTTTTGATCAGTGTTGAGCTGTCAATAGATTTATTCATTTTTATCCTTTTAATTTTATCGTTTGCATGACGACTCACAACTTATCTCTTGCTTGACTCCTGTTCCTGAACCAACATTTTTTTCAGTTTATTCTCCTCGTATGCTCGCAATATCCCTTCTTTGATTTTTTGATCATGTTCAATGGACTATTCGTTGATATGATGCGTTCGATCTGTTTTTTCTTCAATCAGATTTTTTCTGGCTTCTTTTACTTTTAACTTCAGCTCCTAACGAATTTGCTAGCACTTTTGTTTCATCCAAGAATTGTCATTAACTTTTTAGAGAGATTTTCTTAAGCTTTTCTTTTCTCTGAGTATCTTCTAATGAAGCTGATTGTGTCTGTTGATTCGTTTTTACTGATCAATCGTTCTAAACCGATTGTACTCTTCTTGGCCTTAAAGGACCATCAATCTTCTCCTCATCATTTCAAGGTTGTACTCAGTTTCTTTTGCCTTAGTAGCTGCTTTTCTGGGATTTTAATAAGTCTCTTAGCCATTTAGAATATCGACGGTGGATCTCTTGGGCTGTTAGTATGACTGAGCCAAGTTAGTCATTATTAATTTTATTATTCTTTAATATCACTGATTTGAAACTTGAATTAAGGAAGATTGACGATATGACAATCAAACGAAGGAAGTGAACAAAAACAATAATAGTTTCTGGCAGATATTTCATCATTGTTTTTTCTGTTCAAATGGGTTATACTCAGTTAGATGCAGACAGATGAATGAGGGCTTCTGAGTTGAATTCCTTAAAAGATGGGGACAAATTTAGATTTACTCAACATAATAATTTTATTATGCAGGGATCAAAAGATTAGTTTTATCAGACTGCACCCTCTCGAATCCTTGAAAAAGCAGCTCTTTACTCAACAAGTATCTTTCCCCTAAAAAAGATCTCAGGAGATTCCATCAGCTACCATAAACAGCCTCCAAATCAATGGTGGTCCGTAAGCAAGCATAGCGTAAGTCTAAACATATTCAGTCGAGAAGGATGATATTGAATTTGCAATCAAGCAGTCGAAGTATCAGCTTGATCTGTATCGAAAAAAAGAGGATGAGGATCTTAGGATGAGGACCAACTATGACAGCAAGTGGAAAGCTGCAGTCGAAAAAGTGTAAAAAAATGAGAAAGAACTTCTCAAAAAGAAGGAAAAAAAGGCTTAGGATTACAACAAACATCTTGTCAACACCTTCAAGCGATATCAGGATGAATAAAAAAGGCACAGACAAAATCAAAAATAGTAAGCTTTAAAATTGAGAAAATAATTGGAGGAGTTTTATGAAAAGGAGGCCTAACGTAAAAAGCAAGCAGAAATCAAGCAAATCCAAGTCGGAACTGAGTATCAAAAGGCTATTGAGAGAATAAACAGAATCCATCAGAGAAACTAATAATTTGCAATTAAAGCAGAATAGGAGCTTTTCAAATAACTGGGTAGAAACAGCCACATTAAAGAGGTCCTTACCTCAAGAAGAAATGCTGTATCTTCCTTCAATGGGGAAGTAAGTGTATTCCTATCTAGAAAAAGAAAATATATGAAAAGAAAATGTCGATATTCAATGAAAAAGAGATGGAATTTATTCAAAAATACGGACAAAATGAAGTTGTGTCGCTCAAGGCTTGGAGGCATATTGAAGAGGACAACTAGAAGACAAAGAAAAGACTCTCATAATTTTTCAAGAAAAGAGTGGAGAGATGGGCTTAATAAAAAAGGAGAGTTGATGCTGCAAAGGCTGAGACTCCTCAAAAATGTCTCGAAAAACTGGTATTTTTTTCACTACATAGGAAAAAACTACTAAATCTGAATTCAGAAACACCTTATCAACTTTCCACAATTCATTCGTCCAACATGAGAGCATTGTCAGAAAAAACAAATCTCTGATAAAAGAACGTGACTAACGAAAGAAAGATGAAATCATGGACTCACATCTTGATATCAGATTGAAGAACCAGTCCAGCTTCCGGGTGAATTAAAAAATGCAGTCGTATAAGCACCACGCTAGGAGACTTGCAAACTCATGCCTGTGATATCATATTAATAATGATAAATGTTAACGAGCTAGTTAAATCATTCTTTGGCGATTTTCTTCTTTTTCTTGGGCTTGACTTCCTCGACTTCGATTTATTCCTCCTCCTATTCAAGTTTCTTCTGCTTCTTCTGCTTACTAAGCTTCTTCTGATGCTTTCTGAATTTCGCCTCAGAGTCGAAGTAAAGTTTTTCTTCCTTCAGTTCGTCCATGATTTCGTCCATGAGATCTTCGTTCTTTTCAGGTTCTTATTCATCATTATCGACTCTGGTCAGTCTTCTTTCGACTTGTTCTTTGAGTTTTTCTCCAAATCTGTTGGTAGGCTGCATAAATTCATTTTTACATTGACAAGGAAATAATCAAGTCTAGAAGCCATAGCACACTTGTTGGCCAAAAATCTTGATATTTTACCTTTGTTCTTACCCAAAGCTCTTCCAATGAAAGTGGTGTTATAAAGCAAACCATACTTGGGGGTTTTCGTTTTTTGCTTCAATGCCCTGAAAAGAGCTTTTTCAGCTCCTAAAATTTGAATAGTGGAAGCGGGATATTTAGAAAGAGTAGCCAAAGATCCAGAGTGAGAGATAAGTTTAGCAGCTACATTTTATCCAATAAGACTAGTAAGGTTAGGAGCAACGATTTCCATTCTGCCCTTAAGATATTACTGAATTTCTTTTCTGAACTCGAACATTCCCAAAGTTTTATCGCATAGATCCTGAAGGCAAGTGATATCGAAATCACTGATTTCTTGACCCATAGAGTTGAGAGAAGCTTCATGGACTTTCTCAGCAATCTCACCATCACCAACAATCTACTAGATTGCGGCAGCATCAGAAGCAGAGGTAGCACGATCTCCAATTATTTTCACCAACTTCACAAATGTCTGATTGTCTGATACAATTTTGGCGAGTTCAGGGAAATGCCAGGAATACCATTCTTTGACTCTCATGGCAAAAGTGTTGATATCTTTGTCGAGGAGCTCGAGTAAACTGATGGATTGAATGATGGGCTTATCTTGTCTGTTGACGTCGAGGGAGATTTTGTTACGGGAGAAGGTGTGGGACAGACCAAGTCTAGATTGATCTAATTAGATGTTTTCGAATTCTTCACTCTTCAAGAAATCAATGAAATGCTGTCTGAGTCCTCGGATGAGTTCATTGATGACTGCAGAAGTGGCAGTTTGAATTTTGAGTTGCTAGTTAATCGAACTAGCAAGCTTTATTTAGCTGACGCCCAATTTGACTTTGGATTTTTTCTTGATGGGGAAGAATTCTGACAAAAAGTCAATAAGCTCTTGAGGAGCCTTACCCTCAATACTTTGATTGATGATGCTGAGTGCTTTTTCGGAAGACTCGAAGGGAAGGAAGGCCTTGATGGTGGGATGATTACTTTGAGCTGAACTATAGAGCTGAAGCTTTCGAATGTTTGGATTTATTTTTGGATTTTAGTGGCAGTGGTGCTGAGTTCATCGAATTATTTGAGGTAGAATAGACCGTAGCCAATGGAGCTCTCGAACAGGATATACAGAGGCATAAAGTTGAAGTATAATTAAAATAAATAATAATAATCTTGGATAAACTTTCACTCTCAGCCCATCATGAACAATCATTCATAATCTGAAAGACTCTTAGTTGATGATAATTTAAACTCTTAAACATTAGATATGAAGATCCTTATATTTGTTATTTATGCAAGGCAGTTTTCAAAATTTTCAAAATTAACCATATCGACAACCACAGGGTTACAGCTCCCTCGGGGAGCGATACCAGATCAACAACACCAAAAGATCAAAATAAAACAGGTTGGCCTATAACTCAGTTGATACAAAAGATGACGAGTATCTCCCATAACCACCTCAAATGAATCGTTTCGGGTAGTCACAAATCGAGCAAGTATTTGCCCCTCTTCCTGCTTAACAGACACAAAAGCAAGACAAAAAACCGTCTCAACTGTGGACTTCTACACCTTCATACTTAATTCAAAATAGGAGAACAAGGGAAGAAGCCACCTCTCAAGGAGCGCTGTACTAAATACCCAAAACATCCTTTTAGAAATAGGTGAGAGCTGACCGCTATGATAGTTACATCTATCAGGAATCCCAACCCTACCGCTACAATTTATTCAGTGCCCTAGATTAACCCTACAATGGATGCTGTATGGGCCAATCCTGCTCAAACACATCCGGAAATGAGTGTATAGCCCAAAGCAGGCATAGCAGTTATGTTTTTCATCGTGATCTTTGATGCTTGGTTTTCGTTATAAATCAGTTTGTGATGATGTGTCAGGTCTGTCCTTTGTGAAGAATATAAAGTGTATATAAAATGCTGAGCAAACTGCTATACTGGGCTCTTTTTAAGATAGTCTGGCTTATGTGTCAGATATGGCTGGCAGCATAGGTACCTTCCATCACATTTAGTCTCTCGTCAACGGCTTTATTCGCTATATCTACATCCCTCTCTTCCATGCCAATCTCAACGCCACTAAAATCATCAAAGACATCAGCTCACTAGAAAAAAAACCTTCAGAATAAGTTACCTTCGTCGTAGAAGTACGAATCCTTAGAAGCAACGACCTTCAGGCAGTAACATCTAAGGTTATCAGATATGCCAGGATTGTTGAATAGGCAGTTAACCCTGCCAACTTGAATTGCTATCTCGACACCACATTTGTTGGAGATAAGGAGGTTGAAGAGTTGAAAGTGACTTTTGACAAAATATTGAGGGAAGAGAATAGCAAAATGAAAATATTGTTTGTGAGCGATTTCGATTATGCCGAACCGATAAATCCTGAAAAATCCAAAAATACCCCTTTAGTTGTTGCCTTCTCAGCTTACCCTTCAGTCCTCGGCCTGCATCCATCTTTCCTAGTAGGCGCAGAAATATCATTCCACCCTCCTCTTCTCAGAACTACAGACTACGATCTTTATTCATCACTCCAAGACTACGCGACCTCCCAGCAGCGGAAAGGAAAATGATATGATGCTCCCTTTTTAATGTAGATTGATGATAGGATGAATAAGGTAACTTTAGAGCCGTCAGGCATAGATTTAAGAGTGAGGTTTATAATAGTTTCAATGAAGCGGGATAATTGCATAGAGGTGAAGCATGTTAGTCACTTGAGTGTAAGCTACCTCAGCAGGTTTTTCGGCAGTGTAGGTCCTGTTTCGAGGGTATAGAAGGACGAAGTGTCGAGGTACGTAACAATCGTAAATATTTCAACATTTAGTAATTTGCCAATCGGAACAGTGTGGATAAGGCATTCAGATTCAATGGGCGGGTGCTGGACAGTCGTCCCATCAAGATCAAAAAATGTAGAGATCCTCTCGAATACGATATCAACAAGGGAATAGAACAGTACCGTTAGCAGATACACTCTCCTAGATTCTACATCAACTAGAGCACCTACTCTAGTCTGAATACAATGAAGGACATGTGGCAACTCATTCTTCAATAAATCAAGCCACATCACTTCCAATAACAGGAACATTTGCTACTTTCCATGTTCATCTGTGCATTGATCGATCAACTTCTGGTCTCAGCTAAGCATATTCAACGGTATCACAGCAATCGACGCTCGGGGTACCTCACCAATACCCTTGAAAAGTATACCGTAGAGAAGATCGCCCGAAAGACCAGTAATTTGGTGGTAGGGGAGTCTTTGAAGACTACAATCGAGCAGAAAGGGGCATAAACATTGGTGTGGTTTACTGTCCCCTTTCCCAATATTTAGGAAGGTAGTAAATCCAGTACGGTTAGATGAGGCGAAGATTTAAAGTGTCTCATGCATGACCAAATGCATTCACTCCCTCAAAAATGGGCTGTCCCTCCGACTGGCCTAAATTGTCTACGTTCTCAACGCGGCCTCCCTCTGCTCCAACGCTGAATAGACCGGCTCTGATGAACTCATCAACCTCAGCCCTGAGGTTAGAACCACCGAATAAGAGAACTGGTTGGGCCTTATTGATAATATCGGCGCCAAGAACATCTTCTATTAATGGCTGGTTTTCGAACAGCCAAATAGTTGCATATATCTGTCCGAGAACAAAATGTTGAAGACTTGGCACTGTACTCTCCGATTGTAGGGATGTCAATAGCAATAATTTCAAGATGCGGCTTGGTGCAACATGTACAGTGCTCAGATCATAAAGAAAAAGTTCACAGAAAAAGAGAACGAGTACGCTGTTCACAGGCTAGATAAGATATAAAATGTAAAATTGAAGGAAAAGGTGTTGGTATTCTAGTATGGACAATTTAGTCTCAAATCCATCATCGATCAGGCATCGATCTTCAAGTAAATTCACCCTGAAGGAGCCATGATTTTCTACCTGAGCAAGGAAACAGGTGTTTAGAAGACTCATCAATTCAAAAAAGTCTACGAGGACGATGTAATGAAAATTCTTGAGGAGGTCGAGCATATCTAAGCTGTTGAGCAGATCCCATAGAAAAAATAATCAAATCCTGAAGAGTAATAGGTGGTAGCTGATATCATTGAGGTCGAAATAAAATCTGATAACCACCAGCTTCGTAAGACTATTTCTAATTTAGTCAACAATCTCAAACTAACTCATTACTTGTAGCACTACACCCAAGAATCAATAGTGTCCAAGGGATTGATCATAGCATCCAAATAGATGGCCATCAAGTTAGCAGCGAACATCATCGAGAGGGAAAAAGAAAGCCGCCTTTTCGAATTCGGTTACAAGAGGCATGAGCAATTTGTGGGGGAGTAATTATGGAGAGTGTACAATCGTCAGGGAGAAAGGAAGATAAAATCTTTGCTATCAAAGTACACAAGAGAACGAAGGTGATGATATTTGTTATTTATTATCATGCTAATCATGATATGCTCAAAAATTATAGCTACTTTATACTGAAATGATGGACCCACATTCAATTTGAATATATAATTATTTTTGGTGATGAGTAATAACAAGGAGTACAAGTCTAAACTTGAAAAGGAATATGATGAGATCAACAATCCTAATAAAACACTCGAATAAATGGAAAAAGTCTCCATCAGCGTATGTCATTGCTTAGTCAGGATTATCAGATGAAGTAAGGAGATTACAAAATACTTATCACTGTCTACTAGGCTCAATAGCTTTAGCCACAAAAGGCAAAATTATTCAACCTGATCGATATGAACAAGTCAGCAGTTGACGCCTTTGTTCAGGTCGAGATCATGGGTCAGACCAGAAGGACAGCAGTAAGAAAGCCGTTACATAGGTTCGCAAGTAGACCAACAATCCCATCTGGCAAGAATCCTTCAACTTCCAATTCAGCAATCTGAGCATCAACGACCTCGACACAGCTAAAATAGTCATCAACGTGTTCGATAAAAATAATATTCTGATTGCCAACTCTCACGTAGGAAAAATAGAGCTTGATTGGACCAATATATACTTCAGGAGGTAGCATTTGATTTACTTAGATTTCATGAAATTTATCGAGGATGGTTTACTTTGAGTGATCCTAATGAATAGAATCAAGGAACTGCTGGTTACGTTTTATGCAATATCGCTGTTCTAGGGCCTGAAGATAAGATCATGGTGCATGATACTGCCTTTATCAAAGATCCAGTAAAAGTTCATTTATGTAGCTTACCACAATCGAAGACACCATTACGAACCAAAAAGTAAAACTGATTGACTACTCGATAACAGCTTAGATCTACAGAGCTGAAAGTTTAATTCCTCTTGATCTTCTTTCCAGAAGTGTTGATGCTTATGTGGTTGCCAAATTCTCAGGGTGTAAGGTCAAGACCAATCATGTTAAGAGCCTGAATCCTGAGTGGAACAAAGCTTTGAAACTAGGCACTGGTGTTCCCAATAAATCCAAATATCTTATATTGGAAATGTGGAATAATAATTGGCCTGCTAAAGATGACCTGATTGGAACTATCAAGATTCCTTTCATCGACATTTGCGAGAACAAATACAATACTCCAAGATGGGCCCATATCTATGGCCCTCCAATGTGCGCCAAAGACGTCGAGCCTTCTAACTATGCCTCCAAAATGCAAATTTATGGTGAAGAGCTAGGATCTCATTATCGAGGGCGACTACTTTTTAAGGTTCAAGGAAAAAAATATGTTCGTTCTAATAGTGGTATGAGTGAGATCAAATTTGCCTTTCCCTACAAGCCAACTCCAGTTGTTGCTCTGAAGACTTATACTCTGAGTGTCTAGCTCATTGAAGGATTTCAGATGCCTGAAAAGAATGAGGCTCATCTGATCGCATCGATGGGACAATACTTGATGAGATGTAATAAAGTATTTACTTTGGAAAAAGAAAAAAGAGTCTGTGAATTTTATCATGTGATGGAAGACAAAAAAGTTCAATTTCCTGAAGATATCAATCAAGTTCCTGACATTATCCTTTACTACTGTGATGGGCCTGAAGAAAAAAACAGAATTTGTTTCGTCAGGATCAAAGCTTCGACTGTTGAAACACCAATCAGAAAGAAAAATTCATAAATCTATGAGCTACAAGGAGACAAATCTTTGAACAAACTTCAACCCTTCGAAATAGGCGGCTATCTCAATGCTAGAGTCAATCTATACACAAGTGGAGCCCCCTTAAACAAAACTATTGAGCAAGAGCTCATTGACAAAACTTTCTTCGATATGCACCTGTACATATACAAAGGTGAAGGTTTTCCTCCAGCCAAGATACCTGGAGATTGCAATCCCGTTTTGAAATTCAATTGCTTTGGTTCCAAGAAAAATTCAACTCCAAAGGAAGGCACCTACAATCCTTTCTGGGCAGAAAATGTGTTAATTGACAACATCAACATGCAAGATTTATTTGTGACGAATATAACGAAGGGAGTGGTAGTTGAGGCTTTTGACCATGTTGATGGTGATAAAAAGGATCAGTTTATTGGAAGTTTCCTTATCAAAGTAAATAGCTCAAACTTGATAACTTATAAACCTAATGACAAAGATAAAAAATAGGCAAAATGACAAGGAAAGCATTGTAATCCAACTATGACCGATTTTATCTTCATGAAACCAAAATGGTATTACGTGACCAACCCGCATATCGAAATTGGAAAGCATATTTTTGGTAAAGTATTGATTGGGTTAGCTGTTTTAAGAAAATAGGATCTCAACAAAGGAAAAATTCCAAAATATCGGTTTGATTTCAAGTATAGATAACTTTAAAATCAGAAGAGGGAAAAAGAAGGAGGTGAAAAATATAAAAAGTTAATTTAGTTTTAAACTAGAAAGCTTCAAGTCTATGTCATCGGTTTAAGAAATATTAAAAATCCTTCGAAAAAGGTGCTAACAAAGGGAGATGCGGAACTACAAATCGTCTTCCATAAAAGTACAGAAACCCTTCCCATGAAGATGAAGTAGCCTCTCAAAAGAAGCGGTTGTGACTTCAATAGACTTATCTAGCTGGAAGTTGAAATCCCGAAAAACAGAAGCTTGACTCCATTTATCGACTTTAAAGTTCTACATTAATAAACATTCTATGGATTCAACTCATGCAACTTATATAAACTCGTCCCTAAGCTCAAAGAGAAAGAGGGATAAAATCAGAATAGCTATGACGATTCAGAAGATACTATCTTGGATGTTGAAGGCTTGGAGAATCAGCTGGAAATGCTGAGAGAGAAAAAGAAAAGAGAAGCCTAAGAGAAAAAAGATGAAGATCCGAAAGATATTATAGACTTGGTTGTTCCTCCTGAACTTGGCAATCTGACACTCAACAAAGAATAGCAAGACTAGGATAACATAGAATTATAAAAATGGTTGAATCAGGCATTGCTGGAAGTTAATCAAAATGATAAATTCAGATATGTTCAAGAACTCATCTAGCATCAAGAGAGTAAACCCAGTTCCAAGCCAGTTGTTCCAGAAGATAACAGATAAAATGGCTAGAGCCCATCGAATTTTGTCGACTCAGTAATGATGCAAAGTATCTATAACAATAACTATAACCCTCAGGTTGAAAATGAGGATTAAAAAGCCCAACTTTTTGAAAAAGTAGAGAAAGATAGAAATGAGGCGATGTCAAGACAATCAATTTCCAGACAATCAAATAGAGGACAGTCTGAAGCTAATATTGTTCCTCGAGGAGCTGCCTCCCTCAAAGTTAATGGATAGTCAGCATTTAGAAAAAGAAAGGGAGGAAGACCCGGGATGCCAACTATGAAAGATTTAAAGAATAAATATCCAAGTAGCGGATAAGCTTTTGCTCAAAAGAAAAAATAATAAATTATTCCGATAGTTTAATCCAAACCAAATAAGATGATTGAAGAGGTTCCTCCGGAAAAAGAAGATGACAAAGAAGGTTATGATAAAATATCATCCTCAAACCAACTCAACTTAGCGTTGGAAGCGGACAAAAAAGAGGAAAGGCGACTATCCAAAGATCCAAAAAAATATGGATAATAAGAGAAACTCAATGATATCATGAACAACAACAGCGAAGCACATCACGCCAAAAATTATATTGATGCTGAAAACCGATTCGATATAAATAAAAATAATGAAGACAATCGCTCCTAAATGATGCAATCAGTCAACTTTGAAGTCAGAACTGACCAATAGTTTACAGACAATCCTGTTGAAGAAAGAGCAGTTAAATACAAAGATGTTGAAAGAGTCATGAAGCAAGAAGAAAGAGATGAGCAGGAAGCTCTTGAAAGAGACAAGGAGTATAAATTTGCTCAAGCTGTCAAGTTGACATTGTTTGGCTGGAATAGAAAAAAGAAGAAAAGAAACATTGAAACCTATTAAGATTATGATAGCTAAGTTGGAGAGGATCTCAATATCATTCCTGAATGGTACAAGGGTAGAAAAATTCTCACATCCGACTTTGAAGATCTTAGCTTTAAATGCAGTAAAATTCATACAATTCCACTATTTGGAGGAAGGCTCCTATAGAGAACAACAATATACCAGAGATACCAGTAATCAGCTGGTCATATTAAGCTCATTTGTCTATCAGAAGCAACTTAAAGAGCAAAATAAAAAGAATAATAGTACACTAAACTCTTGAAGCCAAAGTAGTATTACGTTCGTATATATTGTCTAAAGGGAAAATCATTGATTTCTCACTATGACAGCAAGCCTACAACATATTTGAAATTTTCATATGCTGATGAGGAATGGTCCTTCGAAAAAACTCGCAAAGTTGAGAATGAAAATAATCCTGAGTACTACATTTGTCAAGAAGTTCAAGTTAATCTTCCAGGACCAAGTGTCATCAAGATAGAGGTTATATAAACTCATGATATCCTTGGAAAGCTGATCCCAAGAGTCTTAGGCTACACATAACTTGATGTTGAACAGAGGTATTTCACCAAAAAATGGCATCTTTATTAGAAAAAACCTATCGAATTGAGAAATCTTTATTCAGAATTCGGTATTGGATCACAAGGAAGACTTTAAACTTGGATTGATCTGATCGAGAAAAAAAAGTGGATCAACACTCCGGCTCACAAAATTCACCCACCTCCATTCGATAAATATGAACTGAGAGTTATTGTCTGGAAGACAGATGACTGTGTCTACAAAAATCAATAAATGGAATCGAATGATGTCTTTGTCAGAGGTGTCATTGGTACTTCTGAACCTCAATAAACAGATACTCACTGGGCTTGTCGAGCTACAGGGAGTTTTAACTATCGGTTCAAATTCCCTGTCTTTTACCCGCCAAAGCCTGAAGACATGTATAGTGACATTTTTGCCGTTCAGATCTGGGACAGAGATTTAATTGGTTTCAACAACTTGATTGGAGAATACAGAATCAATCTGAATCAACTACACAAAATTATTCAAAAGGCTGTCAAGAGAAGAAAAGTCGTAAAAGCCAGCATGAAGGTTAAAGAAAGGAACTTTATTATTACTGACAAGTTTTGGTATGACGTCTACAATCACAAAGAAAAAGACGAGTTTGGTATTCCTCAGCCTCAAGGAAGAGTTCAACTTGGATTCGAGTTAGTTCCCTTCGAAAAAGCTGAAGATGATTTGAAAAATGGTTATGGAAGGTCAGAACCAAATGTGTATCCAACATTGCCTGACCCTGAAGGCCGGCTTAAATTCGATTTCTTCAGTCCCCTGGCTTTTTTGAAACAAATTTTAGGTAAAAAGTATTTAATATAGGTCCTAACTTGTACAGGAAGTGTTGCTGCAAGATCGTTTGCTGCATAGTTATTGTGCTTCTGGGATTACTTGCTTATATATTCCTGCCTGCCTTTGTCGCTGTCAGGATATGATCATGATTGTTTATTGTCTCAATCAATTAAAAATAAATATTTTTAATATTTTGGAACAATATTTTGAAAATCAAGCAAGTGTTGTTTTTTGCTTCTCGTATATCTTGGGCTCAGCATTTATTTATTTATCCTTGAATATTATATCTCTTTCTCCAATCAAATTACCAAAATTGTGCACCTTGGTCTTTTCGTTCACTCTGAATTTCCAGAACTATTTCCTTAGATCATTGTAAATCATCAATTGTCGCAAAAACACTGTGATTTCTTATATCGTCAACCTGTCGTCGGGATCTGCCGTCATGCATTTTTGAGCCAAGTAGAGAAGATTGTGACGCAGAAAATGACTATCTGCAACAATATGATCAAGATAGAATTCGTTATGAATGATCTTGCCTAATCCGAAGTGGTCAAAGTTTTTATGAGTATAGTAATCTAATCGACTTATTTTGTTCTCGATAAAAGGCATTTTTTGGATTAGCTACATGTAAGGAATAAAATAGCCCTCAGTTGAGCGAACTAAATAATTATATGAGTACCTTTAGTGTCAATAGGTTTGAATCGATTGACCCCTGTGATACCTGAAACAGAACCAAAATCAATGATTCTTCCTCTTTTCTGGCGATCAATCATTATGTTCAACTCCTTCAGATCTCTATGAATAATTCCTTCGTGCCTCAGAAACATAAGACCCATACATATGTCTTCTATGATTTTGAGCTTTTGTGCTTCTTTCAATCGACAATCTGCCAAACTCGAGGGATAAAACTGTACGTACACCTCCCCATCAGAAAATGGCATTATGTTGTAGTTGCAATAGTATTTGCCCAAGTAAGGACATACTCTGTTTCTAATAAAAAATAGAAAATTGAACTCATTCTTTAGGGCTACTGGTACTTTTTGTTAGAGACCTTTCTTTTTGACGAGAAAAGTTGTCTTCAGTATCCCCTTAGATTATACAGAAGTGTTAACAGTTTTGTGAATACTAATGAGAGGTACAAAACTGTACATACCTGAGAATATTTCTGAGAAGCCACCAGAATCAATCAGTTGTTCTTTTGCTTTTTATTTTATTTTTATTGTCGTCAGTATTGGGTCGAAGTTGTTTGTTTGATATTTTTCCAAATCCCCCATAAGCAAATTCAGTTCCTGCTTGAATTCATGTTCGATTCTGCTGTTACTTTGACTAATCAAGGCTTGAGCAACTTGCGGGTGAAGGTAATTAAACCCTTGCATGAAATTGAAATACTCGAGTATACATTTTGTGATGTTTGGGTCCATGATACTATTATTTTTGTCCTTGTTGAGCCTGGTTTCAAAATGATGTCTGAGGAGAGTGATTTTGTCATGATATCTTTTGATGGGGAAATGGCCGCTTTGTGGAAGGTCGTTTTAATATTGATGTAGAGATACTCCTGGGATCTTATAATAGAAGATAAGATTTTAAAGTTCTTCTAGGAAAGTATTTTAGATAGCTTGGATTTTGCTTCTCAAAAATGACAGCAATTTTTGAGCTGTTGATATAAATCTGAAGCCGCTTATCTTTGTTTGAAAACCTACTTCACCTGTTTCCTCTCCAAAGTAAAAAATACCATCATAATCGCTGATTTTTAAGTTGTTGATCTGGTATACAAATTAACAAACTTCATCTTTCCTTTCCTGGAAAAACTGGCATAGGCTAGAGCTTGCATAAGACTGGCTAGCATTCAATTTGATTTTTATCATGATGAGAGACTAGCTCACAGTCACTTCCCAAATAACATCCAACATCTGATTCGACTTTGGGATCACAACCTTACTGACAAGATACAACATTTCTTTAGTTGCTGATTTTGAGGTTTGTTCTGATATGGTTGCTCCACTGTTTTGCATGACGATGGCGATGTGTGCACAGATAGACTTTAGTTTAATATTTAAGGTATTGTCTCGATTCTTTATTAGCTCCATCTCTTCCTGTATTATAAATTATACAGTCCTTTTAAAAATTAGTGACTACCCATCCTTTTTCAATAGGCATTCAATTATTTGATACTCTTTTCAAGCAAGCTATCAATAAAACTTAAGGTGTGAATTCATTTCTATTATGCCTAAAAATTTTTGCTATAGTTCAAGTAAAAAGCTTCACTTATGTTTAGGAGCCCTTTATGAATAACTTTTCTACAAGCCTTCAGAAGAAATTATAGTCATTTGATCAATCATTTCTGACTCCACTTTTTGAGCATTTTTGATCTGACATCGGCCCTTTCTTTCATTAGCTCTTCAGGAGTTCTTATATTTGTGTATTCGACCTCAGAATCAATACCTGAAGCTTCATCATCAGATTCTTAAAACCTGGGTTGTACTTCATTTGGGACGCATACAGCCTTACACGAGCCAGCTTTTTTCCAGTCTACCTTTGTGGGTTGAACATTTATCATTCTGGGCTACTATTTTTTCTTCTCTATAACTGTATATTTGGCTTTAACTTCCTTCTGCTTCTGAACCATAACTTTTTTCATATTAAAACTCTAGAGTTTCTTATCTTGTTGCTCTTTATGAATTTTACTTGCATTTAATTTTGTGCTATTCATAAAACTTTGAATTTTGCTCTTTTTCTCATGATTGATTTCCATCGACTTTTGATTTTCGAGATGTGCCATGACCTGCCTTGTAAGATGTGTACATTCGCATCTTGATTTTCATACTCATTCTTGACGACCGCATGCCTGATGTCCTTAACAGACTTATCTTGCATTGACTTCATACCAACGATAATTTAAAATAATGAATGCGTCAGCTATATTATTCATTCAAACCGATATAAAGTCAATGA
>Ga0100385_1002505_pt1 | contig 17273 bp, 11 predicted proteins | sample CryGeymeta201509_FD_81543 | JGI IMG/M metagenome (GOLD analysis project Ga0100385, IMG submission 81543) | Groundwater microbial communities from Crystal Geyser aquifers in Utah, USA - Crystal Geyser metaG 2015-09 | ecosystem: Environmental > Aquatic > Deep subsurface > Groundwater | place: USA... | reverse complement strand
GTCTTCTCGGCGCTCGATCGGCCCAGCGGGATCGCCAAGAGTGGCGGCACCTTGGTCGATCTGCATCGTCCGGGACGTTCGGATCACATGAACGAGTTCAGCCAGCTCGCTGGGCCCGATCAGAGCATGCAGGTCGAGTACACGAGCCTCGACGTCAGTGAGCGGACGACCGATCACCTGGTCGTCCAGACGAGTGGCTTCGTCTCGCCCCAGCCCACCGAGGCCGGCACTCCTGGGCCCATCACGCCCGGTCCCGGCGAGAACCTCAGCTTCGTCACGACCTACACGTTTCATTGCGGCTCGAGCGAGGTCCAGGTGCACTCCGTGCTCACCAACGTGGGCACGGAGACCTACGCGACGTCCACCTTCGGCATCCTCGACGCCATGTTCTGGGGCAAGCGTTCCCTCGTGCCCTTCTGCCCCGTGACCGGTCAGGGCGACCACTGCGCCGCCTTCGACATCAGCAACCCGATCGCTGGCCTGGTCGACAGCCCCTACGTGGGCTCCACGGGTTCTCTCGTCGGCGATCCCGGCACCTTCGCCCTCTACGTGAACGAGCCTGAGGTCGAGACCTTCCTCGGCGTGCACTCGAGCCAGGTCTCCGCCTTCGGTGACTTCGTCCTCGGGGACGGTCACCTCAGCCCCGGCGATTCGCGCAGCTTCGGTCGGGTGATCGTCGTGGGGGACGACGCCGATGCGGCGAGCGCGACCGACGGTGCCCTCGAGGGACTCGAGCGAGAGGGACTCGTTCAACTCGCCACCGTCACGGGCACGGTCACGATGCCCACGGACGAGACGGTCTCGACGGACGTCTACCGCCGACCGCTGGTCGTGCTGGCCAAGCCGGGCAGCGGCGAGCCGACGGATCCCACCCGCTGGGCGCCCATCACCCAGGCACGCGTGCAGGCGGACGGTAGCTTCTCCGCGCGCGTTCCGGCGGGCGACATCGCCTGGGAGCTGCGGCTCGGTGGTCGAGCGCCAGCGCGCGGTGTGGGTGGCACTGTCGCGGCCGGTGCGACCCTGGATCTCGGCGCCCTCGCCGTGCCCGAGGCGCCCGTGACCCTGATCCACGTACACGACGCGACCGGCGCTGGCCTGCCCGCGCGCGTCGTGCTTCACGGCGTCGGCGCGACGCCGGATCCAGACCTGGGACCCGAGGCCGGTGGCTCTCCGACGGGCTCCCTCGCGCTGACGGACGGTGACGGGGAGCTGGAGCTGCGCCTGCCCATGGGCGAGTACGAGGTCTACGCGGCGCACGGCATTCGCTACAGCCTGGCCAAGGCTTCGCTCACCGCAGACGCCAGCGGTGGCGAGGTCACGCTCGAGGTGGCGCCCGTGGATCTGCTGCCCGCGGGCTTCGTCGCCGGCGACTTCCACGTCCATTCGGCGCCCAGCTTCGACTCGTCCCTGCCGGTCGAGGATCGCTTGATGGCCTACCTCGCCGAGGGCGTCGACGTGATCGTCTCGACGGATCACGACGTCGTCTTCGACTACGCACCGGCCCTGGCCACGCTCGAGACGGGCCTGCCGCCCGCGTGGCGCGGCAAGCTGCACACCTTCGTGGGCATCGAGTCCACGACCACCGTGCCCCAGCCGGAATTCATCCACACCATCGGCCACCACAACGCCTACCCGCTCACCGTCGTGCCCGGCGCCCACGCGGGTGGCGCGCCTCTGGACGAGTTCGTCGATCTCGGCACGCTCTACGAGCGCCTGCGCGCCTTGCCCTCTCCGGTGGCCTCTCCCGTCGTGCAGATGAACCACGCGCGCTCCAGCCGCGCTGGCTCGGTCTGGCTCGGTTACTTCGACGCCTGTGGCTTCGACCCCACGGCCCCGCTCGACGAGAGTGGTGCCTGCTTCGGCAGCAGCGGTCCCGGCGGCACGCGTCCCTGGGACTTCGACGCCATCGAGGTGATCAACAGCAAGGGCGCCGAGCACTTCGTCGACCTGCTACGCGACTGGTACGCCTTGCTCCTGCAGTCGCCGGGCGGGCGTCTGCCCGTGGGCATGGCCAACAGCGATTCCCACGAGCTCATCGTCGATCAGGCGGGCTACCCGCTGACGTTCTTGCGCACCGGCGGCACGGCCGCGGACCTGACCAACGACGGCCTCGTCAGCGCGGTGGAGTCGGGCAGCGTCGCGGGCGGCCTCGGCGTCTTCGTCTGGCTGAGCGTGTGCAGGCCCGACGGCAGCGGCTGTGTGGAGCCGGGGAGGGCGCCCTTCGACGCCAACGGTGGCGCACGCGTGCACGTCACCGTCGCAGCCCCGCCCTGGATCGACGTCGCCGAGCTGCGCCTGCGCGTGAACGGACAGGTCGTCGAGCGTCGCACGGAGGCTGCCGGTGAACTCAGCACGCCCGCGGACCCCTTCGGCACGACCGGCGTCACGCGCTTCGACGCGGACATCGACCTCACCCTGCCTGCGACGGACGCCTTCGTGACCGCGGAGGCCGGCTTCGTCTTGCCCCGCGTTGGTGATCTCGACGGCGACGGCGTCGTGGACGCCACCGACAACAACGGCGATGGCGTGGTCGATGCGTCCGACGCCGCGGGTGGCGTGGATCTCGGCGCGCCCCCCACCTTGCTCGACGCCGTGGTCGGAGGTGCGCGGCCGATGGGCTTCGTGAACCCCGTCTTCCTCGACGTGGACGGCGACGGCGTCTACACGGCTCCCGGCGTACCGCTTCGGGATTGAAGCGGGCAAGCGCTGCCCAGACGCGCGCCGCCACGATTGGACTGCACTCCGATGCGCTCGCTCGCGAAGGGTGCGCTCGGCGCGGCGCGTCGCAGGTCTGACGCCCTCCGGGTCACCGGGCGCCCTGGGGGCGGGGATCGCCGCCACTCACGGATCGTCGGTCGGCTGCTCGAAATCCAGGCGATAGTGAGAGCCGTCGCATAGGGGTCGGTTCTCCGAGGCGCCGCAGCGACACAGCAGGACCTTCGTCCGCCCTTGCAGGTCGACCGTCTCTCCGTCGGGCCCCACCAACTCGATGTCGTCGGCCTCGACCACCATCGGACCTCGGGCGCGGCGGCGGATTCGAACGCGACTCGTCATGGGACTCTACCCGTCGCACAAGTGGGCGTGGTCGGGCCGCCCGCTTCGCTGGCTTGGCCAGCGCCGGTCGCGTCGGGAGCGGGCAGAGGGAGTGTCGTTACGGCAGGGCCGGAAGGCGTGCCGACGGGGTCGGTACCTGTCGCAGGGACTATGCCTGGGCCTAGCGCAGATGCCGCCCCAAGGCCATCTGGTTCAGACGCTCGCGTGTCGGCGGGCGCCCGGTGCGCGTCCGTCGCCCCAACAGAAGACGCCCCCGACGAGCGAATCGCCGGGAGCGTCCCATGTGGTTTCGCGCGTGGCCGCCCGAGGACTCAGTAGCGGTAGTACTCGGGCTTGAAGGGGCCCTGCTGCGGGATGCCGAGGTAGTCAGCCTGCGCCGTCGTGAGCGTGGTCAGCTTGGCGCCGAGCTTGCCGAGGTGAAGCGCCGCGACCTTCTCGTCGAGGTGCTTCGGCAGCACGTAGACCTTGCCTGTCTCGTAGCGGTCGGTGCCGCGGTTGTTCCAGAGCTCGATCTGCGCGAGCACCTGGTTCGTGAAGCTGTTGCTCATGACGAAGCTCGGATGACCCGTGGCGCAGCCGAGGTTCACCAGGCGACCGCGAGCGAGAACCGTGATCTTGTGGCCGTCGGGGAAGATGAAGTGATCGACCTGCGGCTTGATGTTCTCTTCCACGATCTCGTTCTTCGGATCCGTCAGCCAGGACATCTGGATCTCGGAGTCGAAGTGGCCGATGTTGCACAGGATCGCCTCGTCCTTCATCAGCTTCATGTGCGCGCCCGTGACCACGTCGGAGCAGCCGGTGGCGGTGACGATGATGTTGGCCTGGGGCGCCGCCTCTTCCATGGTGACGACGCTGAAGCCCTCCATCATCGCCTGCAGAGCGCAGATGGGATCGACTTCGGTCACCATGACGCGGGCGCCCTGACGCTGGAGCGCCTGTGCGCAGCCCTTGCCCACGTCGCCGTAGCCGCAGACGACCGCGATCTTGCCGGCGATCATCACATCGGTGGCGCGCTTGATGCCGTCCACGAGCGACTCGCGGCAGCCGTAGAGGTTGTCGAACTTGCTCTTGGTCACCGAGTCGTTGACGTTGATGGCGGCGCACTTGAGCGCGCCCTTCTTCGCCATCTCGTACAGGCGGTGAACGCCGGTCGTCGTCTCCTCCGACAGGCCCACGATGCGGTCATCGCCATCGAAGAGCTCCGGGAAGCGCTCGTGAGCGATGATGGTGAGGTCGCCGCCATCGTCGAGGATCATGTTCGGCTTCTTGCCGCCCTCGAAGGCCGCGAGCTGCTGCATGATGCACCAGTCGTACTCTTCTTCGGTCTCGCCCTTCCAGGCGAAGACGGGCGTGCCCGTGGCCGCGATGGCGGCGGCGGCCTGATCCTGCGTCGAGTAGATGTTGCAGCTGGTCCAGGTCACCTCGGCGCCGAGCTCCTTCAGAGTCTCGATCAGGACGGCGGTCTGGATGGTCATGTGAAGGCAGCCGGCGATGCGCGCACCGGTGAGCGGCTTCTCTTGGCCGAATTCCTCGCGCAGGGCCATCAGGCCCGGCATCTCGGTCTCGGCGATTCGGATCTCCTTGCGACCCCAATCGACCAGGGACATGTCGGCGACCTTGTACTTGTTGGCCACAGCATTCGGGGCCTGCTTCTCGTTCGTCATTTCTATCTCCATGCGGGATTCATCCCGCGGGCCGGCGCGCGACCAGAACTTGCCAGTCGAGGTGACCATCGGGGCCACCTCCGCAACGCGTCGAAGGAATCTGATTGACGGACGCGCCCTCGAGTCCGGCCTGTTCGGCCAGCTTCAAGAGCTCGTCCGCTTCGAAGCCGAGCCAGAGGTCGGCTTGGCGTTCACGCAGTCGCTCGTCGTGATGAGCGAGGTAGTCGATGACCACGAGCGCACCGCCCGGGGCCAGCGGTCGGGCCATGCTGGCCAGCGCTTCCGCGGGGCGCGGGGCGTGGTGCAGCACGCGCGACGCGAAGATGGCGTCCGCGCCGCCCAGGGCCTCGGCGCGCTGCCGCAGCTCGGGTGAGTCGAAGCCGCCCTCGACCAACTCCACGTGGGCATAGCCCGCACGCTCCAGGCGCTGGCGCGCGTGCTCGAGCTGGACCGGAGCGCGGTCGACGGCGAGGACGTGGTCGTAGATGGGCGCCAGCAGATCGAGAAGTCGGCCCGTGCCCGTGCCCACGTCGATGGCGAGCTTCCGGCGTGGCAGCAGCGGCGCCAGGGCCGTGAGGTAGGCCGGGAGCTCGGGCGCGAGGCCGGAGACACCTTCTTCCGCGGCGCGCTCGAAGAAGGCGCGCGTCGGGCGATCACGGTCGGCGATCAGCGCCGCCACGCGCGCGAGGCTGCCGTCCTCCATGACCAGGCTGCGCCCGGAGGCGAGCGCATCGGCCACGACGGGATCGCGCTGCGCATGGGCTTTGAGGCGCACGAGGGCGCGGGTGCCCTGACGGCGCACGACCAGCAGGCCGGCACGCTTCAGCGGCTTCACATGCCGGGACACGTTCGGCTGGCTCTCGCGCAACAGCTCCGCCAGCTCGCCGATGGCGAGCTCCTCGACCCCGGCCAGAGCCAGGAGGCGCAGACGCAGGGGCTCCGCGAGCAGCTTGTACAGCTCCCAGCGCGCCGGCTCCGAGGTCGTCCCGATCTGCATGCTTCCTACATATACAGGTTTTCGCATGGATGCAAGCAAGGGCGTCCGACGACGCTGGCGGCGGCCTGGAAGCGAAAAAACGTGCAGGAAGGTTGCCGAGAAGGTTGGCGACCGGGCGCGGCGAAAATGTGCTGGAAGGTTTGGAAGGGGCGCGGCGAAAATGTGCTGGAAGGTTTGGAAGGGGCGCGGCGAAAATGTGCTGGAAGGTTTGGAAGGGGCGCGTTGGCGCGGCGAAAATGTGCTGGAAGGTTTGGGAAGGGCGCGCATTTCGCGCGAAAGTTGGCGAGGACGTCGGTTGGACGCCTCGCTCGGCCCACGGTGGGTGGTGGTCAGTGGCCCTGCGAGAGCCGGCTGAGGCGCTCGAGGCGCTCGCGCTCTTCGAGGGCGAGGGGGCGCGCGCTGACTTCTTCGACGTACTCCGCGAGTACGGTCGGGTCCGGGCGTACGTCGCCGGCCTCGATGCGCCGCAGGGCGCTGGGGCCGAGCACACGGCTGCCGACACGGTGCAGCTCGATGGCCCGATCGAGCCAGTCGTGATCGCCCGTCTGCTCCGCCAGCAGGCTCGCCAGCTCGGTGGCCAGCTCGAAGAACTTCGGGTCGATGTTGGCGCCGCGCTCGACGCCCGCCTTCAAGCTCATCAGCAGGTTCGTGATCGAGAACTCTGCGTCCGAGACGCGTCCGGCGTCGAGGTCTTTGGCGCACTGGTTCAAGAGGCCGCCGAAGACGTCGCCCGGCTCTGTCGCCGCGGCTGAATCGCGCGTCTTGCGCCGCATACGCGCCACGTCGTCCGCCGTATCCCCGGCCGTGCCGGGAGTGTCGACCACGACCAGGTTCGTGGAGCCAATCGTGATGCGCGATCCCAGCAAGAGCGTCATGGGCTCCATGACCTGCATACCGTCGACCAGCACGCCGTTGCGGCTGCCGAGATCCTCGATCGTGGCCTGCCCGCCGGAGATGCGAATTAGCGCATGCCGCCTGGAGGCTCGCCCGTCCACGAGGACCACTTCGCATTGGCTGCTTCGTCCGAGCGCTATCTCTCCGTCGCGCATCGGGAAGATGTGCCCACCCATACGGAGATAGAGCATCTTCGGAGACATCGGCCGCGAGGGTACCCGACCGCTCCACAGGAAACAATCATCCCGAACGGACCCTGGAACGCGCGCCTCCGGGGCTCGCTTTCTTTTCCGTGCGCCTCTTCAGACCCAGGCGCTGCGCGAGGTGCTGTCCCGTGTAGGAGTCCTCGCAGCGCGCGACCTCGTGAGGCGTGCCCGTGCAGACGATGCGACCTCCCTCGGCGCCGCCCTCGGGGCCCACGTCGATCACGTGATCCGCGTGCAAGACGACGTCGAGATCGTGTTCGATCACCAGCACGGTGTTGCCGGCCTCGACCAGATGATCGAGCACGCCCAAGAGCTTGCGCACGTCTTCGAAGTGTAGCCCCACCGTCGGTTCGTCGAGCACGTAGAGGGTGCGGCCGTGGCGGCGCTTGCCCAGCTCGCGGCTGAGCTTCACACGCTGCGCCTCGCCTCCACTCAAGGTCGTCGCAGGCTGTCCGAGCTTCACGTAGCCGAGCCCCACATCCACCAAGGTGCCGAGCACGCGGGCGAGACGAGGATGGGCCCCGAAGATCTCCAAGCATTCGTCCACGCTGGTGTCGAGTACGTCGGCGATGGAGCGCCCCTTGTACAGCACGTCGAGGGTCTGGGAGTTGTAGCGTCGGCCCTTGCACACCTCGCAGGGCACGTAGACGTCCGAGAGGAAGTGCATCTCGACCCGGACCACGCCGTCGCCCGTGCACGCTTCGCAGCGTCCGCCCTTCACGTTGAAGCTGAAGCGACCGGCGTCGAAGCCTCGCGTGCGCGCCTCCGGGAGCTGCGCGAAGATGGCGCGCACTTCGTCGAAGGCCTTGGTGTAGGTGCCGGGATTCGAGCGCGGTGTGCGCCCGATGGGTCGTTGGTCGATGGAGATGACGCGATCCAGAGCCTCCACGCCCGTGATCGCCTCGTGGGCTCCGACGCGCGCCACCGACAGGCCCAGGGCTCGCATCAAGGCGGGCAAGAGCGTGGCGGAGACGAGCGAGCTCTTGCCGGCGCCGCTCACGCCCGTCACGGCGACGAACTGCCCGAGGGGAAACACCACGTCCTCTCCGCGGAGGTTGTTCTCGGTCGCACCCTTCAGGGTGATCGCGCCCTTGGGCGGACGCACCTCGGTCGGCGCCTCGATGCGCCGCTTCCCGGAGAGATACTGGCCTGTCAGACTCTCCGCGCAGCGCTCGAGTCCGGCGAGGGATCCACTGAACATCACCTCGCCGCCGAGGTGGCCCGCGCCAGGTCCGAAGTCGACCAGGTGATCCGCCGCGCGGATCGTGTCCTCGTCGTGCTCGACGACGATCACGGTGTTGCCGAGATCGCGCAGATGCTCGAGCGTGCGCACGAGCCTGGAGGTGTCCCGCGGATGCAGCCCGATGCTAGGTTCGTCGAGCACGTAGAGCACGCCGCTCAGCTCGCTGCCGAGCTGACTCGCCAGGCGAATGCGCTGGGCTTCGCCGCCGCTCAAGCTGGGCCCCGCGCGATCGAGCGTGAGGTAGGAGAGGCCCACGTCCAGGAGGAAGCGCAGGCGTCCACCGATCTCTCGCAGCACGCCCTCGGCGATCTGCGCCTGGCTCGCGCTCAGGGTGAGCTCGTCGAGGTGTTGCTGCACGGCGGTGACGGTCATGGAGGTGAGCTCGGAGATGCCGAGGCCGCCGACGCGCACGGCCAGGCTCTCTGGTCGCAGGCGCAGGCCGCCGCACGCCGCGCACGGCCTCTCGCGCAGGTACTTGGCGTACTGCTGACGCATGCGCTCCGACGTGGTGTCGCGATAGCGCCTCATCAGCAGGTTCAGCACACCCTCGAAGCGCACGCCGAACGTGCCGCGCGTGGTGTCGCCCTCCTCGCCGAAGCTGACGGCGATGCGTTTGCCCTTCACGCCGTAGAAGACGAGCTTGCGCTCTTCCTCCGAGAGATCCTGGAAGGGCGTGTCGAGGTCGACGCCCGTCTCTTCGCTCATGGCCTCGAGGATGCGAAAGCGAAAGCCCTCGCCGCGCTCCATGCTGGTCGCCCAAGGTGCGACCGCGCCGCCGCGGATGGTCTGGCTCGCGTCCGGCACGACCAGGTTGGGATCCACGATCATCAACGTGCCCAGGCCGTGGCACTCGGGGCACATGCCGAGGGGCGTGTTGAAGCTGAAGCTCTGCGGGCTCGTTTCGGGGAAGGCCTGCCCGCAGCAGGTGCGCGCCTCCGAGTAGCTGCGCGCGAAGGCTGCCTGGTCGCCGTGTCGTTCCGCCTCGACGCGCACCTCGCCTTCGCCTTCGAGCAAGGCGGCCTCGACGCTCTCGGTCAGTCGCCCTCGACTGCGCGCGCCGAGGCTCACGCGGTCGACGACCACTTCGATCGTGTGCTTCTTCTTCTTGTCGAGGGCTGGCCTCTCCTCGAGGCGGACGAGCTCGCCATTCACGCGCGCGCGCACGTAGCCGCGGCTGGCGATCTCCTCGAAGAGCTTGTCGAAGGCGCCCTTTCGATGCGCCACCTTGGGCGCCAGGATGGTCAGGCGCGTGCCTTCCGGGAGCAGAAGGATGTCGCGCACGATCTCTTCGGCGCTCTGACTCTCGACCACTTTCCCGCAGGTCGGGCAATGCTGTACGCCAGCACGCGCGTAGAGCACTCGCAGGTAGTCGTAGATCTCCGTGATCGTGCCGACGGTGGAGCGAGGGTTCTGACCCGCCGTCTTCTGTTCGATGGCGATCGTGGGCGACAACCCGCGAAGGTGCTCCACGTCGGGTCGATCGAGGCGGCCGAGGAACTGCCGTGCGTAGGAGCTCAGGCTCTCCACGTAGCGTCGCTGGCCCTCGGCGTAGAGCGTGTCGAAGGCCAGGGAGGACTTGCCCGAACCGCTCACGCCCGTGAACACGATCAGCGCGTCCTTGGGCAGGCTGAGCTTCTCGACGCGGAGGTTGTGCTCGCGGGCGCCCACGATCTCGATCCAGCGATCCTTCATGGATCCAGGCTCGCGCGCAGCTCTCTCCATTCGGGCAGGGACCGCAAGCTCGCGAGGTCTTCGTCTTCGTCGTAGACCTGGGGACCGGTGAAGCCCGCGTCGCGCGCGCGCCTCAGCCAGCCGAGCGCGTCCTGGTCGCGTCCGAGCCGCGCCATGGCGCAGGCCACGTTGAAGGCTGCCAGGCCGTGACCCGTGCGCTCCCAGAGCCACTCCCCATAGCCGGCCGCCTGATCGAACAGGCCCCCCCGGAAGGCCGCGCCCTCGATGCGATGCAACAGCTCCGGGCTGATGCGCTCCGTGGGCAGCTCCGCCAAGCGCTCGCGGAGCCCCGCGTAGTCGCCACTCTTGGTCACGGCGTCGACCAGGCGAGACTCGACGAACCCGTCCACCTGTCCCTCGCGCAGCGCCACCAGCAGCCGCTCGAGGGCGAGGTCGAGGTCTCCCGTGCCGAGGGCGACGGCCCCGTCCAGGGCTGGATCGGCGGTTCGCTCTCCGCTCATCTCGTCCAGGGCTCGCCGGGCGCCCGCCGCGTCCTCGAGCAGCAACCGCCCCCATGCCATCAGGTGCCAGGCTTCGTCGCGCTCTTCCACGTCGCGCGCCGCGGCCAGGCGTTCGTCGGCCCCGGCCACCACGCCCGCACCGTCGCCGCGTCGCAGAGCGTCCAGCGCCGGGTCAGGCGCAGCGTCGAGCTCGCTCGTGTCGTCGTCGTGGGCCGCCTGCTCCTCGGCGACCGTGCGGCCATGCCGCTGCGCCCTCGCCCGCAGGTCCTCGAGCTGTTCGTGGAAGGCCTGCTCCGCGCGCATGCCCTGGTAGTTGCCGAAGGCCAGGAAGGCCAGGAACACCGCCAACAGGCCGTCCCCCAGGGCGGCCGCGCCCGCCACCAACAGCGCGATCACCGCGAAGGAGACGTAGCGGGCCATCAGCCGGCCCCGCTCGCGTGAGAAGATCTCGAAGATGGACGCCATGATGTTGCCGCCGTCGAGGGGCATCATCGGCATGAGATTGAAGATCGCCCAACCGAAGTTGACGAACCAGAAGAAGCTCAGAGCATAGGCCGCGACCGGATGGGTGGGAGGCGCGACCAATGCCCACACCAGGGCCGGTGCTCCCAGGACCAGGCCGACGCCCGGACCCGCGAAGCTGACCAAGATCCGGCGCCAGGGCGTCAGCGGCTCGCCCCCTTCCCACCAGGTCAGTCCGCCCAGGGCAAGGAGCTCGATGCGCGGCGAGAGCCCGAAAGCGCGCCCGACCAGTGCGTGCGCGAGCTCGTGCATCAGCACGCCCTGACCGAGGATCGCCACCGTGATGAACAACGTCGAGAGCCCGCGGGTCTGCTCGCTGCCTTCTGTCTGCAGCTGCCACAGGAAGAAGCCCGTGAGCAGGAACCAGACATGAATGCGAATGGGAATGCGCAGAAGGCGGAACTCGAGCGCCATCCCTCCTTCCTACGGTCTATCCGGCTCTCCCGCCAGCGCTTCGGGCGATCCGCCGCCCATTCGCTTTCACGCGTGTACTTCGCCCAGGCCACCTTCTCGCGGCCGAGCGGGGGGCGACCGGAATGAGGCCGGTCAACGCGCGGGCGTCTCATGCCGTGGTGTCGGAGGCAGAGCCGACTCCGCCAGTTGATATGCGAGCGGACGCGACTGCACCCTGGGCTGCCCATTCTCCTGGTCTCGGGGCTGGGCGAGCGCGCGTTGGACTCCACGGGTCGCGTCGACGCCGTGCTGCCCAAGCCCTTCCGCCAGCAGGAGCTGGCCGACGCCCTGCATCGCGCCGTGCGGGCCCACGGTCTGAGCGCGGCTGCTCAGACCAGCGTGTGACGCTGCTGTACGCCGATGCGATCGGCGGACGCGAGCGGCCGCACTCCCCGGCCGCTCTCCCTCGCGGCGGCGCCGCCGACCTCGGCGCCCAGGAAGAAGATCTGCGCCGAGTAGTAGAACCAGAGCAGCAGCAGCACGACCGAGCCCGCGGCTCCGTAGGCGGAGGCTGGGCTGGCCGTGGCCAGGTAGCCGCCGAAGAGCACGGAGCCCGCCGCGCTCATCACGGCCGTGAAGGCTGCGCTGAGGAAGGTGTCGCGCCAGGCCATGCGCGCATCGGGCAGCCAGCGGTAGAGCAGGGTCAGCATGGCCGTCATCACTACCAGGGCGGTCCCCATCGGTAGGGCGCGGTGCAGGTTCGGGACTCCAAGCCTGTCCGAGGCGACGAAGAGCACGGTCTCGAGGCCGAGGAAGAGCAGCAACGCCGTGCCGAAGAGCAGCACCATGCCGAAGGCCAACATGCGCTTGCGCACCGTACGCCACGCGCGGCCGCGGACGCTGTTGGGGATCCTGGCGCGCACGCCGAGCACGAGGTTCAGCGCCGCGTGCAGCATCAAGAAGAGGCGGCTGGTCGCGAACATCACGAAGGCCAGGCCCAACACGCTGGCGAAGCCGCCTCCGCCGTGCTCGCTCGTGCGTTGGATCAGGTTCGCCACGAACTCGGCCGCCTTGGGTCCCACCCAGGGGGCGAGGGCCGAGGTCAGGGAGAGGGCATCCACGCTATCGCCGAAGATCCAGCTGGCCAGCGCGAGGCCCATCACCCCAAAGGGTGCCACGGAGAGTAGGCCGTAGAAGGCCACCGCGCCCGAGAGCAGCGGACCGTCGTGCAGCCTGTAGGAGTTCCAGGCGTCGGTCAGGACACGGCCAATCGTCTTCGGAACCCCCAGCAGTCGCCTGTAGAAGCTCATCGTCGCGTGACACGCAAGCTGTGCGTGCACTCGTCCGCGGGCAAGGTCACGGAGAGCACCTCGCGTTCGCTGTCCAAGTGGAGCGTGGCGCGCGCTGCGTCCTCGCCCAGATCCACGTCGTTGCCGTCGGGGAAGACCCGGCTGGGCAGATAGATCTCCGTCGCCGCGGTCACGTCGCGCGCGCCCCGCCAGCTCAGCTCGAAGACGCCCGCGGCTTCGTCCCAGGAGAACGACGTGGGATCGCCCGCGACGCGCCGCGGGTAGGGCCGCACCAGCTGCGCGATGCTCGGCGACTCACGCAGCGTGGCCGGATCCCAGAAGCCCCAGCTGCCGGGGTCGTAGCTCCAGTAGGCCCAGCCGACCATCATGCGATCGGCCATCGAGGTCACGTCGTCCCCGAAGCGGTCGGCGCCCTCCGTGGACCAATCGAGGCCCCACTCGCCCAGCACCACGGGCGTGCCCGCCTCGGCGGCTTCCAGGCTGCGCGAAGCTTCCCAGTCGAGCACCGTCGAGTCGCTCGGAGCGTAGGCGTGAGTGGCTTCGAGGGAGAGCGAGTAGAGATGGGGCGCGAGCACGAGCTGGGGCTCCCCCGCTCGCGGATCGTTCAGCGCCGGCAGGTAGCTCGGCGCGCCGGCGCTCGGGAAGCCATAGCGAGGCTCGTAGAAGACGTAGGTGTCGGCGTCGACCTCGCGGATCCTGTCGATCACGCGCTGGTAGAAGGCGCCGAGGCGCTCGCGATCGAAGTGTGCCGAGCGTCCGTCTTCATTCGCGGGTCGACCGAGCTCGAGGGCGTCGAAGGCGGAGCCGGGGGAGGGCTCGTTGAACAGGTCGTAGCCGATGACGGCGGGATGATCGCGGAAGCGTTGGGCCACCGCGGCCCAGGCGTCGGCGTAGTGATCCTGCAGCATCTGGTGTTCGCCCTCGTACGACCAGAAGTTGTCGAAGGCGCGCACCACGGCCGGCTGAAAGTAGTTGGCGTACCACATGGTCTGCAGCTCGAAGCCGAGGCCGTCGTCGTGGATGGCCCACTCCGGAGCGCCGTCGCAGCAGAAGCGCGCCGAGTACACGTCCTGGTGCATGTCGACGAGCACCATGATGCCCTCGGCGGCGAACCAGTCGAGGCGCTCCTGCACGCGATCGAGGTAGGCCTGGTCGATCACGCCCGGCTCGGGTTCCAGGGCGTCCCAGAAGATCAAGAAGCGCACGAAGTCGAAGCCCCATTGCTGCGACATGCGCGTCACGTCCGCCGCTTCCAGCGCGGGCATGCGCAGCGGGTCGCTCTTGGAGGAGCTCATCACGTTCACGCCTCGCAGGATCACGGCGCGGCCCTGATCGTCGCGGATGAAGTGCGCCATGCTGGCGGGGCTCGCCGAGTCGCGCCCACAGCCGACCATGGCGAGGAATGTCGAGAGCATGAGCAGCGCGCGGACCCCAAGGTCTCGGCCGCTCGTTGGAGTGCGCTTGGCCACGCTGGCAGGCTACCACTCTAGCCGAGCGCCGCGAGGAAGCGCTCGATGGCCGGGACGACGACTTCGGGTCGTTCGAGCAGGGCGAAATGGCTCGCGCGCAGCAGCGCCAGGCGCTCAGCACGGGGCAAGTGCTTGGCCATCTCGCGAGATTGGCGCGCGGGCGTGAGCGGATCGAGGGCACCGCTGATCACCAGCGCCGGCGCCGTGATCTCGCCCAGCACGTGGTAGACGCTGTGCGCGTCCAGCTCCTGGAAGAGGTGCATGAAGTGGTCGAAGCTCTCGCCCAGCACGTCTTCTTTGTATTGGCGCAGCGTCGGTCCGAGGGAGAAGGCGCGGCGTCCCGCCGTGAGCGTGAAGGCGAGCAGAGTCATGGCCTCGCTCCACTTCGCCAGGGTGCGGAGCACGGCGGGCGTGCGTGGCTCGTCGCGCAGCTGGCGCACGGCGAAGTGGAGCAGCTTGGGAATGCCGGGGACCGTGAACAGCGGCTGAAGCGCGGTGCTGAAGACATGCCCGTAGGTGCCGTTCAGCAGCACCAGCCCGTCGACCCGCGACGGATGCATCGCCGCGACGTCGAGGGAGACCTGCACGCCCATGCTCCAGCCACAGAGCACGGCGCTGTGCACGTTCTCGGCGTCGAGGATTGCCACGGCGTCTTCCACGTGTCGGTTGATGGCAAGGCTGCGACGGCTGGGCGGGGAGTCGGACTCGAAGAGCCCGCGGTAGTCCCAGGTCAGGAGGCGATAGCGCCCGTGCAGGGCCTCGAGCAGCGGGGCCCAAGCGTGCAGGCGCCCGCCCAGCCCGTTGGCGAGCAGCAGCGTCTTCGGCCCGTCACCGACGGCCTCGTAGTAGATGCGCGTGCCGTCCATGGAGTGGATCTCGGAGGCGCGCACGTGGGATTGCCAGCGGGCCGGAGCCTCGCCGGGCAAGGGGAAGCTCGAGTCCGGATGACGCTGGGTCGTGGTCATGGGCCGCATTCTACACTTCGCCCCGCGATCGCGCCGCTTCGCGCCGAAGCCAGGTTCGCTTCGCCCCGCCGGTGCTAGCGTCCCGCCGTGCATCGGCCCTGGCTCGTCGCCCTGTCCCTCGCGCTCGCTCTGGCGCCGAACGCGCTCCGCCCCTCGAGCGCGCGCGCCAACCCGGAGGCTCCCGCCTTCGACGCCCGCGCCGTGGGCATGGGCGGCACCGGGCTCGCCTTCCTGGACAGCCCGGCTGCGCTCTTCCACAACCCGGCCAACCTCGCTGGCCTCGAAGGCTTCGAGGCGACCGTCTCCGCCGCCGCGATCGCGGTGGATCTGGAGGCGCCAGTGCGAGGCGACGGAAGCACCAGCCACACGGGGCTCTCCCTCGCGCCCCTGGTGCTCGTCGGTGTCGCCATGCCCTTGCGTCGCCACGTCGTGCTCGGCTTCGGCGCCTATCTGAACACCGGCTACGGCGGCCGCTTCGCGCAGGTCACGCGCATCGCGGGCTACGATCTCGACACGCCCCAAGATCAATCCGCGTTGCTCTTCATCGGCGAACTCTCGGCACCCCTCGCGCTCCGGGTCTCGCCCCAGCTCGACCTCGGCCTGACCCTGCGCCTGCCCTACGGTCGACAGGCCGCGGACGTGACTCAGGAGGTCTTCCCCGACGCCTGGGTGCCCGTGCATCAGAGCGTCTCGGGCTTTGGCCTGCCGGGAATCCTGATCGGTGCGACCTACCGACCGATTCCGTCCCTGGCCCTCGCGCTCACCTACCGCTCGAAGGTGGTGATCCAGATGGAGGGTCAGACGGCCCTGACGCTCTCGGACGGAGCCGCGCCCCTGCAGTCGCCCACGCGCACCTCCTGGGCCGTGCCCCACGCCCTGGGCTTCGGCGTCGCGCACCACGCGCTCGACAACCGACTGCTCACGACGGCCGAGCTGCGCGTGCAGTTCCATCACGAGGCAAATCGAGCGCAGATCCTCCACGTCGCCGATCAGCGCATCGTCGTGCCGCTGCAGTGGAAGAACGTCTACTCCGCGCGCGTAGGCGCCGAGTGGATGGCCGGAAACGTGCCGCTGCGTGTGGGCTACAACCTCTCGACCAGCGCGTCCGAGGCGCGGGCGATGCAGAACTTCACGCCACCGCCGGGGCTGCTGCATGCTCTGTACGCCGGCTTCGGCGTCTCCGTGGCCGACTTCGCGCTCGACTTCGCGCTGCATTTCTCCTTCGGCCAGGCCGACGTGGTGACGGCTCCGGATCGTTGTCAGGCCGGCGAGCGCGTGAAGGTCGGCTGCGGCGGACACTACGCCGTGCGCTCTGGCTGGCTCGCCTTTTCCATGCGATACGCAGCGCCATGAGTAGAGAACGCGTCGTCGTCACGGGGGCCGCAGGCTTCGTCGGTCGACACCTGGTCGACGCCCTGGTCGCCGCCGACTACGAGGTCATCGCCTCGGACATCGCGCCGCGCATTCACCGTGATGACGTGCGCTACGAGCGGGTGGACATTCGCGACCTCGGCGCCGTGCGACGCCTGCTCGAGGGCGTCGACGGACTCATCCACAACGCGTCCATGGTGCACACCCGCGAGACGCGCGTCGCCGACGTGTGGGCAATCAATCACGGCGGCACGGCGAACATGCTGCGGGCGTGTCGCGCCCAGGGCGTGTCGCGCTTCGTCTACGTCTCGAGCGGCAGCGTCGTCTATCAAGGCGAAGACATCGAGTCGGGCGACGAGTCCTTGCCCTACTGCCGCGTGCCCCAGGCGCCCTACGCCGAGAGCAAGATCGCCGCGGAGCAGGACGTGCTGCTGTCGAGTGACGACGCGCTCGCCACCGTTGCGTTGAGGCCCCACGTGATCTTCGGGCCCCACGACGGGCGCTTCTTGCCGGCCATCCTCGAGCGCGCCCATGCGGGACGCCTCCGCTACGGTGTGGGACGCGAGAACAAGCTCAGCGACTTCACCTACGTGGGGAACCTCGTCGATGCTTGCCTGGCGGCGTTGGCCCGCGTCGCGCCGGGCGCCGCCTGTGCCGGCAAGCCCTACTTCATCACCAACGGTGAGCCCATGGCCTTCTGGGACTTCGTCGGCCGCATGCTCGCCGCGCTGGACCTTCCGCCCATCCGCGGGCGCGTGCCCTACCGCCTGGCCTATGGCGCCGCGGCCGTGGCCGAAGGGCTGAAGGCTCTGCGCGGCGACACCCTCGGTGCCGACACCGGCCTCTCACGCTTCGCCATCCGCTACATGTGCACTCACCACTACTTCCGCATCGACGCCGCGGCGCGCGATCTCGGCTGGACGCCTGCGGTCGATCTCGACCACGGCATCGCGCTCACCGCCGAGTTCTTGAAGGCGACCGGCCAGGCTTAGC
>Ga0100385_1002503_pt1 | contig 17278 bp, 15 predicted proteins | sample CryGeymeta201509_FD_81543 | JGI IMG/M metagenome (GOLD analysis project Ga0100385, IMG submission 81543) | Groundwater microbial communities from Crystal Geyser aquifers in Utah, USA - Crystal Geyser metaG 2015-09 | ecosystem: Environmental > Aquatic > Deep subsurface > Groundwater | place: USA... | reverse complement strand
TTTTTTGGGTTTGCTTTGTATGTAAACGTTCTAGCTAATTCAGTGAGAACCTCATGCATATCAACAAATTAATCCAAATATCTATCAAGAGAGTTGTATAAACCTAATTGCTTTCTAAATTGATACATCCTTAGATAAACATTATCTTCTCTGACATATAATCGATTCTCTGATCTCGCTGTAAAAAGTCGATATGGCTCATCTCTCTTATTTGAAACTAAATCTTCCACCATAACACCAATATAAGAGACCTCTCTATCAAGAATCAGCGGCAACCTACCTAATTGTGCTAAGCCAGCATTAATTCCGGCAATAAGACCCTGACCTGCAGCTTCTTCGTAGCCCGAAGTACCATTAACTTGTCCAGCAAAGTACAAGCCTGGAACTTCATTCGATTGTAGTGTGATATCTAACTTTGTAGTATCAACAACATCATACTCCACTGCATAACCATAAATAGCTATTTCACACTCTTCTAAGCCTTCAATTGTCCTAAGGAATTCTAACTGAATCTCTTTTGGCAAAGAAGTCGATACTCCATTTGGATAAAAGGTATCGAGTTCCAAGCTCTCAGGCTCAACAAAGACATGATGAACATCTTTATCAACATACCGATATGCTTTATCTTCAATACTTGGGCAATATCGCGGCCCAACACCTTGAATCTGTCCATTGAATATAGGAGAACGCTCTTTATTTGCTCTAATAATAGATAATGTCTTCTCATTAGTCTTTGTTAAGTGGCAAGATACTTGTTCCACGTGGCGTAAGTAGATATCATGACCAAAATGAAAATTTGGTGTGCGATTATCACTTTCTTGTTCTTCCATTTTAGAAAAATCAATTGTATCTCTTTTAATTCTAGCTGGAGTTCCAGTTTTAAATCTCTTTGCCAATGCAGTAACACCCAAAAAGACATCATTTAGAGAATTGCTTTTTAAACAACCAACTCTTCCACCTTCTGACTGTTCTTCACCAGTATGCATTCTACCATTTAAAAAAGTCCCTGTTGTTACCACAACCTTTGATGATATAATTATTGTACCAAGTGACGTTGTAATAACGAACTCACCTACTTCATTCTTTACAACACTATCAACAGGCTCACGGACCACAGTAATATTTTCTGCTTCAGAGACAAGTAACTCTGCCTCTCGAGAATAAATTTCTTTATCAATCTGTACACGAGTCGACTGAACAGCGTAACCCTTTGACTCGTTTAAAATTCTGTATTGAATTGCACTTCGATCCGCAAGACGACCCATCACTCCACCGAGCGCATCAATCTCTCTAACAACTTGACCTTTTCCAACACCACCGACAGCTGGATTACATGGCGCCGAAGCGATACCAATGCCAGGCATTGTTAATATTAAAACATTAAGACCTAAGCTTGCAGAAGCATAAGCTGCCTCTAGTCCAGCATGTCCACCACCAATAATGGTTACATCATATTTCATAAAAATCCTGAAAAGTTCCACATGGAACAATGTTCTACGTGGAACACAAATAATAGAATTAGCGAAAATAGTCCACTAAAATATTGAAATTGTTAAATTTTACTTACCAATACAGAAATTACTGAAAATATTAGATAAGATGTCGTCTGGGGAGACAATACCTATTAACTCACTGATTTTATTACCTAAAATATGACTTTCAGCTGATATAATCGCCATATCTGTTAAGGTATTGATATTACTTGAAAAAATATCGTAACTATCTGAAATCTCATTTATTACCTGACGATGACGATCAACTATTACGGGGTCTGATGATTTTAGAACCTCAAATTTGTCTCTGATCTCATTTATCAATAGTGCTCCTATAGAACCAAGACCAGCTGGTCCTATAGAACCAGAAACATCATTATTTAAAAATGGTCCTATAGAACCACTTTGCAATACTGCCCCCATAGGACCAGTATGATAAATTGAATTCTCTTTAACACTCAGAAAGAAAACTGTTTTTGAATTTGGTAAAGAGCTCAAGACATCTGTATTCATCGATACTTCAAGCTTGTCACAATGATTAAAAACTAAAGCATCAAATTCAACATCTGAAGAAAATGAAAAATTAAAATCTAATATTTTTGTGATATCAATTATAAGAATTTTATAAAAGGAATTATTAAGAATAGAAATGGCCCGACGAATCCCCTCTTCTTCAATTGAGTCTTCTGTAATTCTGAGTCCAGCTGTATCTATTAATTTGTAACTATTATTATCTATCTCAATATATTCAGTAATGAAATCCCTGGTTGTTCCAGCGATTTCGGAAACAATCGCTCTATTATCTTCGAGAAGATTATTAAAAAGAGAACTCTTTCCAGCATTTGGTTCACCGACAAGAATAACATCAGGCGACATAAATGCTTTTTTAGAAATATTGGCTGAGCGTTTTAATAGAGCAATATCTTTACCTAAGGAAGTGCACGCCTCTTTTAGAAGTTTTACACTTTGCTCCTCCCCTACATCTTCAGCAAAATCTATATTGATTTCAATCGAAGACTTCAACTTTAGAAAAGATTGATAAAGCTTCTGATAACGCTTAAATAGGTCACCATTTAATAGTTGAAATCCTTGCTCTAACATTAGGCCAGAAGAGGCATTTAAAAGAACATCAAGACCCTCGACTTGAGAGAGTGTTAACTTTTTATTCAAAAGAGCTCTATAGGTAAATTCACCATTCTTTGCCATACGAAATAAACCTGAACCAACAAAAGTGGAAATAATTCGTTTTATATTAAAAACATTTCCATGAGCTGAAATTTCAAGAATATTTTCTCCATTATATGAATTAGGGCCCTTAAAAAAAGTTATGACAACTTCATCAAGAACTTGGTCTTCATAAACTAGCTGACAAAATTTTGCAGCATTAGGCTTAAGCTTAGTGATATCAAATTTAAAAAAATTGGAAAGATAATCAAGGTCAGAAAAACCAGAAAGACGAATCAAACCTATTGCAGTGTTTTCTAAAACTCCAGAGGAACAAGCAACAATAGGTTTATCATCAAAATCAAAGAGCATATTAGTCTATAGTTTTATAAACTAGTAACTGTTGTCCAACACCTAGAAGGTTAGAAACACAGAAATAAAGATTTAAACCAGCTGGTAGGTCTTTCATAATAAAACAAAAAACAAGTGGCATAATGTACATAATCTTCTTTTGATTTGGATCAGCTGAAGTTGAAGGGTTCAACTTCGTTTGCATCAGCATCGTAATACCCATTAAAACAGGAAGTACATAGTATGGGTCTTTCATACTAAGATCATGGATCCAAAGAATAAAAGGTGCACCAACTAAATCAACAGAATTATTAATTGCCTGATAGAAAGCAATAAAAATTGGAACTTGCAAAAGCATTGGTAAACAACCACCAAGAGGATTCGCACCGGCCCTCTTAAAAAGCTCCATTGTTTCTTTTTGTTGTCTAGCAGGATCGTCCTTAAATTTTTCTTTTAGTTTTGCAATTTCAGGTTGAACTGTTTGCATCTTCTTCATCGATTTAAAAGACTTAAACTGAAGAGGAAAAGTTAAAAAACGAATGATAAATGTTAGAATGATAACTGCCAAACCATAGTTTCCAACATACTTATAAATAAACTGCATCCCTTTTAAAATAGGAACAGCTAAAATACTAAATAGTCCAAAATCGATAGAGAGATCCAATTGATCGTTAAATGAGGCAAGGTAATCATAGTTTTTTAAGGCAAAGACAAAGTAACCGTTCAAATTATTTGAAGGCTCAATAGTTCTAAGAACAAATTCACCAGATTCTTTAATATAAAATTTTGAAACAGATTTCTCTTTAAAAACTGAAGCAAAAATATGATGATGAAAATCCAAACCTAACCATTTAACCTTACCTTCACCATCATCAGATTTACCGACTGCATATCTCTTAGCATCCATTTGATTTACAATAAATTGTCTTAGACTTCTATTATCTTCATGTTTTTCAGAAGACTTCATTGAAAATGCAAAGTTAACTGCATTTGTTGAATCAATAGTGTAAAATAATCTACCGTCTGCATTTAATTCAAAAGTTACTTTAAGACCAAGTCTTTCGTCATAACCAGAGATCACAGATGACATTGCAATTTCTTCAAATTTTAAATTGATATTTTCTAGCTGATTTTTTCCATTAACAACAAGGACTCTAAAGAAGTTATCTTCATCAGAAAGCTCGTTAAGAGTAATTCCTGAATCATTCCCTTTTGCACTGGCAAAAGAAAAATCCGAATTAACTGTAAAGTTATAATCACCATTCACAAGCTCAACGCTAGCAACTTCACTCAAATGAGTTGGAACAACTTCTTGCGAACTAGTCTCAGTTTTAACTATAGATACATTCTTCTTTTGATCAGCAGGTCTGCTAATATTATTATCTGCGACTACTTTATCCTCTATTGCCCTATCAGTTTTAGGCATAAAAAAAGCATTCCAAGCAAATAGGATTAATCCCGAAATAGTAAATGCTAGAACCGTTCTTTTTTGGTCATTATTCATTAAAAACTCCATATAGAAAAATATCTATAATCAATACCATGGTGTGTTTAACTTGTTAATCTTTTAAAGATTTATTTTAGAGAATGAAAATTCAAGAGAAGATTGAAGATCACGCAAAGGATCTGGTGAAGTCTTAAAGAGTCTTGGAGAAACAAGAATCAAATAATCAATACCCGTCTCTTTATAGTCAGAGCAACGATAGAACTCACGTATCAAACGTTTACATTTATTACGATCATGAGCCTTACCAACTTTTTTAGTTACAGTAATACCGATCCTACTATTTACAGAATTTAATTTTGATTTTTTGAAATAGACCCTTAACCATTTAGTGTTAAAGTATTTCGCATTTTTTTTAAGATAACCAAAGTCTGAGGCTGACAATAAGCGATGAAATTTTTCAAAGCCATTGTCAGCTTTATTCATGACTTATTTTCTACCTGTAGAAACTGTAAGCGACTTACGTCCTTTAGCTCTTCTAGCGTTAACGATTTTTTTACCGTTAGCCGTAGACATTCTCTTAAGGAATCCGTGTACTCTAAGTCTTTTTTTCTTTTTTGGTTGCCAAGTTCTCTTCTTCGCCATTTTCAACCTACCTATTAATTACCGTTTGAATAAATTGTTTTTCAGAAGCATACTTTTATACTCTCTGGCCCATTAGGTCAATGATGAAATGCTATATTTCACATAAACAATTAATTTTTTTGGCCATGCACAAGAAACATATTTTTTTGTATGGCCACCCTTTTTGGGCCATGTTACATAATTGCTCCACACACACGACGAACACACAATTTGGAGAACATAAAGATGCAAGGAAACTTTCCTTTTAGCCAATTCTTGAAATCAGGCAACAGTATCAATAATTTCGACAACTTAAGCAACATTCCAGTATCAACATCTACAAATAATCAAGAACTTAGCGGTGACTTTGATATAGAAGAAATTGAGATGATGAATCAAGAGATTCATAAAGTGTTGCAAAAGTCCGTAACTAGCCAAAAATACACAGCTTTCTTTGAAGGTTCTTTCAACCTTAAAACAATAAATCAAAAAGCTGCAATTTTCTCTGTACCAACACAATTCATCAAATCAATGGTTGAAAAGAATTTACCACAGATTACAGAGTCAATATTTACGATACTAGGTAAGCAATATCAGATAGATATAACAGTTGATGGAACAAATGATCAACAATCTGCCCCTATAGAACCAAATCGAGCACGCTCTGCTGCAGAAGTATCATTCAAACTAGATCTGGAACCAAAAAAAGAGGACCTACTCTCTCGCGTGGAAAGTAAATATATTGATCACATCAATCCAGAACACACTGGTATACTGATTGACCCAGTTAAGAAATTTACAAATTTTGTTGTAGGCCCATCAAATAATATGGCCTATGCTGCTGCACTTGCGATCGCAAAACATCCAGGTAAAGCCGGAAAATATCCTTCTTTATATATCCATAGTAATTCTGGACTAGGTAAGACTCACCTACTTCACGCAATCGCCAATGGTGCAAAAGAGAATTACCCTCACTATATAATCTGTCTCATCACTGCGAGAGATTTTATGAGAGAAATGATTGATGCTATTAAAGCTGAGCAGCTTCATGAATTCAGAAAGAAATACTCTGAGAAAGTCGACATATTAATGATCGACGACGTTCATGAGCTCAAAGGACGTGAAGGAACTCAAAGAGAGTTTTTCCACATCTTTAACGAGCTTTACAATAAGGGAAAGCAATTAATTTTTACCTCAGATAAAACACCTCAAGAAATCAATGGTCTTGAAGAAAGAATTAGAACTAGGCTTCAATGGGGCCTAGTTGTTGATATACAAAAACCAGATTTTGAAACACGTACTGCCATCATCAAAACAAAGGCTGACGAGCTTGATCTATTCTTATCTGATGACATCATTAACCTCATTGCTTGCAACGTTAAAAACAGTATTAGAGAGCTCGAAGGATCACTAATTAAGCTTTCTGCATATACTGATATCATGAAAGTCGATATCGATATCGAAATGGTAAAAGATGTATTAGCTCTCAAAGAGCATGAAGACGAAAGAAAGGTAACGCTAGAAATAGTTGCCAAGACCACTTCTCATCACTTCAGAATTCCTATTGCAGATCTAAAATCTAAATCACGTACAAAAGATATTGCTAACGCGAGATTTATAGCAATGTACTTATCTCGAAAAATTGTTGGTGCAACACATGAAGAGATTGGAAGATTCTATGGCGGTAGAGATCATAGTTCAGTTGTTCACGCTGAACAGAAAATTACAAAACAATTAAGTAGTGACTCTCACCTATCAAAAGATGTGATGACAATTGAAAATTCACTCTAATAATACTTGATAAATTCACATAACAATCTTAAAAGATTGACTAGTCAGGGCCTTGTTAACGCAAGGCCTTTTTATTATCCACGGCCCGATTTAAGTTATCAACAATATTGACTAGTCAGTGTTAATAATATTTTTCAATAATTTCAATTAATTATAGCAGATATTAAGATTTTATCACCGGCCGTGGATAAAATATAATCAACACTACCCACATGTTAATAGAAAAGTTATCAACAAGTGGATAAAATGTTGGGCCTTGACTAGTCATTTTAGACAAATACTAGAATTATGCAAAACGGAGTTTAATATTAACTATTGGCCGTGGATAACATTCAAAAAAACGTCAAGAAATGTGCAAAAACGATTAATATACGCATGATGCAAAAAGCAAAAAAATAGTTTACAACGGCCGTCAACATAAGCCAAAATTTGAAATACCATTACAGTAAAGGCGTTTAAAGCTTTTAAACTTATCCACAAAGTAATATATATAATAATATAAATATATATAAGAAGAGAAAGAGAGTAAGGCACTTGCTTACTTAAAAAAAGAAATATAAAAACTAGTAAAATATTTGAACGTATAGGAATTAAAAATGCAGATCACAATACAATCTGAAAACTTAAGAGATGCTCTTGGAAAAATACTTACAGTAGTAGACAAGAGAAATTCACGTCCAATATTAACATATACATTATTTACTGTTAGTAATGACAAAATATATTTATCAGCAACAGACCTTGAAGTATCAGCAAAATATTCACTAGATGCTAAAACAAATGGTAATGCTAGCTTTTGCATTAACTCAAAAAATCTATTCGATATATTAAAAGAACTTCCTAACACAGATATCCACATCACGTTAGAAGATGGTGAAAATCTCTTAAAAATAAATTGCAATGACATACATTACTCACTTCTAATTTATGAAAGTGAAGAGTATCCAAAACTACATTTTGGAAATGATAATACTTTTGAAATAAACTCAGATAGCTTATTAGATCTAATAAATAAAACTTCATATGCAATTTCAAATGATGAAACAAGATTACATTTTAATGGAATCTATCTCCAAGAAGTTGATTCAAAACTTAGAGCAGTTGCAACAGATGGACATCGTTTATCTCTAATAGAATTAGATCTAGCTGAACAAAATAATGAAGCACTCGTAAACGGAATTATTATTCCAAAGAAAGGTGTTTTTGAATTAAAGAAAGTTGCAGAGTCTTATCCAGACCAAATCCTAAAAATTTCTGTTGATGAATCATATATGTATGTTGAAGCAAAAGAAGAGTACCATATTGGTATTAGATTAATTGCTAGAGAATACCCAAAGTATCAATCAGTTATTCCTGGAAAGACTACCTTCACATTAACTGCAGATAAAGAAGCAATCTTCAATGCAGTTAAGAGAATTAAAATTATGTCGAATGAAAAATCAAATGGAATTAAAGTTCTAATAAAAGATAATTCATTAACAGTAATGGCAAACCATCCATCTCTTGGTGATGCAAGAGAAACTATCCCAGTGGATTACGAAGGGAAAGAAATGGAAATTGGTTTTAATGCAAAATATTTAATGGATTCATTTTCGATATTAGACTCTGAAGATATTATTCTTGAACTAAACAATGAACTAAGTCCTGTATTAGTAAGATCAAATAATTTACAAAATTATCTTGGTATTATTATGCCTCTTAGAATTTGATGATAAATTTAAAAATTAAAAAATTACAGGTAACTAACTTTAGAAACCTTGAATCACAAATAATATCATTCTCTCCAAAAATAAATTGCATCCTTGGAGAGAATGGAAATGGTAAAACAAATATACTAGAAGCATTATTTGTTCTTACTTATAGAAAATCATTTCGTAAAAATACAAGTTTTCCACAATTCCTCGGTATTGATGGGGATAAGCCTGAGATATATTTCAATTCAGTTTTTGAAGAATTTAATCAAGGTAAATTAGTCACATATTCTGGTAAGATGGATACTAATGGATCTAGTTGGTTTATGAATAATGAACCAACAAAAAAGAAAATTGGTGCAGAGATTGTATTTATAAATCCATTTGATTCATATTCATTTAATAATATACCAGCATTTAGAAGAAAATTTTTTGATGACCATTTATCAATTATCGATAGCTCATATAAAACTACATTAAATAAATATAATTCTGCGTTGAGATTTAGAAACACTCTACTTTCTAAAAAACCATCAAACTATATTGAACAAATTAAAGTCATCGATCGACAGATGGCAACTTATTCATATGAACTAACAGCTAAGAGAATTTCATTTATAAATGATTTAATTCCTCTTTGCGAAGAAATATACAAGACAATTTTCTCTGAAGAACATGAATTAAAAATAAATTTAGATTCAAGATTTATTGGGCTTAGTGAAGAAAATATTTATGACTATATGCAATCAAGACTTCCAAAGGACGATGTAGTCGGTCATACGACATATCAAGTGCACAAAGATGACTACGTGCTTCTTTTTGACGGATTAAATTCTTATGAATTTTGTTCTTTAGGCCAACAAAAGATGTCTTATTTGAGCCTGTTATTTGCCTATATCGAGCTATTTAGGGTAAGATTTAGCACCTACCCTATTGTACTAATTGACGACGTCTCTGGAGAGCTTGATAGGGTTAGATGGTCAAGGTTAATCGACTTTTTGGAAATGAGAGATTTTCAAGTTTTGATTACAACGGCTAATGATAAATTTAGGGAAGAATTAGAAAAAATTGAGGGTTCCAACAAGATATATATCGAAGCGGGAACCATACTTTAAAAAATTAGGAGAATCCTTTTGGAAAATCAAACAGGTTCAATTGGGAAAGTTGGCGAGACTTATGATGCTAATCAAATTAGCGTCCTTGAAGGTTTAGAAGCGGTTAGGAAAAGACCAGGGATGTACATTGGTGATACATCTAAAAGAGGTTTACACCATTGTGTATACGAAATTGTGGATAATGCCGTTGATGAAGCATTAGCGGGTTACTGTAATGATATTAAAGTTATCATCCATGTTGATAACTCTGTTACTGTTGTTGATGACGGTCGTGGAATCCCAACGGATATTCACCCAAAGGAAGGAATTTCTGCAGCTGAGTTAGTTTATACAAAACTACACGCTGGTGGAAAATTTAATGAAGAGGGTGGAGCTTATAAAGTTTCAGGTGGTCTTCACGGTGTTGGTGCAGCTGTTGTAAATGCACTTTCACAATGGGTAAAAGTAGAAATTAAAAAACACGGAAAGCTACATCAAGTTGAATTCGCCTATGGTGTTGCTAAGTATCCTTTAAAAGAAACTGGTGTTTTAGAAAACCCGAAAGAAACTGGAACAACTGTAACGTTTAAACCAGATAATCAAATATTTGAAGTTCATGAATTCAATTATGACACTCTTGCAAATCGTTTTAGAGAAATGGCTTACCTTAACAAAGGTTTAAGAATTTCTTTAAAAGATGAACGTAATGATAAGAAAGAAGTATTCCATGCAGAAGGTGGACTTGTTGAATTTGTTACTTATCTCAATAGAGCAAAAACTCCTGTTCATAAAGACCCAATTTATATTTCAGAATCAAGAGAAGATTACGAAGTTGAAATTGCGATGCAGTGGACAGATTCGTACGCAGAAGTTTTATCAGGATATGCAAATGCGATTACAACTCCAGGTGGTGGAACACATATCTCTGGATTTAAAACAGCATTAACAAGAGTTTTAAATCAATACGCAAAAGAAACTAATCTTCTTAAAGGATTAAAAATAAATCTTACAGGTGATGATATGAGAGAAGGTCTTACGGCCATTATCTCTATTAAGCTTCCTGAACTTCAATTTGAAGGACAGACAAAAGATAAGCTTGGAAACTCTGAAGTTGAAGGGATCGTAAACTCACTTGTTGGTGATGGGCTTAAACGCTTTTTAGAAGAAAATCCAAATACTGCAAAAACAATTGTTAGAAAATCTGTCGATGCCGCAGCGGCTAGAGATGCAGCAAGACGTGCAAGAGAATTAACAAGAAGAAAATCAGCTCTTGATATCGGTGGTCTTCCTGGAAAGATGGCCGATTGTCAGGAAAAAGATCCTGCAAAATGTGAAATTTATATCGTCGAGGGTGACTCTGCGGGTGGATCTGCAAAGCAAGGTAGAGATAGAAAGTATCAAGCAGTACTTCCTCTTAAAGGGAAAATTCTGAACGTTGAAAAAGCACGTTATGACAAAATGCTTGGTAATGCTGAAATTAAAACAATTGTACAAGCACTTGGTACAGGTGTTGGAAAAGGTAATTTTGATATCGCAAGACTTCGTTACCATAAAATTGTTATTATGACTGATGCCGACGTCGATGGGTCTCACATTAGAACTCTACTTCTAACGTTACTCTATAGACAATTTCCAGAACTTATTGAGCATGGTTATATCTATATCGCACAGCCACCATTATATAAATATAAGAAAGGTAGAAAAGAATCTTATCTAAAAGATGAGAAAGCACTTGAAACTTTCTTAGTAACAAACTCTGTGTCTGAAGGTGAAATTAAAGTTGATGGAAAAGTTATTGATCCAGAAGTTGCAAGAAATATTGTAAATAAGAATTTAGTTTATAAGAAAACATTAAACTCATACGATATTCACTTTGATTCATTTCTTCTAAAAAATATTGTTGAGGAAGGAAAACTTACAAGCGCGTTACTAAAAGACAAAGCTGCCCTTCAAGCTCATCTTGATCACATGACTGATCTATTTAAGAAAAAAGAAAATGAAACCTTAAGAAACTATGCTTTTGTAATTGAGGAAGATAAAGAACACGGAACTTTCTCAGTACGTATTCAAGTTAAAACAACTGCGAGAACTAAGAATTTTAAACTTAATAGTTATTTCTTAGACTCACCAGAATATGCAGGTATCGTAAATACTTATGAAGGTATTAAAACTGTAATCAATTCTAAGTTCCATATCGTTACAGATAAAGGAATTAAAGATTTTGATTCACTTGATGGTTTTGCAACATTTGCAATTGAAGACGCGAAACAAGGTGCTTATATCCAACGTTACAAGGGTCTTGGAGAAATGAACCCAGAACAACTTTGGGAAACTACAATGAATCCAGAAAATAGAACACTTCTACAAGTAAGAATTGAAGACACTATTGAAGCTGACTCGGTATTCTCTGTTCTAATGGGTGACCAGGTTGAGCCAAGAAGACAGTTCGTTGAAGAAAATGCACTTAATGCTAGAAATCTAGACGTTTAATTTTAAGGAAGAGATATGACAGACGAAACAAATAATTCAGAACATAATCACGGGAATATTCAAAATATAAATATTCGTGATGAAATGAAAAGTTGCTACCTCGATTACGCAATGTCGGTAATCGTAGGGCGTGCACTTCCAGACGTAAGAGATGGTTTAAAACCAGTGCACAGAAGATCATTATTTGCAATGCACTCACTTGGCAATTACCACAACAAGCCATACTTAAAGTCGGCCCGTGTTGTTGGGGATGTTATCGGGAAGTATCACCCACATGGTGACTCTGCAGTTTATAATACTATCGTTCGTTTAGCTCAAGATTTCTCGATGAGATATCCGCTTGTCGACGGTCAAGGTAACTTCGGTTCAATTGATGGTGATAGTGCTGCGGCGATGAGATATACAGAAATTCGTATGAAGAGAATGGCAGAAGAACTTCTGCGCGATCTTGATAAAGAAACTGTTGATTGGCAACCAAACTATGATGACTCTCTAAAAGAACCAAAAGTTCTACCAACAAAAATTCCAAACCTATTAATTAATGGTTCATCAGGAATCGCTGTTGGTATGGCGACAAATATTCCACCACATAATTTAACTGAAATTATGAATGGATTACTTGCTCTTACTGAAAATAGAGCATTAACAATTAATGAATTGATGGAATATATTCCAGGACCTGACTTCCCTACTGCTGGAGCAATTCATGGTACAGAAGGAATCAAGTCTGCGTTTCACACTGGTAAAGGTGTCATCCAAATTCGAGCGAAGATGGATGTTGAAACTCATGGTAAGTCACAAGACAGAGAAAGAATTGTTATTACAGAACTTCCATACCAAGTTAATAAAGCAAAGCTGATTGAGAAAATTGCTGAGCTTGTTAATGGAAAGACGCTTGAAGGTATCTCAGATATTAGAGATGAGTCTTCGCGTGAAGGTATTAGAGTTGCAATTGATCTTAAGAAAAATGAAATTGCGACTGTAATTATTAACAAACTTTATAAGATGACTCCGCTTCAATCTTCATTTGGTATTATCTTTCTTTCTATTGTTAATGGTTCACCAAAAGTTCTTAACCTTAAAGAACAACTAGAGTGTTTCATTGACCACAGAAGAGAAGTTGTTATTAGAAGAACTGTTTTCGAATTAAAGAAAGCAAAAGAAAAAGCTCATATCTTAGAAGGTTTAAAAGTTGCTGTTGAAAATATTGACGCAATTGTTGAAATGATTAAGAAGTCTGAGGGACCAGCTGAAGCGAAAGCTAAGTTAATGTCAGGATACAAATTATCTGAAATTCAAGCACAAGCTATTTTAGATATGAGACTTCAACGTTTAACTGGTCTTGAGAGAGATAAGATTATTGCTGATTATGAAGCTATTATGAATGAGATTGCTCGTTTAGAAAGTATTCTTAACAGTGAAGACCTTATTAGAGGGATCATTAAAACAGAATTCGAAGAGGTATTAGAAAAATATGGCGATGAAAGAAGAACTGAGATTGTTGCTAAAGCTGATGAAATTCAACTTGAAGACCTCGTTAAAGAAGAAGAAACTATCGTTACTATCACGCATAAGGGATACATTAAGAGAATGGCAATAGACACGTACAAAGCGCAAAAGCGTGGAGGTAAAGGTGTTAAAGGTGCTGTTAATGATGACGACTTTTTTACAAATATATTTACAGCAAATACGCATGACTCGATTTACTTCTTCACATCACGTGGACAAGTGTTCTCGAAGAAAGTTTACAATGTACCAGAAGGAACAAGAACATCTAAGGGGAGAAATATTGCAAACCTTATTCAAATTCCTGGTGGAGATAAAATTAATGAAATTATCTGTATTCCAAAAGATGCAGACTTCTCAAAATTATATCTTATCTTCGCAACTAAGAATGGACTAATTAAGAGAACGTCACTTGAAGATTATAAGAATATTAAGCAAAGTGGTTTAATTGCAATTAAGCTGCAAGATGGTGATTCAATTGCCAACGTTAGAATTTCTGATGGATCTAAAGATGTACTACTTTGTGCTTCAACAGGAAAAATAATTAGATTTGATGAAAATGATGCAAGACCAATGGGACGTGTTTCTCAAGGTGTTAAGGGGATCAATATTGATGACAACGAAACAATCGTTGGTATGGAATTGATTGATGATACAGTTGAGATCTTGTCAGTAACAGAAAATGGTTATGGTAAGAGAACAATTGCAAGTGAGTATCGAAAACAAACTCGTGGTGGTAAGGGTATTCTTGCGATGAGACTTACTGAGAAAAATGGTGACATCATTCAAATCAAACCTGTTACTGATAAAGATGATCTTATGATTATCACAAATAAAGGTCAGGTTATTAGAACTAAGATTGCTGGTATCTCACTTATGGGTAGAACTACTCAAGGTGTAAGAATCATTAATCTCAAAGGTGACGAGAAAGTTGTTGCTGTTGAGAAGATGATGGAATCAGATGCTGATGACGATGATTCAACAGAAGAATAAAATATTTAGGGCCGCAAATTTTGCGGCCTTACTTTTACTTAGTTTTCTAAGTTCATGTGACTTCACTCCAAGAATTCACAGACAAATTCTTATTGCACAAAATTACATTACTGCTGGCGATTACGAAAAGGCAGTAAGACAGTATCAAGAAATACTTGAAGAAGTTCCCCCAAAAGATATTAAAATTAAGATCTACTATCAATTAGGAGAGCTTTACGCGATTTCTTTAGGCCAGTATGATAAAGGTCTTATCTATTATGACCAAATTAGAAACTTAACAACAGAACCAATTTGGCTAGTTAAGACTGGTGAGAGAATTGGCGATATTGCTTTTACTTATATTCGTGACTATGAAAAGAGTGAAAAAGTTTATGATGAACTTTCAAATTTTAGACCCAAATTAAATAACTATGATCTCTATGAGTATCGACATGCAGCTGCACTTGTTGAACAAAACAAATTAGATAAAGCAGTAAGGGCCCTACTTCCAATTCAAAGTAACCCTAATCATAAATTTAATAGTGAATCCTTCTTCTTACAAGGAATGCTTCATTTCAATAATAAAGACTGGCAAAAATCGATTAACTATCTTCGCGAATACATCAAGCGAGAAAAGCGCAAAGATAAAATAGTGAATGCGAAGTACATCATGGCAAATGCTTATGAGACGATGGAAAAGCTTAAAACTGCGTATAATATTTATTATTCAATTCTGGGTGATTATCCAAATACAAAAGTTTTAAAAGAAAGACTTAAAAGTGTATACGAAAGAAGAGTTGCGAGGCGTAGATAATGTTTGATCAAAAATGGATTAAACCTATGGCCTTGGCCATGAGTTTACCTTCGAGTGCCCTAGTGACTGCTTGGATTCTTTGGACACTAGTTGAAAAGAATATTATTTCTAAAACAGTCGCCATTGTGCTACTTATGATTATCATTTTAAATATACTTATCTCAATGGTTGTTTATGCAGTTAGAAATAACAAAAAAGATTAATTTTAAGAAATTTTTCACGATCTCAATCATTCCGACAGTTCTTTGTTTTGCTCTGGCAAAAAGTTTTTCAGAAATTATTGCAATAACAGTCGTTTATATTGCGACGATTATTTATCTCTTTATGTTTGCGGAAGCTATTTATCAGCTAACAGGAATGTACAAAGAAGGAGAACGTAACGCACCGAAAGGAAAAGTTGCTATTTTATTCGTTGGAAAGCTAGTAATTTTAATTTCTGCGTTAATATTTGGTGTACAAATTATGGGAAGTAGGATAATTATTCCTGTAATAAATTATATTATTCAAATATTTGTGCTTGGCGTAAGTTCAAATAAAAACAATAAAGGATCGAAAGAATGAAAATGACTAGATCTCTAGCCTTATTCTTAGCTTCAGTTTTCTCTGTAAATGCTTTTGCAGCAGGTGGTTTCACTTGGGTAACAACATTACTTCATACTCTACATTTAGATCACCTAAGCAATTCATGGCATATCATGACTCTTGGTCTTGTTGGTCTAATCTTAGTTGTTATTGGACTTCTCTACAGAGTTAAAATTTCTAAGCTTAACGTTGATCAAAGAGTTGTTCCAGAAAAAGGTATAACTTTAAGAAACCTTGTTGAGCTTTATGGGAACTTTATCTATGCACAATGTAGAGCAGTTCTTGGTGAGAAAGATGCCCCAAAATATTTTAAATTTGTAGCATTTCTTTTCATTACAATTTTTATTTCAAACGTTATTGGTTTGATCCCAGGATTCTTACCACCAACAGAAGTAATCACAACGACACTCGCTCTTGGTATGATGTCTTTCATTTATTACAACATCAAAGGTTGTAAAGAACTTGGAACAATCAATTACCTTAAGCACTTTGCTGGCCCACTTTGGTATATGGCAATTTTAATTTTTCCAATTGAAATACTTTCAAACATGATTAGACCACTATCTCTTGCACTACGTTTAAGAGGTAACATGATGGGAGATCACCACGTTCTAACAACATTCTTAAACCTAAATATCCTAGGTGTTAATGTTGGTGCATTTGGTGCAGCTCTACCATTCTATATTTTAGGTCTTCTTGTTTGTTTTATTCAGGCATATGTATTTACAATGTTATCAATGGTTTATATTAGTTTGGCGACGGCTCACCACGATCATGGTGACGACCACGCTCATCACTAAGATAGACTTAAACTTATAAGGAGAATTTTATGGAAGCTTCAGTTTGGACATCAAACACAGTTGCAATTAAGTACATGTTTTATTTTTTAGCTATGGCTATCGCTGCTTACGGTGGAACAGCTGCTCAGTCAAAAGCTGCATCAGTTGCTCTTGAAGGTATCGCAAGAAACCCATCAGCTGCAGACAAAATTCAAACTCCAATGATTCTTGGTCTTGCACTTATGGAATCACTTGTAATTTTCGTTCTTATCTCTGTATTCCTTGCAGGTTAATTCGAAGAAAACAAATTTCTAAGAAAATTAGGGAGCGATTAGCTCCCTTTTTTTTTGCTCAAATCCTGAAAGTTTTACACACACTCCCTATATATCTGAAATAAATTTATCCCAGCCTGGGACAAAGTAGAAAATTTCACCAACGACATATAAATGACTTATCAATAAAAAAAGCTTGTAACTTATACTT
>Ga0100385_1002500_pt1 | contig 17292 bp, 16 predicted proteins | sample CryGeymeta201509_FD_81543 | JGI IMG/M metagenome (GOLD analysis project Ga0100385, IMG submission 81543) | Groundwater microbial communities from Crystal Geyser aquifers in Utah, USA - Crystal Geyser metaG 2015-09 | ecosystem: Environmental > Aquatic > Deep subsurface > Groundwater | place: USA... | reverse complement strand
CTCCGCGCGCTGCAGAGCCTCGCCGCGGCGGGGGACTGGCCCGAAGACCGGCCCGTGCCCGTCGTCCTGGTCGAGGGGAGCGCCGCCCGCGTCGCCGGCCTCGCCGAGCAGGCGAGCCGCGTTCCGCTCGACCCGGTGGACGAGTTCGCGGCTTACTTTCAGACGAAGCTGGACGGGGCCTCCGAGGCGGAGATCGCGTCGGCCTTCGCGGTGAGCGAGCGCTACGTCCGCCAGCGCCTCGCCCTCGCCGCCCTGCCGCCCGGGCCGCTCGCCGCGCTGAAGGCCGGCGAGATCCCGCTCTATGTCGCCGAGGCGCTGGCCAGCGCCGGGCCGCGCGCCGCCGCGCTCTGGAAAAAGCACGCGGCGGACGCGCGCCGCTGGCCCGACGCCGCCCGCCGCGAAATCCGCCGCGAACTCGCGATCCTCGACGACGACTCTCGCCACCTCCGCCGGCTGGAAAAGGTCGGCCGCGAGGCCTTCGAGCGGGCCGGCGGCCGCGTCGAGGAGGACCTTTTCGGCGGCCTCCGCCTCGTGAAGCCGGAGGCGCTGGACAAGGCCGAGGAGGCGACGCGGGTGGACCGCGCGCACGCGCTGGCCCGCGCGGCCGGTTTCGAGGACTGGGCGTTTGACGATGACGAGGCCGTTCTCGGCTTGCCGATGATTGCACCCGCGCTTCCCGGTCTGACCTGCGAGCAATCGGCGGAACTCGTGGCGCTCGACGAAAAGGACGAGCTGAGCGACGAGGAGGAGGAGCGCGCCGGGGAGTTGGAGGATCGCGCCGAGCGTGGCCGCTGGTCCGCCGATCAGCTTCGCCTCGGCACGGCGCTGATCCAATGGACCGCCTGGAACAACGAGCCCGAGATCGTCGGCGCGGTGATCGAGCGCCGCCGCATCGAGGAGGCCCGCGCCGCCGGGCTCCTGCCCGAGGCGACCGGAGCGGAGGAGCCCGGCCCGGACGCCCCGCCACGCGCCTCAGAGCCGGACCCGGCGGCGGACTGGCCGGCCGCCCTCGTCGCCGATCTCCGGATGCTCGCCGGCGACATCGCGCGCGAGCAGCTGCTCGACAAGCCGGACCTCGCGCTGTCGCTTCTGGCGTGGTCTCTCTCGATCGAGCGCAACTGGAACCGCCCGCTCGCCGTCGACTTCCAGCCGACGACCCGCTCCGGCCTGATCCCGCTCGACGCGGCGGTGGACGGCTGGAAGGGCACGGGCGACGAGACCTTCAGGGCCTTCCTCGCCAAGGGCGCGAAGCACCGCAACCGCCTCCTCGCCTGCGTCGCCGCCGCGACGCTGCACGGCGCGAAGGCCGCGACCCTCGCCGACTGGCTCGACCTCGACCTCCGCGCGCGCTGGACGCCCGACGCGCCGTTCTTCAAGCGCCTGACGCGCGACCAGCTCGTCGCCGTCGCTGAGGAGATCGGCGCGAAGGGCGAGCGCGTGAAGGCGACGATGAAGAAGGCCGAGCTGGTCGAGGCCCTCGCCGCCGTCTTCGCCGACCCGCCGGCGGAGATCGCCGGGACAGTGCGCGCCTGGCTCCCCGCGCCGATCCGCGGCGAAGGAGTCGCGGTATGATCGAGGTGAAGCTGATCTACCAGACGGAGACGCTCCGCGGCGGCGTCTGCTTTCACGCGGCGGAGGCGCAGGCCGGCCCGCTCTTCGGCGGCGAGAAGCCGGAGGACGTCTGGCTCCCGTTGGCGAGCATCAAGATCGAAGGCGACCACCGCCGCGGCGCCGTGGTGAAGGTGACGCTGCCCGAGCGGCTGGCGATCAAGAAGGGATTGGTGTGATGGCTGACCGCACCGGCATCGAATGGACGGACGCCACCTGGAACCCTGTCCGCGGCTGCACCCGCGTCTCGGAGGGCTGCCGCCACTGCTACGCCGAGATCATGGCCGCCCGCTTCTCCGGCCCCGGGCAATGGGGCGAGGGGCTGGCGGAGATCGTCGGGGAGGGCGCGCGCCGCGATCATCGCTGGACGGGGAAGGTCGCGCTCGCCGAGGGCCTGCTCGACCAGCCCCTCCGCTGGCGCCGCCCCCGCCGCATCTTCGTCAACTCGACGTCCGACCTCTTCCACGAGGCGATCCCCGACGACTGGATCGACCGCGTCTTCGCCGTGATGGCGCTGGCCCCGCGGCACACGTTCCAGGTGCTGACGAAGAGGCCGGAGCGGATGCGCGAATACTTTATGCACGACGACGGGTTTGGCCGATGGGGCTACATCGAACATTTCGCGCGGCAGATGCTCACGAAAATGGGGAAGGCGCAGCCGCAGCGCAAAACTCTCGCCCATCACGGTGGATCGAACATGCCGCACGTCTGGCTCGGCGTCTCCGTCGAGGACCAGGCGGCGGCGGACGCGCGCATCCCGCCCCTCCTCGCCACGCCCGCCGCGAAGCGCTTCATCAGCGCGGAGCCGCTGCTCGGGCCGGTGGACCTGACGCCGTGGCTCGGCGACGATGGAGCCCTCGCCCCACTGTCGCTCGACTGGGTGATCGCCGGCGGCGAGAGCGGCCCCGGCGCCCGGCCGATGCACCCCGACTGGGCGCGCAGCCTCCGCGACCAGTGCGCGGCGGCGGGCGTGGCGTTTTTCTTCAAGCAATGGGGGGAGTTTGTTCCCTGCGTCACCGAAGACGCGCCAGAGACGGGACTTGTGTGTCACCCGGACGGCGCCGACTGCTCAGCGTTCAATGAGCCAGCGCGCCGACCGATCGTGACCGCGCACGCCCGCGAGTTCTGGCGTGTCGGAAAGAAGCGCGCCGGCGCCACGCTCGACGGCCGCGAGCACCGGGAGTTCCCGTCGTGATCCGCCCGCTCCTCATCGCCCTCCTGCTCGCCGCCCCGGCCTCCGCCGACCTCACGCTCCGCCCGTAATCCGCCTCGCCGCCGAAATAGGGCGGATCGAGATAGAACAGCGTCTCGGGCCGGTCATAGCGCCGGATGAATTCCGGCCAGTCCAGCTGCTCGAACGTCACGCCGCCGAGCCGCTCGTGCGCCTCCGCCAGCATCGGCTCCAGCGTCGAGAGGTCGAAGCGCGCAGGGCGATCGGGCGCGACGCCGAAGACGCCGCGCTTCTGGCCGCCGAACGCGAGGCGCTGGATGTAGAGGAAGCGGGCCGCCCGCTCGAGGTCGGTCAGCGTCTCGGCCGGAACGGCGCGGAGCCGCAGGAACTCGGCCCGGCTCGTGACCTGGAACCGGAGCACGTCGATGAACTGCGGATAATGCCGCTGCAGGATCCGGAAGAGATTGATGATCTCCCCGTCGATGTCGTTCACGACCTCGGCCGGCGGCTTGGCCGCGCGGCGGAAGAAGACGCCGCCCATGCCCACGAAGGGCTCGGCGTAGGTGCGATGGGGGATGCGCGCGATCCGCTCGGCCAGCGTGGCCGCAAGCCGGTGCTTTCCGCCGAGCCAGGGCGCGACCGGCTCGATCGGGGAAATGGGCGTCAACATGATGGCAAGGGCCTTCCGGCAATCTCCGCTCGCCCCCTCGGGGGTCGGGCGGCCGAAAGGGTCTGACGGTCGGCGCGGCCGGGCTTCCAACGCGGGCCGCGTGGCGGGGGGCGGGAGACCGCCCTCCGCCCCTGCAGGGGCGCGCTACGGCCGGCAGCGCGCGGTCATGTCCGCGTCGAGCTCGTTGATCCAGTCGAGCACCGGGCGGGGGGCGGCGGCGAGGTCCGCGTCAGAGGGCATCGAGCGCCTCCTTTCTTGGTATCCGTCGCAGCCGGCGCCCACGGCGAGCGGGGCCGGAGTCGAGCAGGCGGAAAGAGCGAGCGCCGCCGCAATCATCAGTCTTCCCATTTCGCATCCCTTTCCCCGATCCGCTGCACCACATCCTCCGGCGAGGCGTCGCGGGTCTCGCGCGCCTCCTTCGCCCCGGCCTCGCGCCCGGCCTCGTTGCGGCGGGCGCGGTCGGCGGCGTAGGCTGCGGCCTGTTTCGCCAGCGCCTCGGCCGCTTTCCGGGCGCCGAAGATGCGGAGGAAGATTACGCCCGCGACGAAGACGGCGACGGCCAGCTTCACCCGCCAGGGGATCGCGCCCCAGAGCGCCAGGACAGGGGCGATCATCGCGGCGCCTGGTCGAACCGCTTCAGGAGCCGCGGCAGGACGATCACGCCGAAGACGAGCGCCAGCGCGCCGCCGAAGATCAGCGCCGGGTCGAGCCCGTAGGCCGCCGCCCAGTCCTGCGCCTTCGCCGGGTCGGTCAGCACCTCGCCGGCCTTGATGACGAGCGCGCCGGCGCCGAGCCCGCCCGCCACATCCGCCGCCGGCGTCGCCTGCTCGGCGCGGTCCGCCACGGTCGGCTTCCGGCTCTCGGGCGGCGCCTTGCCCGGCCCTTCCTCCGCCTCCGTCGGCGGGCGCACGGCGAGGCCGCGGGCGAGGCGGGAGGCGCGGTCGATCACGCCGCTGTCATGATGCTGGACCCCGTCGATCTCCCCCATCACGCGCCGCGTCCAGCCGCGCCCGAAGGTCGGCCAGTGACGGAGGCCCTGAAGGAAGCGCAGCCGGTCGCGGCAGTACTGCTCGACGAAGGCGGCGCGCTCCCCGGAGGACACGGCGCGGATCGCGGCGAGCGTGATCGAGCCGACGACCCCGTCCGCCTTCACGCCGAGCTGGCGCTGGAGCGCCTCCACCGCCTGGGAGACGCCGCTGTTCACGCTGTAATCGAAGACGGCGTAATCGAGCCCCGGCCACATCTCCGCGCAGCGCGGCGGGCTCCAGTAGCTCTCGCGATAGATCGTCTCGGCTTCTTCCGGCTCGATGCTCCAGACGTCCCGCCGCTTCAGGCCGCGCCCGTCGCGCCAGCGGTCATAGACCCGCTGCGTCACGCCGAGATGCGTGCGGCCGCCCGGGTCCTTCGGATGATCGACCCGCCCGCCCTCGTGGACGCCGAGCCAGCGGTGATATTCGGGGAATGCGTCGTAGGGCATGATCGCCTCCTATTTCAGCCGCCCAAGGATCAGTTCGAGATTGCCGCGGACCTCGGCGCGCATCGCCACGATCTCCTGCCGCAGGAGGTCGCGCCCCTTCTCGGCCGAGGCGATGTCCTCGGTGCGCTGCTTCTCGGCCCGGAGCAGGTCCTGCTCCCGGTCCTGCATCACGTCGGCGATCCGGCCTTCGACGGCGATCATGCGGGCCTCCAGGCGGTAATAGATGCGGGTGAGGAAGGCGATGAGCCCGAGCATCGGCAGGATGACGACCGACCACGCCTCCCGGAAAAACGTCCAGGCCATCAGCAGGTCGAGTTCACGCATCGTCGTCTCCTCTCTTCGCCCGCGGCTCACAAACACCCCGCCCGAACGCAACGCGTGGGGCCGGCGGGGGAACGCAAAGATCAAAGCTCGTAGAGCAGCGCACGGCGGAGCGTGATGGTCTTGCCGGCGGAGATGTCCGACGAGACGTCGAACCGCGGGCTCGTCGCCGAGGCTTCGACATACATCGTCACCCGCCGCCACCCGCCGAGTTCCTGCTCCCGGCGCGTCAGGGACGAGTCGGCCGGAAACATCGAAGGGCCGACCCCGATGTTGGCCCCGGTTCCGAGGGAGAAGTTGCGGAAGCCGCACGTGTTTTCATCGGTCCTGCTGAGTGTCGCGCGATCCGCGGCGGGCTCCGGCGGGAGATAATATTCCCAGTAGACCAGCCCGTCCGTCACCGCCGCCGGGGTGTAGCGCGTCACCATGCCCTTGGGGCTTGCGGAGTTGTTCTCGACGTCGATCTGCGTCGCCAGGCCCGTTCCGGACGTGACGTAGTCGAGATCGTCGGCGGCGCTGAAATCCAACCACCCCGCCGGCAGCGTCCCCCGGTTGACCGAGACCGTCGTGGTCCCGTCCATCCAGTTCTGGTCCGGCGCGGAAAGATCGAAAAGCGGCTGGGTGAAGTACCCCGCCATCGCCTCGTAGACGGCGCGGGCCATCCGCTCCTGACCCTGGTTGTGAGGATGGAGGCCGTCCGCCTCCCATCGCGGATCGAGCCGCAGCGGGAAGTCAGGGTCGGCGACGGCCGACCACGTATCGACCACGACGAGATCGGCGTCCGAAAGGCTGAAGGTCGTCGCATCCACCGTGTCGAGCCAGTCGTGGTAGCTGACATGCAGGGCGTCGGTGTCGGTGTCCGGCGCGTTGTTCGGCATTTCGTTGCAGAGGAAGATGACCGCCCCCGCCTGATCGAGTTCCTGAAGAACCAGCGTCAACTGCGCCTGCCGGTTGGCGAGGTTGTCGGTGATCGCGTCGCCTGCCCCGTTGACCCCGCCGAGCACGAGATGAACGCGCGAGGCGGTCGCCGCCGCCGCCGTGGCCTGCGCGATCATCTCCGCCAGTCCGTCGCCCCCCACGCCGTAGTTGCCGAAAAAGTTAGAGTTGAGCGCCCGGTTCGCGATCACCCATCCGCCGCAGGAGAGCAGGACCTCGGCGTAGAACTGACCGCCCCAATTGCCGAGCATCCGGCTGTCGCCGATCCCGGTCAGGGTCCTCGCCAGCGTGACGGTCGTCAGCGGCGTGCCGGGGAGCGTCTCGTCGCCGAATTCGAGCGTGTCGCCGCCGGCCGCGACCGCGCCCGCCGCAGTCCCCGCACCGGAGGCCGCGCCGGCGAGGGACTGCCGGAGCGCGAGCGCGCCGGAAGCCGACCCGGGCGCCGCCGCCGCGCCGGCGACGGACTGGCGGAGAGAGACCGCGCCGGCCGCCACGCCTTCGCCGGCCGCCGAGCCGGAAATCGAGGCGATGGCGGAGACCGCGCCGGAAGCCGCACCGACGCCGGCCGCGGCGCCAGCGATCGTTTGCCGGAGCGCGAGCGCGCCCGCCGCCTCCCCTTCGCCCGCCGCGCCGCCGGCGACGACCTGCCGGAGCGTGACCGCCCCAGCCGCCGCGCCCGCTCCGGTCGCCGCTCCGGAGATCGAGGCGAGCGCGAAGACCGAGCCGCTCGCCGCCCCGTCGCCGGTCGCGAGGCCCGCGATCGACTGCCGGAGCGCAAGCGCGCCCGCCGCCGCGCCCGACCCGGAGGCCGCTCCGGAGATCCCGGTCGCGGTCGCGACGGCGCCCTCGGCGGCGCCGGCGCCCGAGGCGGCGCCGCCGACAGCCTGGCGCAGCGTCGCCGTTCCCGCCGCGTTCCCCGCGCCGGCGGCCGCGCCGCCGACGCTCTGCCGGAGGCTCGCCGCGCCGGCGGCCGCGCCGCTCCCCGTCGCCGCTCCGGAGACGCCGGTCGGATTCGCGGCGGAAAGCGCGGTCGCCACCGCGGCGGCGACGAGCGCCGTCCGGAGGACGACGGGGGCGGCGACGGGCACCGGCTCAGCCTCAGTCCATCGTCAGCGTGAAGTCGCCGGCGCCGGCTTCGAGCACGCCGGAGGGCCAGGCGCGGGAGGCGGTGAGCGCGCCCTTGCAGATGCAGTTGCCGGCGCTGACCGCATCCCAGATCGCGAAATGGGTCACCGTCCCCTTGTCCGCCGAGACCGGCCCGAATTCGAGCGCGGAATCGTTCGCGGCGACCGAGCCGGTCACGGTGTAGGTGTCGCCCTCGCGGGCGTAGCCGTCGCCCGAGAGCTCGTTCGAGGCGCCGGTCTCGCCCGGGTCGCCGGTGTGGAGCGAGACGTAGTAGGTCCCGGTTCCGAGCAGGGCTTCGGCGGCGAGGTTCTCGCCGTAGTTGGTCAGGTCTGCCATGATGATCTCCTCAGTCGGTGATCGGTGGAAGGGCGCGGAGCGCGCCGGAGACCGGCGTGATCCGCAGGGACTCGTCCGGCGAAAGAAGCCGGACGTCGAACTCGTTGAACTCCGGCCAGGCGGCCGTCTGGGCCGGCGTCGCGGTGATCCGCACGGCGGAACCCGAGATCGCGGCGGTCAGCGCCGCGTCCTCGCCGCCCCGCGGCCGGCGTTCGGCGGCGACGGTCCAGCCCGAGAGGCTGACGTCCGCGCCGTCGGCGTCGGTCAGCGGGATCGTCAGGTCGAGATGGTCGCCGGCCGTGAAGGTCACGTCCCGGCGGGCGGGGGTCGCGTCGGTCGTCATGGGCCGCTCCTCAGATCGCGCGGGCGCCGGCGAGGGCGAAGCCGACATCGGCCAGCGTCGCGTCCGCCGAGGCGGGGGCGTGGACGGAGATCACGTCGCCGGCGGCGAAGCTCGTCGCGCTGGCGGCGATGAAGGTCGCCTCGTCGGCGGCGGCGGCGAAGCGCATCGTGCCGAAGCTCACGCCGTTCTTCCGGAGGTCGAAATCCGCCTGCGCCGTCGCCGCGACGGACGCTGCCCCCTGGCTCCCGGTCAGCCCGGCGGGAAAGTCCAGCGCGCGGGCGACGGGGCGGCGGAGCAGGAGGGCGGAGGAGCCGGGGACGCCGGCGAGGAAGCCCGCCACGTCTTCGGGCGGCGCGACGGCGTCCGCCGTCTCGACGACCTCGATGGAGAAGAACGTGTTGTTCGCGGCGAGCGTCTCGTTTGTCTGGCTCGAGACGAAGTAAAAGACCCGGAATTCGTCGCCCTCCTCGACGTCGACGACCGCGGTCGGCGTTGCGGTGTCCAGGGTGGAGAACGCCGAGGGATAGGAGATCGAGCCCGAGCCGGGAAAGAGCGCGCTGCCGTTTTTGTGGATGTAGAGCGCCTGGGCGCCGCCGGCGGAGCCAGTCGTCATCCGGACCGAGGCGTGCAGCCGGACCTTGGTGATCCCGGCCGGCACGGTGAAGAGCGTCGGCGCGCCCGCGTCCCAGAAGCCGTCGGTGTCGCCATCGACCGAGTCCCAGGAGAGGATGACGCCGACACTGAGATTGAGCCCCGTCTTGTCGGCGTCGAACTTCGCGCGCGCCCCGCGGAAGGGCGTCGACCAGTTGGAGGTCGAGCCGGTTCCCGCCGGCCCCTGCGGGCCTTCCGGCCCCGCCGGGCCGGTCGCCCCGCCGGCGGCGAGCGCGATGTCCGCGCCGTCCGAGAGCAGGATCGAGGCGGCGCCCGCCGCCACCTCGACGCTGTCGCCCGCGCCGCCCGTCACCTGCACGGTCGCCGCGGCGTCCGTGAGGTTCTGGACGGCGAAGAGCCGAGAGGTCGCGGGGAGGTTGACGGTGAAGGCCGAGCCCGGCGTCCCCGTCAGCCGCACCACGCCGCCGCCGGAGAGCTGCTCCGCCGTCAGCGTCAGCGTCCCCGTCACGGCGACCGCGGTCACCGCGTTGACGGCGTCGTCGAGCCGGTCGAAGGCGTCGTTGATCGTCGCCTCCTTCTGGTTCTGGGAGGCGGCGAGATGGGGGATGGCGAGATTCGGCGTGGTCATCAGGCGATCTCCAGCGTGGCGAGGGCGGCGAAGCCGCGGCCGGCCTCGGCGCTGATCTGGTGGATTGCGACGGAGAGAGCGGAGGGCGTCGAGCCGAAATCGGCGGCGATGGCGGCGGCGGCGTAGGTCGCCCCGGGCGTTGTCGCCTCCAGCGTCCGCAGCACGGCGCCGCCCGGCCCGTCGAGGATGTCGACCTCGTAAGCCTCCGCCGCCTCCTGCAGGGGGACGATCCCCGTCCCGCCCCGCAGCCCGCCGTTGAGCCGCGTGCGGCGAACCCAGCTCAGCAGGATGTCCGAGCCGTCCAGCGCGCCGGCGAGATGGACCGGGGCGTAAGGCCTGAGGTCATGCCCGCGATGCGCGCGCGTCACCGTCTCCGCCGCGTCGAAATCCGCGCCGCGCCCGACCGCGCGCCAGTAGCGGAGCGCGTCGATCTCCGCCGCCGCGACCGTCGCGCCGAGCACGCCGCCGCCGATCAGCAGGACGGGCGCCCCCGCCGCGTGAGGTTCCGCGGCGAAGACTTCCGTGCCGCGACGGCCGCGCAGCAGCGTCGAGAGCCGCCAGCGGCCAGGGCCCGTCTCCTCCGCGTCGCGGTACTGCAGGATCTCCGCCTCGCCCGAGGGCCGGAAGACCAGCGCGGGGTTCGCCCCCGCGAGAAGCTGCGCCTCCGTCACGCTTTCGGGCTCGGGCCCGAGATCGAGGAAGAGCTCGAGCGCGTTCGCCCGGTCGTAGGTCCAGGGCGAGGCCGGGGCCGGGAGCGCGGCGGCGAGCGCGCCGACGCCCGGGCCGGACCGCGCCAGCCCGATCCGCTCCCAGGCCACCGCGTCCGGCGCGCGGAAGATCGTCGCCCCCGGCCAGCCCTCGGCATAGCCGGCGGCGGCGAAATAAAGCCGGCTCGCGCCCGCCGGCGCGCTGTCCTCGTCGCGGAGGAGCGGGATCTGCGGCAGGAAGAGCCGCGCCGCCGCGGGGCCGGGGATCGGCGTCTCGGAATACCCCTCACCCTCGCCGGCCTCGACCTCGGAGACATAGGTCGCCGGCTCCTCGGAGACGGCGGAGAGCGAGAGCGTGAGGTCGGCGCCGAGATCGGCGCGGGTGATCCGCGCCCGGAACGAGGCCCCCGTCGGGAGCGTCAGCGTCACCACGTCGGTCGGCTCGAGGCGGAGCCAGTCGCGCGGCAGGCGGCCCTCGTAGGCGTCCCGCCCGGCCCAGGCCGCCCAGAGCATCGATTCCGCGATCCGCTTCGCCTGCCGGGGCCGGAGCGCGATGGGGAGCTCGAGCGTCAGCTGCTCCCGGCTCTCCATCGCGGCGAGCGGCGCGGCGGCGCGCTTCGCCGTCTGGGCGAGCTGGCGATAGCCCTGGTTCCGGTTCATCGCGATCACGCTGACGCGGGCCGGGATCTCCACCTCTTGCGCCCGCGTCGTGCGCCAGACGGCGCCGTCGTCGAGCCTGACGAGGAGCGCCGCGTCGAGCGCGGCGGCGGGCTCCCGGCCGCGCTTCCGGAAGGCGAGCCTGTCGTCGCTCTCCACACCGTCGAAGAAATAGGCCGCCGCCAGCGGCTCGATCGCCGCGCGCGCGGCCGACTGCCGCCCGACGACGTAGCCGGAGACGCTGTCCGTCAGCTCCGTCACGTCGAGATCTTCGGCCTCGAGCCCGCAGCGGGCGCAGAGATCGGCGACGATCTCTCCGGCCGTGTTTCCCTCGCCCGTCGCCCGGTTGAAATAGCGCCGCCGGATCGCGCGCGGCGTGAAGGGCTCGACGAGCGGCAGCACCGAGTGGACCATCGTGTCCGAGCGGGAATCGTAGACGCCCGTATAGGCCGCGCCGAGCGCCCATTCCTCCTCGCCGAGGATCTCCCCCGTCGCCGTGTCGATCTCGACGGAGAGGTTTCCGGCGATGAAGGTGAAGACGCCGTCGCGGAGCCGGTCCTGCCCGGTCACGTGGCGCGAACGCGGGAAGGCGTATTCGTCCGTCGACGTCGCCCACAGGATCCCGTCGCCTTCGCGCCACTTGGCGATGAAGTCTCCGTCCGCGCCCTCCGCGGGCCCGGTCGTCGCGGCGAGAAAAAGGATCCCGCCGTCCTGCTCGTCGCGGACGAAGTTGCCCGGCCCGCTGAAGTTCAGCGCCGCCGGGTTGACGGCGGAGGCCGGGACCGTGTCGACCGTCTCGACCGCGCCGAGCCCGTTCGGCGAGATCACGACGCGCTGCATCACGAGCTGGCCGGAGACGAGCGCGGGCGTCCAGAGCGAGGTCTCCGCCGCGCCGACCTCGCGGAGGAGGAGCGCGAGCGCCGTCCCCGCCAGCGCGACGCCCGCGCCGCCGGCATAGGCCATCTCCTCGACGAGGAGCACGCCGACGCGCGCGCCCGTCACCGCGACGAGGAAATCGTCCCGCCCCGTCAGCCCGAAGACGGGAACCTGGAGGAGATAGGACGCGGCGAGGAAGCCCGTCTCCAGGTTCTCGCTCCCCGAGCCGCCCGCCCCGAACCGCGCGACCTCGCCGAGCGTCTCGCCCGAGACCTTGACCAGCGGCCCGCGCGTCCCGTCCGCGATCGAGAGATAGACGAAGCCGTCCGCCCCGGCATGGACGCAGACGATGGCGGCGTCCGCCCAGGCCGTCTCGACGAGAAGATCGGGATAGGCCGATTGCCGCGTCTCCGCCATCGAGCGGAGATCGAAGCGCCGGAGCCCGCCGGTCTGCGGGTCGTCATCCGAGGCGGAGCGGGAGACGAAATAGCCGCGCTGCCGGTCCCAGTCCACCGAGAGGACGTTGTTCAGGAGGCCGAGATCCGCGTCGCCGACCTCCTCGAAGAGCCCGCCCTCGCCCGCCTCGATGACGTCGAGAAGGTCGGCGCGCAGCGCGGGAAGGTCGCGGAACGCGATCTCGGCGGTGATCTGCGGCAGCCGGTTGCCGTAATCGGCCAGCGGCAGGCCCTCGAGCACGAGGTAGCAGAGCCCGCGGAAGGCCGGCGTCCGCGCCGCGCCCTCCTCCGCCGCGATCAGCGGGTCGGGGAGCTGCGTCTCCGTCCCGCGATAGAAGCGCAGCTTCAGCCCCTCGATGGAGACGTCGGGGCTCTCGCCCGTCCGGTCGAGGATCAGCTTGCCGTCGGCCCAGATCCGGAGCGGCCGCTTGGCCACGCCCTCGGCGAAGGCCATGGCGAAGGAGGCGGTGTAGCTGTATTCGGTGACGGAGCCGCCCCCGCCGCCGATCCCCATCCCCTTGCCGCCGCCGCCGCGCTCGTTCGCCGTCTCCCGGATGCCGCCGGACCAGATCATGTTGCCCGAAAGGCGCAGCGCGCCGTAGGCGATGGCGATGGGCGCGCCCTCGGCCGAGGAGGAGACGAGCTGGTCGAAGAGCCGCGGCCCCTCCCGGTCCGGCGTTCTCGGCCCGAAGAAGAGATTCGCGGCGATCCCGCCGACGAGCCATCCGGCCTGCCAGCCGAGGCCGAGCGCGGAGGCGCCGATGGCGCCGGCGAGCGGCAGCGCGAGGACGGCCATCAGGCCGGCGCCCTCTCGCCGGTCAGCTCCTCGACCGGCAGCCGGAAGACGAAGGCGAGCCGGCGGCGGAGATCGCCCTCCAGCGGCTCCTCCAGCACGCGGCCGCGGCCCCCGTGCGCGTGGATCACGGTCGCCTCCCCCCGGCGCTCCGCCAGCACGCCGCCCAAGACTCCGCAGTGGCAGGGGTAGACCGTCTCGGTGGAGGCCGGCACGTCGCCGAGCCGCCCCTCGAAGACGCTCACGCCCCGCATCCGGGGACGGAAATGCCCGAGGAACCCCACGCCGAGCGCGCGGCGGGAATAGCCCGTCACGTCCTCGACCGTGAAGCCCGCGGCGCGGGCGGAGAGAAGCACGAGGCCGACGCAGTCCACCCCCGTCGCGCTCCGGCCCTGGTGCCGCCAGCGCCGCCCGACCATACCCCGCGCCGCCGCGACCATCGCCGCGCGAATCTCCGCCTCGCCCCGCACTACTGCCCGCCCTGGTATTCGCCGACGCCGCCGCCCGCCGGCGGGTCCGCCGGCTCGACGGTGCGGGAGGAGGCGACCTTCAGGATGAAGTCGAGCCCGGGGATGAAGGGCTCGCCGCGGAAGTTGATCACGTTGTCGAAGCGGTTCCGGCAGGTCGCCAGCCGCTTGTCGCAGCCGGGCCGGATCTCGAATTCGTGGCCCTCGTCGAAATCGAAGGGCGGCGGCGTGAAGAGCTCGACGCGCTGGCTCGCCAGCGTCCAGAGCTTGACCTCCGAGACGACGCCGGAATTCGGGCCCGAGCTCCAGATCAGAACGCCGCCGGAATAATAGCCCTCGGTCGCGTCCGGCGTGTCGACCGTGGCGGTGAAGACGCGCCGGTCCGTCACCGCGCTCACCTCCCCCGGCCGCGTGAACCCGGCCCCGGCGATGGCGACGCCGCAGCGCGCGTCGCCGAGATCGGCGCGGCATTCCGGCCCGTAGAGCTGCCCGATGGTCTGGGAGAGCTGCTGCGCGAGCCCCCGGATCTCCGCGCGCCAGGCGCCGTCCTCGCCGAGGCTCACCTCGCCGAGCCGCCCGCGCCGGAGCTTCAGCTCGCCCTGCGTCAGGTCGGCGCGGTTGACGAGGAAGATGCGGATCTCGGCATGGTCGAAAAGCCCGGCGCGGAGGTCGCCCTCGGTGATCGAGGAATCGTCGATCAGCCCCATCGCCTCCGCGTCGCCGGGCGCGAGCCCGGCCTCGGCGGTGATCGCGGTGCGGGCGTAGCCGACCCGGGCGAGATAGGTCTCGGCCGAGACGGTCAGGTCCGCGCTCGCATCGGTGAAGCGGAAGATCGCCCCGTCCCGCCGCACGATGCGCCAGCAGGTCGAGAACGCGCCCGCCTCGGCGGCGAGCGCCGCGGCGAGCCCCGCGCCGGCGCTCTTCACAGCGCCATCCCCGTCTGCTCGGGCGGCGGCGGCGGGGGCAGATCGAGCCGCGGCTGCGCCATCTCGCGCTCGATCCGCGCGCAGGCGATGTCGAAATAGCCGGGGTCCAGCTCGACCCCGATGAACCGCCGCCCCTCGCGGACGCAGGCGACGCCGGTCGTGCCGGAGCCCATGAAGGGGTCGAGGATGGTCTGCGCCTTGGGAAGGAAGCCGAGGCACCATTGCATGAGGGCTATGGGCTTCATCGAAGGATGCGTTCTGACGCCGTTGTTCTCTTTTTCGCCCTGCATCGCTCCTTTCCAGAGGAGCGAAAAAATGCGGTCCGCCGCTCTGACGTTTTGCCAGGCGAACTCGACATCGCTGAACGTGTCGCCGAACGGCTCGAAGGGCCCGAGCTTGTTCCAAGCCAGCCAACGCCCATGCGGCAAACGAGCCGAGTAGTGATTGGCGCCCCAAAGAATACATCGCCAGCGCATCCAGATCGCGGGATCAAACGGCTTATCGTCATTGATAATTTTGCCCCATTGATGTTGCTTCGCTCCCTTAACCCCCCCCTGCTCGGCCCTTTCTGGAAATCAATCCCATAAGGCGGGTCCGTCACCACCGCGTCCACCTTCCCGAGCGTCGGCAGCACCTCCAGGCAATCGCCCTCGTAAAGCACATGCGGGCCGATCTCGACGCGGCGCTTCCACGGGCCGCTCACGGCCGCAGCTCCACGAGCGGCACCGCGCCCCATTGCGCGACGTCCGGCGTGATCTGCTCCATCTCCATCCGGTCGGTGTCGAACCGCACCGGCACGTCGAATTCGAAATCGGCGGTCACCGCCACGCCGTCCCCCGGCGCCGTCCCGAAGGTGACCACCCCGGTCGCCGTGTTCACCGACCAGCCGCTTTCCTGCTCGACGTCGTCGAGGAAGACCGCGACCGTCCCGCTGACCGGCTTCGTGATCGTCCGCACCGAGGTGACGGCGCCGGAGGCGTAGCGCTTCACCAGCTGGAAGGTCGTGAGCGCGCCCGTCCCCGCGCCGAGGCTCTGCCCCGTCGCCCGGTAATCCGACCAGTCCCTGAAGCGGAAGCCGCGCGCCATGCCCTCCCGGGCGCGGAAGAAGGCGATCAGCGCCGCCGTGTCCGCGGCCTCCTTCGCGCCCGAGCCGACATCCCAGCGCCCCCGCGCCGCCGACCATTCGGCGTTCCGCCGCTCGAACCCGCCGGCGGTGACGACGACCGTGGTCCGGAACTCCGGCCCGCCCGTCGCGCCGAGCGCGATGGCCTCGGGGAAGCGCACCTCGTCGAAGCTCATCCGTTCCTCCGCGTCGCCCGGTCGATGGCGCGCCCCGCCGAGCCGGCGATCTGCGCCTCGGAGCGGCGGAACGAATCCGCGTCCCGCGTCGTGATGTTCATGACGACGGTGACGCCGCCCGCCCCGCTGGCGTTGACGCCGAGCTTGCCGCCCCGCCCGCGCTCGAGCGGCAGGATCGCCTCGTCGCCCGCCTCGCCCATCAGCCCGACGCCGCCCGTCATCGGGAACATCGTCGGCCCGGAGACGACGCCGCCGCGGGCGAAGGCGGTGACCTTCCCGCCGAGGAAGGCCGCGCCGTCGGCGAAGCCGAAGAGCGAAAGCAGCCCGCCCCCGCCGAAGAGCCCCGGCGCCGACCCGCCGCCGACCCCGCCCCCGATCCCGCCGAGCGCGTTCATCAGCGGCTGCACGATGGCGGACTGGATCGCCAGCCGCGTGATGTCCGCGACGAGGCTGTCGACCAGAGATCCGAAGTCCGCCTTCCCCTTCGTCACGAAATCCGCCAGCGCGTTCCCCGCCCCGTCGAAGGCGCCGCGGAGCGGGCTTTCGAGATCGGCCGCCAGCCCGTCGATCTCGCGGGTGACGCCGGGGGCGCCCGTCTGGACGCCGATCCGGAGGCCCTCCATCATGTCCTCGCCGATCTCCGCGAAGACGGTGGAGGGCGAGCGGATGCCGAGCATCGACTTCACGTCGCCGACGAGCCCCGTCGCGAAGCCGGTCAGCCCGTCCCGCACCGCGGCGAAGCCGGAGGTCAGGCCGGCCCAGAGCCCGTCAAGGATTGCGCCGCCGATCTCCATGAACTGACCCGGCAGCGCGAAGAATGCTTCGCCCATCTGCTCCGCGAAGGCGACGATATCCTCAAGCGCGCCGACCGTGAACTCCGCGACAGCCTTTCCCGCCTGCTTGATCTCCGGCCAGAATTTCACGACCGCCGCCGTCAAGGTTCCGACTGCGGCGACCGCGGCGACAATCGGAACGCCGATTGCCCCGATCGCTGCGACGACCGATCCGATCGCGATGGCCGCCGGACCGACGACAGCGACCAGCCCCGCGATCACCGTGCCCCATTTCAGAATCTTGGGGTCGGACTCCGAGAGCCCTGCGATGAAGTCGGCGAGCTTCTGCACAAACCCCGTCACGAAATCGAGAAGGCCCGACTTTGCAATGGCGAGCTGCAGCGCCTCGAACGCCGAGGCGAGCCGCTTCATTGCGCCGTTGAAGCCCTTCATCCGCGCCTCGGCCTGCTCTGTGGCCGAGGCCTCGCCAATCGCTGTGCCGATTTCCCGGATTCCGTCCGCTCCCTCCCGCGCCAGCCCTATGGCCGTCCGCATCGCGTCCGTTCCGAAGATCTTCGTGAGCGCGCCGCTCACCTCCTCGTCGGAGAGCCCGCGGAGCCCGTCCTGCAGCTCCTGCGCCACTTCGCCCATCGCCTTCATCGAGCCGTCGGCGTTGAAGAACTGAACGCCGAGCTGCTCCATGGCCGCCCGCGCTTCCTTCGACTGCGGCACGAGCCGCTGAAGGAAGGTCTTGAACGACGTGCCGGCGTCCGAGCCCGAGGCGAAGGCGGAGGAGGTCGCCGCAATCACAGCGTTGAATTCCTCGAGCGGAACGCCGAGCCCGCCCGCCACGCCGCCCGCCTGCGCCAGCGCCAGACGATAATCGTCAAAGTCAAATTTCGACTGGAGCAGGACGCCGGAAACGCCGTCGACGACATCCTTCAGGTCTCCGGCGCCCTTGCCGAAGTTCAGCATGACGTCCGTCGCCAGATCGCCCGCCGCGGCCAGGTCCGCTCCTGAAGCAGCGGCCAGCGTCAGCGAGGCGTCGAGCGCGCCGCCGAGGATGGCGCTGGCGTCGAGCCCGTTCTTCGCGAGGATCTCGATCGCGTCCG
>Ga0100385_1002494_pt1 | contig 17332 bp, 28 predicted proteins | sample CryGeymeta201509_FD_81543 | JGI IMG/M metagenome (GOLD analysis project Ga0100385, IMG submission 81543) | Groundwater microbial communities from Crystal Geyser aquifers in Utah, USA - Crystal Geyser metaG 2015-09 | ecosystem: Environmental > Aquatic > Deep subsurface > Groundwater | place: USA... | reverse complement strand
TGCTATATTGCAAAGGTAGTTAGAGAAAATAAAAAAAGGTTGAAGGGCATAAATCCTGCAAGGGGGGACAGGTATTCCAAACTATGATTTTTTTGGATAGAGGGTCCTTTCCTGACGCTTGGAATTGTGTTGCTCTTTTATAAAAAATATCATTAATCACTTCTGAAATTATTCGTTCCAAAGATTGTGTTAAACTTCTGCCTAAAAAATGATGTTGTGGAGTAAATGATAACCCCCAAGGCTGCCCGAAACCGGTACCAATTGATATTTTATTTGTGATTTCCAGGCATGTTGAATTTACCAACTGTTAGCTCAGGAAAAAAACCCAGAGATAATTTAAAAAAGAGAATGAGAATCGACCTAAGACAAAAATGGAAGTTGGAGGCATCAAAATACAGTCTCGCTTGGGGCCTCAGATGGAAGCTAGCAAGTTTCTGACGAGAAGTAAGATATGGAGTTTCATCATACCTTAAGAGCGGTCTGCTGGGAAGTTTAAAGGCGTTCAAAAAAGGGAAAAAGCAGCATGGATACGGTTCCTTCATGATTCAAAGTATCTTCAGGGCTTGAGCGATGAATGGCTTTTCAAAAGCTGCAGGCTGACTCCTGGCTTTTATTATATTATATGAATTCGAGTCCTCAACACCAAAGCTTTCCTTTCTTCCATTACTACCCCTTCCTTTACTACCCTCAGCTGAACTATCAGACAACGGTTATCTCTCAGCCTGTAGCTAATTAACCAAAAAGCTCACCAACTTTAGCTTCTCTCAATTAAATGCCTGAAGTTCCAAAAGTTCCAAAGGTTGTGGACACCCCCAAACGCCACAAACAGCCTAATGTGGTTCCCAATAAGTCTAAGGAAAGGGAACAAGTGAAAAAGAAAAAAGTAAGATTTTATTTGATTTAGGAGCGAGAAGATGATTACTCAAGAAAACGCCAGAAAAAGGACAGAAATCTTCCCTCCAATATCTTCAAAATGCTCACAAACTTCTTCTACAATCATCCTAGGATCCTCCAATACATCCAGAAGCACGCCCCTAAAAAAGTTAGTGTCGATCCCACCACTCTTCTACAAAAGTTTAAGGCAACTCTGAGGCCTGGCCAGAGCTACATACGGCCATCTCTTGTCCAGAGCCTTTGCAGGGAAGGAGTGTTTTCGTCTGAAGAGAGTCTGGTCTTCCGAATCATCTTGAAAAGGTTTATGCAGCAGGAATTCGCATTAGAAATCGTGGAGCAACAGAAGTTGAAGAAAGGTCAGAAAATATCATATTTGAAGCTGGCGCGGACGCTCTACAGCCAGCTGAATGCGAATTTTTTCAATTGAAAGAATTCGATGATAGCTTGATAGTATTATGAATTTTAAGACCTTCAAAGTCGATGTTATATAATCGAGTCAAATTAACAAAAATGAATTTTTTCCAAAAACTAAATACAACCTCATCACCTTCCTCCGCCACCGAATTGTTGTTCATTTTTTTATTTGGGGTTATTTAAAAAGTAAATTAAAGTTATTCAAGGAAGGACATGGGGATCAGTGTCTCCGAGTCAAATGCTGTCAGAGAGCAAAAATAAAAATCTAAACTCAAGAGCTAACTCAAAAAATAACAAATCAGGAAATAGCTAGCCAACGGACCTGATGAACTAAGTTGGAAGAATCGAGGAAAGGAAAATGCTGAAAGAGATCCTTCAGCAGCTAAAGTCCCTCAATATTACCATAACAACAATGATGGCCTTAAGAAAGAGAAAAAAGGCTCTGAAGACATTAAAATAAAGTTCTAAGAGGGGACAGCACATGATGGGCCAAATCCTGATGCTAAGCGTAAAGGCACAAATGATTATAAAGACAGTTATGTGGAGGTTGGTCAGCCAGGCATAAATGGAGATATCCATGAAACTGTTGATAAGCCCAATAATGCTCAGTCTTTGTGGAAAAAATACAATTCTTCTGAAACACCTATTAAGGCTACCAAAATAACTCCCGCCGGCAGAGGCTCAATTCATCGATAAATAGTGAACGTCTAAAATATTATGTAAGGTGGTCAAATATATGGAAGTCCGGCTAAGGTAAACCAAGGTATGAGGGAGCCTCCCACAACAGCTCCCAAAACCAATGAAAAGTGTGATGATTCATTGAGAAAAAGTGCTCATTTGAATGTTCATAATCAGAGGCAAGATTGCTTGAGTTCGCCAAAGATTCAAATCAATCGTGTTGGTAGCATGAGAAGTGAGTTTGATCAGTTCGATTGGACGATTCCAGGTGAGGAGAGCATTCATGATCAAATGATGAGAAAAGACCAACTGCCAAGCATGAATCTGGTTCTTGCAAACAAATTCAATGAGAATATGAGGGAATTTACTGACCTGGAAGAGGAGATATTCAAGAAAAATAGGCGACAAATGATGAGATAATTATTAGCTGGCAAACGTCAGGTAATGGAAGATTCATTCAAGATTCCCACCTGCTGCAATATGAAAAAATGCTTCTGATTACTTCTCTTTTTTAACCTTACTCATTGATAGTATTGTTGCTATTTTCAATAGTGAGCATTGTAATATTAAAGTGTACAAAATCACATGCATCTTGAGCCCTCAGCTCTCTTGCCGTTCTTGCACTCCCGACACACATTTCTTATGTTGTCGAAGTCGATGCAATTCATGTCGACTTGGATACAAATGTAGCTGACCAGAGCAAAACCCTCCACACACCTTGAGCAGAAGCTACTTTCGTACCAGATGCAATAAGGATCGATGCCCATAGATGGCAACAAACAGGTGCCTTGCTGGAAGACATATCCTGAGACACAGCTGAAACAGGCTCCAGTAGTGTTAGAGTAAGTGGCACAAAGGACGTTGACTAATTCACATTTACCATTTTTGGGATAGTATCCATTGATGCATTCCGAGCAGATCTGACCAGTTACTTTGTTGCAGTAAGGAATGTTGACGTCAGCTGCCACAATACAGGTGGTCCCCGTAAGCATGTATCCAGGATAGCAATCAATGCAATATCCGTTGGTCATGTTGCTAGTCTTGCAAAGAGGGTTCACGGCTGTGCATTTTCCTTTTGAATCCAGGTAGAATCCTGAAGCGCAAGTGACGCATGTGCTGCCTTGAACGGCAATGCAATAAGGGTCACTGTTGCTGTTGGGAACCTAGCTTGGAATGATACAAGTGCCTTGGTAGAGAGAATAGCCTGCGTAGCAGGAAGCACAGGCGACCTGAGTAGGAGTATAGGTCTTGCAGAGAGGATCTAATCTCATGCAGGTGGCCTGAGGAGTCAAGAAATACCCACTATAGCACTCTGAACATCTCTGACTAGCATCTGTTTTTCTGCAGTTAGGATCGCCACTGCCAGTTGAGCCCGATCCGATCACACATGTATTTCCAGTCAAGATATATCCAGGATAGCACTCAATGCATCCGCCTGAGACTTTGTTGACAGATTTGCAGAGGGGATTAAATTGCTGGCAACTTCCGTCGGTAGCTTTATAGAACCCTTCTGAACATTTGCTGCAGATGCCGTCCTTGAACTAGGCACAGTGGACGTCGATGTTTCCAGCTGATCCAATGACGCAACTGACACCTTGGAGGACATACCCCGGATAACAAGATTGGCAGTTTCCGTTGCCGTCAGTCGTCTTACACAGAGGATTTACTCCCCTGCATTTTCCTGTCGATGTGTCAAGGAAAAACCGAGAAGAACAGTTCAGGCATCTGGTTCTGGTCTCATCAAAAGCTTGGCAATTGGGATCTTGGAAAGCGATGACACATTGCCCCCCGCTCAAGCTATAGCCAGGGAAGCAGGCAGTACAGGTACCATCAGCTATGTTAGAGGTCTTGCACAAAGGATTGAAATTTTTGCATCTTCCTTCAGTCTGACTGAAGAAATAGCCAGTATAGCAACCAGTGCATATTCCATTACCATTGAAAGCTTTGCAGAAGGGATCATCTTGACTGTTGCTGATGATGCAAGTGCCTGAGCTGATCTTGTAGCCGGGATAGCAGGAAGTACATGCTCCATTAGAGACGTAATCTTTGCAAAGAGGATTGACTGGGATGCACCTGTTGTTGGAGCTGAAGTAGTATCGGTTTGAGCAAGCTGTGCAGATGTTGTTCTCATATTTGAGGCAGTTGGGATCACGGGCGCTGCCATCTGTTGGTCCTCCTGAACCTGACGAGGAAGATGAACTTGATGAGGAAGAGCTTGAGCTTGATGAGGATGAAGAGAGAATACAAGTACTCATGCTATTCAATTGGTATCCACTCACACACTCAAGACAAACATTTGTGAAGGCATTGGATCTCAAACAGTTGGCAGGCAAGCTCTGAATAGTTGTAGGGTTGGCTCCATTACTCTGACTGTTGCTAACAATGCAAGCTCCAGCAGAAACCTGATATCCACTCTTGCACTGCAAACACTGGAAATTTTCAATATTGGGTGCTACGCAGTTAGCTGGCATCACCTGGCACATTCCGTTGATTGTCACAAAGTAGTTTGTGACACACTGAGTACATCTGTTGTTTCCTCTTGTCTGGCAGTTGGCATCATTGTACTCGCATACTCCATTTGAGTTGACCCTGAAGAAAGATTTGCATTGGGAGCAAGTGTCGACACCTGATGTTAAGCAGTTAGAGTCCAGACATTTACCATTGGAGACTTGGAGGTTGTATTTACAGGTTATGCATTGACCGGTGATGAGGTCGTAGCTTTCACAAAAGGCTGAGACTTTCTCGCAGACACCATCGAACAGATAGTATCCGTAGACACAGGTTTGACAGCGAGAAGGAGAAAATGCATCTGCGAATTGGCAGTTGGCAGGGAGGGAGGTGCTTGAAGTTGATCCAAATCCAAAACCTGAGGAACTGCTGGATGAAGATGAACTACTGGATGAAGAGGAAGATGAACTACTGAAGCTGGATGAACTTGAAGAGTTAGATGAGCTTGATCCAAAGCCAGTGGTAGTTGTGGTTGTTCCGAAACCTCCAAAACCAGAATCAGTTCCGAAGCCTCCAAATCCGTTGGAACTGCTTGAAGAGCCTCCGAATCCACCGAATGAGCTATCATTTCCAAAGCCTGAACTAGTATTACTACCGGTGGTGGTCACAGTTGTCGTTGTTGTGGTAGTAGTGGTGATAGAAAGTTCATGCTTTGCAACAATGCTTTTGAGATCAGTCACCCCCTGAATAATTTGCTGAATTTGGCTGGGGATCAGGCAATATCCTTGATAGAGATTGTAACCACTTTTGCAGACCTTGCATTCTTGCTTCAGGTTCCAGATGTAACAGCCATATATCTTAATATTGTCTCGGACGCATCGATAACCGTTGAGGGTGTACCCTTGATTGCAAGTTACGCATATTCCGTCGTTTCCAAGAGTCTAACAGTTGCCAGTGGTATCCATACATTTTGATCCCACCAGACTAAAGCCGTCAATGCAAGACTTGCAGGGTGATTATTGTTGGTTGCAGTTGATGGTTCCTTGACATTTTCCGTTGTTCAGGATTGTTCCAAAGCCGCATTCGATGCAAAGATTATCATCAGCGGGATCGGAAGACAAACAAGGCGACCCATTCTTCAAACAACGACCATTGTTGTCAAGAGAGAAAGTCGGCTGACATAGGAAACATTGATTAGTTGGCCCATAAAGGGTACAGCCTTTGATGGTACTGTCGGGGACGCACTTGCCAATAACGCTCAGCTCGTGCCCCAATCCGCAGGCGAAGCAAACATTTCCTTCAGGATCGCAATCGTTGCAGTTAGGAGGACAGGCTAGGACCAGTCCGGCTATGAGGAAGAGAAGGAGAAGACTTTTAGGAGTAAGTCCTATCATTTGGTTCTTCTTTATATTATTATGCCGACGATTGAAACCGCGGACTTATAATGATATTGTGACTGGTTGCCAGTACTATACTGTCCTCAGCACTACCCATATCCCCGTCAAAAATGTTGACTAAATCTCAACAAATCTCCTCTGCTCCCTTTTCCACTCAAAATTATTTCATTCCAAAGCATATTTATCTTCATAGGTTCATGAATCATCAGACAACCTTGTCGATAGGCGTCTCTCCCCTCAAAGTCAAAAACTGGTCGCAGACTGGTTTGCTCAGCATCTTCATGTAGTTCTTGACGGTCTTGTCGTAAAAGTACAGTCCCGACATGCTATCTTTGTATCTCGTCTTAATTTAAGGGAAATGTACCTCATAGCCTGTGATGTCACAATATTTGGGTGGTTTGCAGTTACTGGGAGGAGCATCGATGGAGCAGTCTAGATGGATGGGTGTGTACAGTTGAATTCGGGATCGCAGGGAGTGTCGATGGTTTTGATGTTTTTGATATTTTTGGTGGTGCGTTGGTTGCGGGTCGCCTTCAACTATTTTTTACGTTCGGGCCAGTTCTGGTTTTTGTATACTTGTGACTATTATTAGTGAGAAAGGTACCTCCATCTGTTGATATAGTGATTATGGAGGCAAACCAAGCGCCTATATATCTATCTCAATTTATTTACTGCCCTAAAGAAATAAATCTCTTGGACTGGTCAGATTTCAACAGGAATGTTGTGAGCATCTGCTCTATTAAAGTCAGAATTATACTGTTGTAACTATATTCATTAGATATGATTGTTACCATTTCAGAGTAATACGGATACGTCCTCATCGTGGCCTCCATCTTGGCACTCGAACTCCTCCTCATCGGATTCATCTTCCCAGGTAAAGCTAGAGCAAAAGCTTTCACCAAGAAATTCATGGAGGAAAACTTCCTCGAAGAGCATCAGGCTGCTATTGGAGATAGGGACATCGGAAAAGGAGGATATCCTGACGCTGGAAATGGCAGATACTCTCAGAAGCTGAGTTATAAGGAATGGTTTGACTTCAACAATGCTCAGAGAGCCCACTACAACTTTTTGGAGATGGCTCCTTCCACTTTCCTCTGGCTGTTGATCGCAGGAGTCTACTATCCTTGCTTTGCCTCAGTGGTCGGCTTGTTGACAGGTGTCTTCAGGCTACACTACGCTTACAGCTATGCTACCAAGGGACCTCAAGGCAGAAGAATCGGGGCAATCGGAAACGATCTGATGATATTGGCCCTCTTTGGAGCCTCAATCTGCTCAGGTTGGAGTCTCGCTCAGGGGAAAGCCTCATGATTGGCTCAATAGAATTAAATTTCTAACATTTGACAGCAATTTCATGAACTCGACTTGTAAGAGGATATTTTAACTTTTTCCGGTGCCCATATCATATAAAAAATTATTGGATTTGGGATGCACACAGGTCATCTGGCAGCAGCAGTCACTGTCACCCTGTCCCTTCCTGCCACCTACGGATATGTTCTGCTGGTGGGAGTTGTTATGGGTCTGCAGATCCTCCTCTTTGGCTTCATTTTTCCAGGAGGGGCAAGAAGCAATCACTTCACTTAAGAATTCATGAAGTAGAACTTCGGCCAGCTTCATAGAGATGCTTTTAACGAAGAGATATCAAAAGGGGGATACCCGGACATGGGAAATGGCTTCTACGCCCAGAAGCTCAGCTACAAGGCTTGGGTGGAGTTCAACAATGCCCAAAGAGCCCATGGCAACTACCTTGAGTTCGCTCCCACCACTTTCGTCTGGCTGTTCATTGCAGGTATCTATTTCCCAATCCCTGCTGCAGTCATTGGACTTGGTTCAATCATCTTCAGAATATTCTATGGAGTGGGATACGTCAAATCTGGAGCCAAAGGTAGGACTATTGGAGCTTTGGGAAACGATTTGTGCATTTTAGGCCTACTAGGGCTTTCCTTTGCCTCGGGGGTCATGTTTATTCTGGGCAATCAACCATGATTTGGATAACAATATCTATAAAATAATGAGGGTAGTAAGATGATTTATTATGCAAGGGCCATAAAGATGCTCGTTCGGATGCTGTCTTCTCCCAAGAAACTTGTTTATTGAAACACATATATTATCAGGTCGAACACATCGGCATAAAAATAGCCATGAGATGTCTAGAGTATCTTGGTGAAGATCCGTAGCAACTGTCTAAGCCTCCGAAGATGTATTACCAAAGTATAATTATAGTTTAACTCTTACAGTTGGCCAATGTGGAGATTAAGAAATCTCAAGATAACAGCCCCAAAATGGGACACAATAAAGTTGAGGCTTTCCCTTTCACTCTCATGATCTTCTTTCCTCTTGATTCCCAGCATATGAACGTAAAGAAGCTTGAGATTGGTAGGATTAAGCGATCGCTATAATCCTAAAATCCTGATAGCTAAATTTCCCGATCATCCGATTAATTGAAAAAAAAAATGTCGAATATCATAATTTTTAGATGTTCGCCATTCACACTGCCTCGACCACTGTCACCATGACCCTCCCAGACACCTATGGGTGGGTCATCATAGCCGGAGCTGTTCTTGCTCTCGAACTAGTCCTGATTGGTTTCTGCTGTGCCTTCAGAGCCAGGTTCAAATACTTCAATCATGAGTTCCTAGACAAAAACTTCGGAGACATGCACAAAGAAGAAACTGGACACACCGTTCCTCTAAGTGGATACCCTGATACTGGTAGTGGCCGATACTCACAAGCCCTGAGCTACAAAGATTGGTATGAATTGAACAACGCCCAAAGAGTGCATCTAAATTTCGTCGAGTTCGCACCCGCCATCTTCCTCACCCTCTTCCTGGCAGGAATATACTACCCTGTCACTGCGGCCATCTTAGGTGCTATCATCATCGTTGCCAGACTGGTCTATACTATCGGGTACATGTGTGGAGGTCCTAACTGGAGAATCTTTGGCGCCCTGTTCAACCACCTTGGCCTCTTCGCCCTCATTTACTTCTCCATCGCTGGAGGGTGCCATTTTATCAACGGAGTCAAGCCCTGATTTAAAAATTCCTTATTTCATTAATTTTAAGTAGACCATATCAAATACCTTATTGTAGTTTAATACAAGCGTATAAATAGTAAGGTTAGGCATATATCATTTTTGGAGAAGATGGTTGTCCTGCTGGCGGAAGAACATGAGGGTTGTGAGGCCAACGACTGTGGCGATGTAGCCATAAAGATACTGGATGGCAAATTGCCTGGTTGCCATTCGCACTACGAACAGCACAATGACTGACACGAAAAAGCTGATTGACGTCCATTTTTTGCTTGTTCCGCAGTTGATTAAAGCTTGTGTCTTGACGAACATGGTCCAGACCAGCCCAAAAGCTTAGCAGATACCGATGAAGTTGATCAGTAGGAAGGTATGAGGAGCGTTGGAAGTAACTCCCTGGGAAACCACCACAGTCCAGGATTCAAAAATGAACATCAGTACTAATGCTACCCACAAGCAATGCTTGAAGTCCTTCTGGTAACAATAGATGTATCCAGCTAGCGCCAGGTTGCAAACAGCATAGTAGATCCATGTGCTAGTGGTCAAGCTCTGTCCTATCAAAGCCATCACCCCCGACACTCCCAGCAAGGTGACCACTCCCAAAATGATGAAGGCTTGCTGTTTGGAGGAGGGGCTAATGGGGACGCGATGTTTTGAGACGGTTCCTTAGCGAAGGTAGAAGGCTGCGACTGCTGCAAGGACGGCGAAGGAGACGATCATGGTGGGCAAGCTGCCTCCTGGTGGTGCTGCGTGTACTTTGAGGTGGGACTCTGTGATGAGATGGTTTTATCTGAGCAGGTGGTGTTGCATCTTAGATAGGATGTACCAAAATTTATATTAGTAGGATAAACCCACAAGTACAAGTAATAACCTCCAAGATATTGTTTCCCCTAATTTGCAAATATCTTTCAAAATGAGGAAAAACTATTGAGCTTTTGTTGTACAAGGGTGTATACAAAGAAGGATGAAGACAAAGTTGAGCTTAGTTTTATCAATTGCCAGGTAGTCTAATTTTATTATAATAATAGGTGAATCAATAATCAGGTGTCATTTCTTTGTTTTGCTGACTCACGAATAGAATAGTGAGGGGTAATGAGGTCGCCAGAAAATCAATCATTGCCATCATCTGGAAATTGGCCTCCCACAATCTAGCAACAATTACCAGTACAGCTAGTATCAAAAAAGCAGAGACGGGAGTTTTGAAATGAAAAGTATCGCTATAAAATGCGTCTTGAGCTAGCATATATAGAAGCCAGATAAACCAGATGCCCTCAATGGCTTCCACAATGTTGGCCAGGGGGAGGCTGTGAAGATTTCCAGAGTTCAGGTTGCTGGCGAGAAGGTGTAAGAATAAAACAAACAAGAGGTAACATAAGAGGCTGAGCATAAGGAAAAGCTCAAAGGGCTGAGTTGACATAAGGTAGATGTACAATGCTAGGAATAAGCATCCAAGTCCGTAGAAAATCCAGTCAGGATAGTTCCAAGAAGCATCCAGTAAGGCTAAAATGCCTACGATCCCCATTAAAACCACAGTTATAGTAATTACCAGGTTTTGTTGGCCTTCGGTCGGACTGAGATGTATCATTTTGTGGGCAATTCCTTAACCTCTTAGATATTTGACAGCAACAATAGCAAGAATAATGAAGCATACAAGCATGATCGGGAGGGTTCCACCGAGAGCAGCTCCACTGCTGGTGCTAGAGACCAGATGACTTGTAAGCTGGTGAATTCTGAGAAGATTGTGCTCTGCCAGCATCGAATTGTTATATCTGCATATTTTTGTTGGTACATTTGAATCAGATCGTATCTTTTCATCAGCTTCATCAAGGCACTTACTTACCAACTCAGAGGTTGTTTTGTGCCTTGGTCAAATGAGTAAATTTAAAAAATGGTCTATTTATGTTCACCATGATTGGAAAATGATTACTGGCTCTTAATGACACTCTCTTTCCAAGATGTCTATTACTATAAAAGTGTAAAATGAATGATAGGCAAATCACGTGAAGATGGATCTTCGCTGGTGGTCGAACATCAGCAATAGCAGGCCTATGGTGGCCACCAGGTACCCGATCATGTATAGCATCCTGAAATTGGTGCTCAGCAACCTCAGAATCACCAAGATTATTGCCACGAGGAAGAATAAAACAGTCTGAGTCTTTCGGCTCATGTCGCAGCTGTGAACCATCACCTGACCTATCACAAACAGGGCCCAGATCAGCCCGAATCCCTCGATAGCCTCCACAACGTTGATGAGGATGAAGTAGTGCCTACTGTTTGAGAAGACTCCCTCTCCGAGCACTCCAGCAATTACTGCGAAAATAACAATGAAAACAGTAGCAAGTACCAGATAATATTTCGTTGCTTGGGCAGACATCACATAGATGTAGGCTGCCAGCATGAGGTTGCCAATGCCGTAGTAGACCCATGTCGAGTAAGTCCATGACCCTTCAAACAAGGCCAGAACTCCCGCGATGCCGAGCAGGACCACCACCACAAGCAGGATTAGGTTTTGTTGGCCATCTGAAGGGCTGATTGGGATGTCCTTATGCCCGATGCCTGAGCCTCGGAGGTAGATGGCTGCCACGACGGCAAGCACGACGAAGGTGATGACCATGATGGTAACGGAACCACTCGGGGCTGCTCCATGGCTGGCTGCGAAGTGAGTCACAGCTTCATGCACTCTTAGGAGATGGTGCTCTGCGTACATAAGATTTAATAACTATCCTATTGACAATAGTGGACTTTTTTAGACTAGTAGTATAACTGACATTTTTATTCTCTGGGTGTTTTCCTCAAAAAAGTTCTGCTTTTGTTCTTCAGCCCTTCTACCTACTCTAAAACCCTTAGAATATCCGGCCCACTGGAAGGCAGTAACAAATATTCAAATAATCAGGTGATCCCTCTGCCTGAGGAACATCAGGATGGTCAGAGGAATACTGGTCAACATAAAGCCGATCTAATGTAGCATTATGATATGTCCGTCAGGTCGTAGGCCCACCACTCGGAATATTATCAGCAGAAGGGCTCCTAAGAAAAATAAATAATTTTGCCATTTGCGTTGGATCTAGCACTTGTAGACCACCACCTGTCCTATCACGTAGAAGGCCCATATCAGAGCAAATCCAGACATACCTCCTGCCAAGTTGATCTACATGTATGAAGTAGAGTTGTCTAAAATGGCGTTCATGGCTAAAAATTAGGCATCAACTGCCACCAGCACGATAAGAATGGCAGAAACGGGGAGACTGTGCTGTTTCCGATTGTGATACACCACAATGAAGGCTGTAAAGAGCAGATTGCAGAGGCCGTAGTATATCCAGGTGGAAGGGCTCCATGAGCCATCAATTTAGGAGTATATGCCCATGCCTCCGAGAAGTAGGATGGCTGTGAGGAAGATGAAGATTTGTTGGTGATGGGAAGGTGAGATGGGGATGTTGTAGAGGGTGACGGGGTGTTGGATATTACAGGAGGCGACAAAGACCATGAGGAAGAATGTGATGATGAGGATGGCCAGGGATGAGAACGCATCTTTTGCTGTTTGGACGTAGAGATGACTATTTGGGACCATTTCATGCGTGGTCCGGATTAACAATCCTCTCATGCAGCTCTTTAATCTATTATGGAAAATATAGTTGATGCATTTCTGGCTAAAACTACTGTTAGGCAGTTACCAACCATAATATAAGCAACAATCAACCGCATAAAGTACGGTAAAGAATAGAACCACCACTCTTGAACTTTTTGTGGCGATGGGTCCTCTCGAATGTGATTAGCTGGTCATTCACCTTGAAAGTATTGTGTGGGATAGAGAGCTCGCGATGAGGGTAGAAGAAACTGTTTGTCCTCAATGGCAATTTGATAGACGTCTTGCTGCTTTTGGGAGAAGAGCAGAAAAACTATTTTATTTTTGCCTATCTTGATAGCTATTTGCTAAGGGGACTATCGGCTTTGAATCTTTTGCAATGTGTTTTTCGGTGGGTCAGACTGAAGGAATCCACATACATCCTCGGCTGATCGGGTGTCAGAGGAGTTATTGTCTTTACTCTTTACTCCTATGCGAACAGCCTCGAACTGAAAGGTTTGCTGTGTTTCGTCAGTATTTGCTTGAGTGGATTGTATTGTTGTTTCCCTTAACTGAGGATGGTAAGCTCATCGAATGGAGAAAGATTGAAATCTTGGATGAAGGGTGTCAGAGCAGCCTCTGGCCTTTTAGCTGTCCTTACCTTCGCTTTGTGCTTGTGAATGGGATTGAAGGCCTCGGGATTGGATGCCTTTCTGATGAAATCATTGACGTTTTGGTCTAAAGCGTTTCTATTTTTCAGGCGAATTTACATTATTAATAATTTTATCATCCATCTCTGAATTATGCACGTTACATTTTATTTGAATGAGTATCTGAGAGAACAGGTCAACTTTATGTACTAGTCTTAAGATGGCCCTCTTTTTAATATTATATAACTTCATGAAGAAAAAAGGAGATCAGCCAAAGGGTATTTCTTCCTTCTATCCAGAAATCGTTCCCATTTTATAACCCTCTCCCTTCTGGTAATACCAAGCATTCCCTCCCTAAACAGTATAAAAAATCGATACTTTCATCGCTACATTCACCAATGAGCTTAAAGCATTGATCGCTCCTGAAAAATCCCTAGAGGAAAACTATCAAACAATATGCGAAAAGGCAGGCTACACCGTTCACCCTGCTCTGGTGCTCCGGGAGAAAGAAGAAAGCAAATTTCCTGCTCTGAGGAGCAACGACTATGGGTAGAAGTTTGCCATTTTTCTGTCCTGTAAAATAGATCTGGTGACTTTGAAACTGTTTGGCTTTCTGATTCAGCACCACAAGATAAGCTGCTTGAAGTTCTCCAACAACAACCTGGAGCATGAAGCCTAAGAAGCCAGGAAAATCATTCAGAGAGAAGGTACATTTAAGACTATTCTAGAACAGCTCAACACTCTCTACTTCGAATGGAACCCTCTCAAGGAATATCCCTAAAGACAGGATATTTTTTTGGCCTGTGTGAGGCCATCTCTTCATCACTTGATTCTTCGATAGTGCAGAATGGGAGACGATATCGCCAAACATTTGGTTAAAAAAATCAAAGAAATTCCTGATTGCAAGCTGAAGAGTTTGGATCTCTATGGAAACGACCTAACTACTGCCGTTATTGAGGATCTTGCTACCTTCTTGGAGTAAAGCAAGACTCTAGAATTTATGGGTCTATCTAAAAACGCATTCAACACCGAAGATTGTGTCAAACGACTGCTCAACTCTATCGGAGAAGTGCCTCTGAGTTAAGAGTAATTCGAGAAGCATAAGCTCAAGGAGAAAGAGCGAGACGATATAGTTGAAAAGAACAAGAAAAGGAAGAAAGGAGCACCCTAGGAGCCTATCCCTGTGGTTTTGGAAGTGAAAGAAACTCCCAACGGTCGAGCCTATGTCAAGAACACCTCTCTGAAAATACTAAATTTGGCTTCGAACGGCATAAAAGATAGTTGTGCCTCTGTCATTCGCAACTTTCTCTCAGCAAACGGCAGAGGCCTCTAGCTATTCATCTAAGGCAACAAATTTTCCAAGGCCACCAAATAGGCCTTCAAATTCTACGAAAATGTGATCTATTGATCGACTATCGATATTCTTTTGAGCATTTTTTTTAAAAAAACTAAATATGTCCCTCACGGTAGCTGACTACACGAGAATATACTCCAAAGATGGCCATGAGTTCACCGCTGAGACAAGAGTGGTTCCCAAAAGTTTCCCAACCAGTTTAAACTACAGCGCAAAAATAGTCGAAACAATCATTTCATATTTGTACTTCAAGTACCACAACTCCAAGCGCAGCCTCAACAAACTCCCTCAATTTGACATCGACCCGACCATCGCTCTGGAACTGCTCAAAGCTGCCACCGATTTAGGCATCTGAATGATCAGTGCTAATATGTAAGTTAACACAAAGTTTATTAAATCTTCACTCAGTCTTCCTAAAGGAAGCATAGTAGCCTGTCAGCTTGATGCCCTTCTTCTGACTCTCTGACTATCGATCTGAGTGCTTGCTTTTTATCATTGACACTGGATTTATCTTGTAGCCTTTGATGCTTCTCGGGTGATGCTCCTGCTCATTTGAAACTGTAGGCTTGGACTATATCTTATGGTAGTTGATCTTGTTGACCTCCTCTTTGTTTCTGAGCGTGACTCCGCAGCATAAATTGATCTGACTCTCTTCGTACATGATCGAGTTATCATAGTGGCCGTTCATGGGCTCTTTTTCTTCAGTATTGAACAGACGGATCACTCTGGAATGGTCCAGATGCTAGGATGGAATTTAAGGATTGCTGAAGTCTATTTTGGCGGGTGGCAATAGAGGTTTATTCTTGCAATCAATCGAGTTAGATCTGGTCGTTTTTTAGTTAGAAAAGTGCACTTGCTTAGGCTAGCTTTTGGGCACAGGTCTCTGCATTTTGACCTAATGGTTCATGATAGGACTTCGATACTGCACCTCGTAGGCTCTCTTGTGCTGGTGGTTCGATAAGTACATTATTGGACTATTCTTTTCCATTTCCTCATCTTCTGGTGAGTCTCTTTATCGTGAATGATGCAGCTTAAGACTGCTAGCTTTGGCTCTCCTCTCCATTAATGTATTGTCTTTGGGGATTTATGCTGGAATCGAAAAAGCATAAGGTTGGACGCTTTCATTGATCTTATAGGGCACCACATGAATTTCGTTGAGGACTGGTTTGAACTGTCCTTCTGATGGCTCACTCTTCTGTGAATTAGAAAACTTTCCCTTTATGCTATTCCTCAAATACTTGTCAGCCAGCAATCGAGGCAATGGACTGTTGACCTCATCATCAGATTCTTAATTTTTATCTTAGCTGCTCAAAGCATCGAATTATTCACTTTTGTATTTTTTGAGACGATCTTGCTCCTCGAGGCAGGATATGTACTTAACAGTCGGGGCCTATCTGTTGAGGGACCCTTCAAGCAGCAGATCGGACTACTTGGATTCCTCAGGAGCGATGGGGACACTATCTTCGTGGTTGAGTTTTTCAGTGACAGTTCCTGAAGAAAAGGAGTGATCCTGCTCTACGTTCCTGCTCATACTGTATATGTTGAGAGTCGAGTATGATTAATTCTCCATTTCGATGATGGAGTAATTTGAGCCGAGGGATTGAGTGATGTGATGACTATTTTTTGTCGTCTCGATCGACCTCACAAGACTACCGTATTTAGGTGTCCGAAAGGGTCCTTCTTCTTGGTCATAGAGACATGGTGGTTTTTGTAGAGGTTGGGATGGCGATGCGAATTTGATGGCTGCAGGTGCTTCTGAGGTGTGGAGACGATCCTGTAGGTAGTTATTGCCTATAAGCTGCTGATATAGTTTGTTGTTCTTTTGGAAAAGTTGGCTGTGACTGGTCGGTGAGGCTGGCCTTAGATTCGAATGCATATTATTTTATTGTGATATTATGGTTTTGGTGGGCTCGGCTGACTTACTCTCGTAATAGAATATTCTCCCTTCTAGGCTGATATTTGGTATTTATTGACTTTTATCTTGAGACAAGCATAATGGTCTTTTTGTATCTGATTCTGATGATTGAGTTAATAGATTAATAACAGGATGGAGGACGACTATGAAATGTTCAAGATCGTGATCATCGGCTCCACAGGTACCGGTAAAACCAACATCGCCACCAGATACATCCGCAATTAGTTCAATGAAGCCCAAAAAGCAACGGTGGGTGTCTAGTTCCTCTCCAAAATTGTGCAAGTCCGCAACCAGAACATCAAAGTCACCCTCTGGGACACTGCAGGCCAGGAACGATACAAATCCCTCAGCAAAGTCTACTACAAAGGAGCCAGCGGTGTGCTGATCGTCTACGATGTAACTGAGCCACAATCCTATCTCGATGTCGAGTCCTGGCTCAGATTAGCAAGTAAGACAGAACTTACCCAGATGAAAATTTGAACCTCAATGAAGTGGTATTGATGGTCGTTGGCAACAAAATCGATCTCGAAGGCGACAGAAAAGTGCCGGCAGACCGACCCATCAGAGAATACAAGGACAAATTTGACATCGATTGCTGGGAAGTGTCAGCCAAGACGGGCTACAATGTTCGGTAAATTCTGACAGAACTCCTCTAAAGTAAATGTCAACTCACACAGGAATATACTAAAAAAATATCTAAATCAAATCAAGCGCATACCAGGATGTCAGTGAGTATGGCTCAGTAGTTGACCCTTCTATAATTGGAAGACAAACCCTCAATCAAGCGCCTTCCAAAATTCCAGAAGTTATTGTCGAGTAGGAAGAGAAGGTTAAGCCTCGTCCTCAAAAGCAACCTCCAGCAGCATGTTAGTCATTCTTGATTCAGCTGTACAATCAAACGTGCCAAAAGCCACAAAGCCCTCTAAGGATAACAGGATGACTCTGAAGGCCTCAACCTAGGCCAAGCGCAAGTAGGAGGAGAAGAAGAAAAAGGGCTG
>Ga0100385_1002488_pt1 | contig 17355 bp, 14 predicted proteins | sample CryGeymeta201509_FD_81543 | JGI IMG/M metagenome (GOLD analysis project Ga0100385, IMG submission 81543) | Groundwater microbial communities from Crystal Geyser aquifers in Utah, USA - Crystal Geyser metaG 2015-09 | ecosystem: Environmental > Aquatic > Deep subsurface > Groundwater | place: USA... | reverse complement strand
TGAGGCGGTGAGAATTGGGGGGCCTTTTAAGCTCCCAATTCACTCAGAAATCTATTTCTTGCCAAAAAGCTTCGCGAAGAACCCACCGGTTTTTGACCCACCTTTACGCATTTCTAATAAACGAATCTGGCGTTTAGCATCATGGTTATTGGGGTTTAGATAGGTGGCTTCTCGGAAATAAGAGATTGCCTGGCGTTCATTATTCAACCCCAACTGAATGGTTCCCATAAAGGTCATCATCCAATCTTTCTCTTTCACATGGGTTTGAATCTCTTCCAACTCCTTGAGAATCGCCGTCGGCCGAGTCTTATTTAAAACCCGACCGTTCTCATCCTTCGAGATTTGAAGGTACTCTGTGTACAGGTAATAGGCTTTGTACTCACCTTCCTCAGGATTGGCTTCATGGGCCGCTTTGAAGAGCTCATGGGCGCCACGATGACCACCTGTTTTGAACATGTTCTTTCCACGAAGGAAAAAATTCTCGGCAGTCAAAATGTCGGCCACGTTTGGCGCGTCACTTTCCTCGAAATCATAATCTTCGCGTTTTGCGGGGTTTGTCAGCGTTCGATGAGCCTCATTGATGGCCGAAAAGATGGCCTGAACCTTTGAACGTTCATCGTCACTCAATTCAATTTGCGAGAAACGATCGACATGCCACTTTTTGGCAAGTTGCCGAAAACTAGCGGTAATCTCATCGGATTTGGCATCCGTTTCAACTCCCAATAGTTCGTAGAAGGTCAACTTTTCAAGCTGACCGTACATCCGTTGAATCTCGTCGCGGATTTTTTGCGCGTCGACGCTCATAATCTTCTAACTCTCAAAAAGTGGACTTGAAACACTACGTGGACTCGACATCAAGGTCCAACACAAATAATCCACTTTTTGACTGTACAAGAATCAAGTTAGTGACTAGTTTCCTCGTCCCAATGCGGCGGGGTAGCTCAGGTGGTTAGAGCGTAGGATTCATAACCCTAAGGTCGAGGGTTCAAATCCCTCTCCCGCCACTGGCCCCATTTATGGGGCCATTTTTTTTCTTGTTTGATTTGTTTTTTTGACACTTAGAGCGAGCCTAATACAACAGATGTAGGACAAACACGGTGAGTCTCATGCGTCTTAAAGTATCTAGTGCTCTTCTCGCGGCCTTTTTGATTGCCGGCTCGTTGCCGGTTTTTGGCCAATCGCCTGTGGGAATCGTGGGTCAAGCCCAATTCCAGGCATCACAAGCAGCCATTCAATCAGGGACGGCGGAAAACGCTAAAACCAGAGCTGCCAGTGTTGCTCAGGCAGCTCGCGCGTTTGAGCCCGTCAAGATTCCCGTTGGAAACAAAGATTGGACGAGCCTGGGGCTCAGCCTGAAGAAGGCTGTTCGCGAGGGAGACCATCTGGTTCAAACCCTCAAAGATGGCTCCAAGGTCACCTTCACGGTCGATCCTGATGTCCAAGCGTCGCTTGAGAAGATGCTCGACGACTATAATGTCCCTCACTCCGGCGTTGTGTTGATTGAGCCGTCTACGGGCAAAGTGAAAGCGTTTGTGTCCCATACCGAGGGCAAACCAGTCGTCGAAGATTTGGCGCGGAAATCCCTGGCTCCAAGTGCCTCGGTTTTTAAGATCATTACCGCAGCGGCTCTATTGGAGACCGTCGGCATCGATCCAGAAAAAGACACGTGTTACCACGGTGGCAAGAGCGGCTTATCTCAACAAAATATCAAGGGTGATCCCAAACGGGACCATAAATGCGCGACTCTGGGAGCGGCATTAACGTGGTCGATCAACTCGATCATCGCGAAACTCACCTACAAACATCTCAAGAAACAAGATCTTGAGGTTTGGGCGGAACGTTTTGGCTACAATTCCGAGATTCCGTTTGAGTTCCCGGTCGAGGTCAGCACCGCTGAATTCGTCGATGATCCCTTTGAAAGAGCTCGCTCAGCGGCTGGTTTCTACCATACCTACCTGAGCCCGCTGCACGGAGCCCTGATTGGTGCCACATTGGCCAACGATGGCGTGATGATGCAGCCCTCGATTGTGGAGAAGCTCGAGAATGCTTCTGGCGAAACCGTGATCAAGTTTACCCCGCACGTCTTCAAGCGTGTGATGAAGAAAGAAACCGCCCGAAAACTCAGTGAAATGATGAAGCAGACCACAACAGTGGGAACGGCTCGGAAATACTTCCGCCAGCGAAACGCATTTCCTCGAGACATCGTGGTGGCCGGAAAAACAGGCACTTTGAGTAATTATAACCCCTATTTGGGGTTCACATGGTTTGTTGGTTTTGCAGACCGTGACGGCCAGAAAATTGCAGTTTCAGGGTTGGTTTGCAACACCCCAACCTGGCGCATCAAGGGACCGTTCGCTGCGAGCGAGGCGGTCCGACAGTACTTCTCAAGCCGCCCTGCCGAATCAGACGAGAAAGTCGCTGCTCTAGTCCCGTAAGCCGGATTCTTCTTCCCGATAGCGAGCTTCGACCTCTTCGATTTGCTCGCCCAGCTCCTCCCAACGCCCCAAACATTTTTCGAGTTCTTCAGCAGCGAGGCGCAGCTTCGTGCTGACGTCCCGCATTTTTTCGCTGTCGGAATACACTTCTGGGAGCATCTGCTGCGCTCGAAGATCTTCGCTGATTTGTTCTAGGGTTTCGATGCGCTTCTCGACCTTGGAAAACTCCTTGTTTTGCTCTTTGAGTTCGCTTTGTTTGCGAGCCCTCAATTCGGCGAGCAATCGCCGCACGTCTTTCCTGGAGGAGCCGCCGGTATCGACTTCAGCCGATGTGTTGACGAGCTCTTCCTCGGCCGCCAGACGTGTGAGTCGGTAGTTGTCGTAATTGCCGACATACATAATGGCGTTGCCGTTTTCGACATGAACAACGTGGGTGGACACTTCGTTGACGAAAAAGCGGTCATGCGAGACCAAAACGATGGCGCCTTCAAACGCACACATCGCTTCCTCAAGAACTTGTCGCGTTGCGATGTCGAGGTGGTTGGTCGGCTCATCCAATAAGAGCAGCCCTGCCGGGTTCATCAAAAGCCTGCATAAGGCCACCCTGCTCTTTTCGCCTCCCGATAACACCGAGATCTTCTTGCTTGAATCGTCGCCCGAAAATTTGAACGCGCCGAGCATGTCTCTGACGATTCCCGAGGTTTCGCTTGTTGCCGCAGCTTGGACGGCCTCCAACACACTGTGATTTGGGTCCAAAGACTCCAACGCATGTTGCGCGAAGTAGGCGACTTCAACTTTATTTCCCAGCTCGACGGTCCCACGGTCGGGAGCATCGACGCCGGCGAGCATTCTCAGCAGTGTGGTCTTCCCTGCCCCGTTTGGGCCGACAAGCGCAACACGTTCACCGCGATGAACGACAAAATTGAGGTTCTCATAAACAACGTTGTCGCCAAATGCCTTGGCGAGTTCCCTGCCCTCCACAACGACCTTGCCCAAGCGCGGTGGCTGCGGAAACCGAAAACTCACCGTTGATGCTTCAGCATCCGGGGTATGCAGCCGCTCCAGCTTATCGAGTTGTTTGATGCGTGACTGAACCTGAGCGGCCTTGGTCGCCTTGGAGCGAAACCGGTCAATGAACGCCTCGACACGTTCGATCTCTTTCCCCTGCCTCAAAGCCGCCGCCGTCTGTCGCTCTCTCTCTTCGGCCCGGGTTCTTCGATATTGGTCGTAATTTCCGGGATAGAGCGTGAGTCGGCCGTTATCGAGCTCGGCAATCTGGTCGACCATTCGGTTTAGAAAGTAGCGGTCGTGGCTCACGATGATGACGGTGCCCTCGTACCTTCCCAGGAAACGTTCGAGCCACTCGATACTCAAAAGGTCCAGATGGTTGGTCGGTTCATCGAGCAGCAACAGGTCTGGTCGCCGAAACAACAGCCTCGCCAGCAACGCTCTCATCTGCCAACCGCCCGAAAACTCAACGATGGGTCGATTGAAGTCAGCCTCTTTAAAACCAATGCCCACCGAAATTTCGCGTGCGCGGCTGCGGAATTCGTAACCCCCCATCACGCGGAATTTCTCTTGGAGCGTGGCGTACACTTCGCGAATTTCGTCGGACTCGGCCAGCCGGGGCTCCAATCCTGCGAGTTCTGCCTCGATGGCTAACAGATCCTCTCGGCCGCGAAGCACGGTCTCGATCAGGGTGCCCTCGCGTTCGCTTAAAGCGATCTCCTGAGGCAAGAATCCAACGTGGACGCTCTTGGGGTGGATGACTCGACCGGAATCGATTTCTTCGCTGCCCACAAGCACACGCAAAAAGGTCGTCTTCCCAGCCCCGTTGGGCCCGACGAGACCAATACGAGCATTACGAGGCAAAGCCCAAGAGACGCTTTTAAGAATCGCTCTCGTTCCAAATGATTTTTCGACGGCTTCCAACGCTAACATTTCAACCTCCGTGCCGTCGCTTCTTTGCCAGATCGCGCGAAAAACGCAAGTGACTTGCCCACAAACGCCAGAAGCTCAATAATGGATCCACTTAGACTTAAGGAGACTGGATGAGTTCTCGCGTTCTCGTGTCCGCTGTGTGGTTTGTGTTGCTTACTCTCGTAAGCGGCATGGCATTCGGCCAAAAAAGCGGCGCTAGCGTCGTAATCTTGAAATTTGAACGTTTCAACGTTCCAGACGACGTGATGTCCACCTTCTACAAGGAGCTCAATCGGGTCGTCGACGAAAACGACGACATGTCGGTGAAGCGTGGCGGGGAGATTACCGTTCAAGATTTGGCACTCACCGCTGGTTGTGACGCACCGACGGTCGATTGCTTGTCGGGATTGCGCGATATCGTCGATGCCGACCAAATTATTTTTGGGTCTGTCCAGCGCTCCGATGATGTCTTTCTTTTCACCATTCGAAATTTCGATTTTGGTGAAGGGAACTTCGTTCGCGATGTGGCTGACCAGACGATTCAAGGGACAAACGACGAGATCAAGGATGCGATTCCAGCCATCGTCGAGAATTTCCTTTATGGCGCGGTCGGTACCCTTGAGGTCTCGCTCAAAGGCTCTAAATCCGCCGAGATCTTTCTGAACGGCGAGAAGATGGGATTTGCTCCGACAACCTTGGAGAACCTGCCCCTTGGTGAGCACGTGGTCATGGTTCGGGCCGAGGACGGCACTGAACAGAGTCAAACCGTGATTCTTCGGCATAATGAGTCTGAGAGCGTAGACTTTGAATTCGCGGGTACGGCCACTGAGGTCGTCAGCACTTCATCAGGCCTTTCGCCGGTCCTCGGTTGGGCGGTTGTTGGTGTGGGTGTCGCGGCGATCGGATTTGGCGTCTACGAGACGTTGGAGGTCGGTCGTGTGGACGATGACTTCGCGGCATTATGCGCTCGTCCAGGCAACACCTGTGAAGGCGCCAACGCCGCATTGAGCAGTCCTGCTGACGCAGCGGAAGCCGATGACCTTCAGGGACAAGGAAGCTCAGCGAAAACCCTTCAGCTTGTCGGGTACTCAGTCGGTGGTGCCGCCGTACTTGTCGGAGGATTCCTGCTCTACAAGGCATACAGTGGTGGCGAAGAGGCTGAACCCGAGCTTGGTTTTGGATTCGCTCCAACACCTGACGGAGTGGCCGCATCGTTGAACGGAACGTTTTAGGCGCCACCTTGCTGGCCGAAACGAAAAGACCGATGCAGAAATGCATCGGTCTTTTTTTTGTCAGGCGAATCGAATGCCCGGAATTACTGGTTGGCTGCGGCGATCCCGTAAAGAGCCAAGGATTTGATGGCCACGTCCTTCTGGCTCAGGTTGCCACGGAAGGTCGGCTCCATCTTGTCGGATGGGTTACGGACGAGCAGCCATGCTGCGAGCTGTGAGAGCTGCTTGCTGTCGTTTCCCCGCACAGCGCGTTCGATCACGGCCCACTCCGCATCGCCGCCTGTTGCCGCGAAGCTCAATAGGATCGTTTTGCGGTCTCCAACGGACACCGTTGGATCCAGGGCGAGCTTTCGAAGGATTTCGTCAAACCCACCGTGGGTCAGCGCGTGCTTGATCGCATCGGATTGCGCAGACCCAGTGGTCTGGGTCAACAAATATTCAAACACCTGTTTCTTGGCGTTGTCGCCCCGAATGCCACGAACATCATCGATATACGTGCTTGGAGGATTCCTCAGCGCGGTCTTGATATTCTTCATGCCAAGGTCAGGCTTGAGTTCCATCGCTGTCAGGAAGGCCAACCACTGAATATCCGTGTTTCGGTCTCGAAACAGCACCTCGAGCGCCTGGGCGCCTTCGGGGAGAGCCATATGACGGATCGCCCGCAGGGTGTGTTCCTTGACCTTCAAATCGGAGTTGGTGACCAGGAATCGAAGCGCCTGCAAAGCTTTAGGTGATTTGAGCGAACCAATCGCATCGATCACGGCGAGCTTCATCGTTTGATCCTGTTCACCCTTTAATGCGCGCTCAAGCGCTGGCAGAGCGTCGACTCGGCCCAATTTCTCAAGGCTTTTGGCGGTCGCAAGACGAACGTCTTTCCTTCCTTCAAAAAGAGTACGTGAAAGGATCGGCGTGGCCTTTTCGGAGCCGGTAAACCCGAGAGATTCAATGGCGAGCACCCGATCTTCGAACGTGGTGCTCTGTTCCATTTTCACCAAACTTTCCACGAATTTGGGGTCCTTGCTCGATGCGGCGAGCTGATGTGCAAGGCGTTTCTCGTTCATGTCCTCGGCCTTGAGGTACGGCGTCACGGCCTCAATTGGCACGTATTGGCCGTTATCTAGAAGCAGGCTCATCCATGTCTGTCGATCGGTGGACTCTTTTGCGCCCTTAATCAATCCCAACGCCCCAGCGATTGCTGCAGGATCGCGAAGTTCGATCATTCGCTCCACAACACGGCCCTGGACGATCGGGTCTGAATCATTGAGCAGACCGCTGAGGATGGCTCGTGCATCCGATTCAAGGCGTTCATTGCGTGAGAACTGCACGAAGGCAAGCGTTGCCTCCAGTCGTTGAGCCGGATTCTTGGTCTTGAGCAACTTTTGCAGCGGCGCGAACCCTTCTTTGTTGTTCGCAAAAACGACGGCCTGAACCGCGACCTTGCGATCGGCGTCGTCTTTCCCAGTGATCGCAGATCCCAACAGATCAAACACGGGGCCCTTCTGGACCGCCATGTACCTTGCCAAGGTCATCTTGATCTCGGGTGTGGCGCTCTTCCAGATCTCTCCGAGCAATTTGGCCTCGGTCTTGTCCGGAAGCACCGCGACAAGCTCGTTCAAGGTGTCCAAGAGGCCAGCGTCGCTGGCGAGTTCAGCGCGAAGAAACGCCTCAGCTTTTTTGTCGCCCGTCATGTACCAAGCGATTCCCGCGGCGAGTCGAACTCGTTTGTTCTCGTCCTTGGTGGCTGCTTCGAGGTCTTTCGCGCTCGCCCGACCCTCAAGCACAGCTCGAGCCAGGAATACAGCCTGTCGGGCTACCGGGTCGCCTTCACCCTTCAAGGGTTCGACGTAGCCATCGAGTTCGGCACGAAGGGCCTTTGAGATTTTGGCGGAAGCAGCGACGGGAGCGCAGAGAGCTCCAGCCAGCGCAAGAACTGCTATTTGAGTTCGGAGTGTCATGGGTATCCTCGGTTCACATTCAAAGTGCAAAAAGCTCAGCCAAAATATCGGGTCATGCGTTCTTCGATCTTTCCTGAGATTTTGCCTTTGAGTGGTTTCACAAAAAGCTTCAAATCGAGGTCGATACCGACTTTGCCTTCTCCCAATGAAAAGGTGCCGTTGAACGCCTTACCGGACACAGCTGCCACAGTTTTGTCTGCGTTCCATTTAACGTCTGACACCAAATTTCCGAACTCGGATTGAATGTCTTCGACGATCAGGTCGATTTTGGACCGAGCCTCGTCGAGCGAAAGCTCGTGAGTTCGGTGGATTGAGATATCTGGCATGGGGCTCTCCGAGTGTTGAACAATACGTATTTCTTGAGGCGCGCACGCTATCAATGCGCCGAATGTGATGTCAATCTCTTGAACCATGTCAAAACTTGCCGCTGGTGCGTGTTGAGTGTTATCTTCACGGCAGTCACAAATCCTCAGCTACTTATACTGAGTTCCCCTCAAGGAAATTCATGATGACGAAACGATTGTTGGCCCTCACGGCATGCATGCTCATGTGGTCCTCAAGCGCGTATTCGCAGACCATTCGGAATTTTGGCGCAGACGCTGAACGCCAGTATGGTGTGCAGCCGCAGCAAACCAATTATCCTGGCGCGCCAGTGACTCCCCCTGCCCAAGCTACGCAAGCGGCTCAGCCGACAGCGGATGCCAAACCTGGGGACGAAACGGCTGGAAACGCTGAAATTACGAGTGGTGTAACCACCATGTACGGCGGGCAGATGGCCACGAAGCCACTCCCCAAAGACATGCCGGTCGAGCAGATGTACCGCGGGGTAATTCCGGGCACACGTGACTCGGTCTCGCATTTAGAAAAAGCCGCCAAGAAGGGGAAAACCGGAGCCAATGAATTGCTTTGGATCGGATTTCAGGCTCGCGATCAGTCCACACGCGTGTTTGTTCAAACCGCGCGCGAGGCAAATTACAGCATGGACACCAACGCCGAAGGCGCTGTGGTGTTGACGTTCACCGATACCAAGCTTGCCGCGCGGAATTTCTCAAGGTTCATCGATACGAGTTTCTTCAATCGAAATGTGACCCGCATCGAGTCCAAGAAAAAGGGCAAGGACGTGATCGTGACGATTTCTCTTCGGAGCTCGGAGCGTCCTCAGGTCAATACGACCGAGAAATACGTTTACCTTGAGTTCAGCGCAGCCGCGGCCGACAACGCCGCAGCGGCTGAGTCGAAAGAGTCGAAAGAGTCGACGGGGGCAAACCGAGCCCTTGACGAGTAATCCTCGATTTTTTGGGAACCTTTTTGCATGATGGGCGCGTATTCACGCGCCCTTTTTTGTTTATGCGCTTCTTCATTCTCATCATTGCGCTCTTGGTCGGTGCCACCGCAAATGCGGTCGAGCTCCCCGATTGTCAGCGCTTACAGCACGTGTTGAGCCCCCTGCCCCTCAATGCCGCCGCGTTCGCCGACGGAATCTCTCGTAAAGAGATCGTTGCCGCTCGATGTGTTGTGGATGCGAACTTGCTGCGATGTGACGACGTCGTTGGACAGGGCTGGAGCGCGGCCGAAGTCGTTTTTTTGAAGTCCAATCTCGACTACCGGCTCCTGGTGTTGCCGGACTCGAAGAGTGACGAGGCTGAGTGGATTGATGGGCAGTGGAGCCTAAAACGCCTTGAGTTCGACGGCTTTCGAATCGACGAGGCGTTGGTTTCCAATACCTGTGTCTTAAAGGGGGTAACCGGAAATAGGCTGGAGGCCGATCAGATCGATGGCACTGACCTTCACGGCGTCAGAGTTGCCGGCCTTCCAACCTTTGCAACCCAAGCCGACGTGGCCTCGCCTGGCTTTTTGCCGCCGACGTTTCGCTACGCCGATATCAGCGAGTTTTCGGCCTCAGGTTTTGTTACGGGATCGATGGGGTTGGGGCTGAACGTCGCGCCGACTGAGTGGTACGGAGTTCATGGGCTTTTGGCTTCCGACCAGGCGCGTGTCATCGAGTTAGGGGTGAACAGCGCCGACCTGTCGACATTTCAGACGTATATCGCGGGCAATCTGTCTTATGGGGACCGGATTTCCGGGATGGCAGAATGGGGTGATTCGCGCGCCATCGAGTTGCGAGAACTGGAAACAGGCGCGTTCTTGCGGTCGGACCAAAGAACTCGATTCGGTGCCTCGGCGCGCAGCTCTGGGCACGAATTGAGCACGTCGATCGAGGAATACGAGGCTTTTGGTCGCGACCGTATGCGTCGGGCCAAGATCCGATTTGGTTCCGATGAATCCTTGGGCTACGTGGTTTTGAAAACCGATGCCGAACACGAATCGCGGTGGATCGAAAGGCGTCTCGTGGGTGAGGACGTGTCGGTTCATTCCGCATTGGTGGCCTTGAGGGCCGAAGTGCCGTTGGATGGGCGCGGGTGGGCGGTGTCTCCTGCAGTGGACATGAATATGAGCTTTGGGGTCGTTCCCACGGATGACGGCTTTGAAGCGTCGACCACGGCATCGGTCACTCCCAATATCTACATGCATACCGGCGTGGTTGGACGCTTTGACCGGTGGTCTCATCGTCTGGGGTTGAGCACGCGTGCAGGAGCTGAAGTTTATGGGTTTTCGCAGCGTGAGCCGCTGCCGCCTCGTGTGCCGGACTATCTGTTCGCCCGCGAACCTGGGGCCTATTTCGTGAACGCAGCACTGGAACAGGCCGTTGAGGCGTCAACGTGGCGCCTCGCCTTTCCCGTTGGGATGTTGTTGCGCAGACTTGATCAGGACCCGTTTATCACGCCATGGAGCAGGTTATCTCTCCAAGGCCCGGGGTTCGTCGTTGAAACGACGGCGTCGTGTGTCGCAGAATGTTCGGAGCTTCGAGCGCTGGTCTCAGCGGAAGCCACTTGGGGTTTCCTGACCGTTTTTGGTGCGGCAGGCAACGCGCAGGCCGAACGTTGGGACGGGGGGCTTTGGGCGGGGCCTGGATTCCCGGCATTTCCAAGTTCGCCCCTGAATTCAAATTTCACAGCGTTGGCGGGCATTCGTGCGCATCTCGATCGCTACTACGCGAGTGCGCGCACGTTTTCCGGTGACTACATCTCGGGATTTGATGCGTCGATGGGATGGAATCCCGGCTTGGGATGGTCTATCGGGTTGGGCGGCGGCTTGAAATTCGAGTCAGGGGACGTGGCGTTAAGAGCCGGATTGACTCATCGCTACTGACTAAGCGTGTTCTGCGACTTGTCGCTTGAGCTTGTCCAGTTTCGGATGCGCGGGGTCGATGGCTCCCACCCTTTCTACGGCGAGAGCGGCGTCGGTTAGTTCCCCAAGCTTGAGGTGCATGCGTGCCACCAAAACCCACACATCGGGATTCTTGGTATCGACGCGAGTCGCCTGATAGAGGTTGCGGCGCTGTTCCTCGACAATTTCCGGCTCGTTCATGCGTCGTCGGAAGGTCGTATAGGACAGGTAGGCCAGCAGAATGCCTCGCGTCGGGTCATAATCACAGCCGGTGCGGAAGCACTCCTGAGCTGACTCCAAATCGCCGAGTTTCAAGTAGGTCAGGCCGTCACGGTAGTAGATGTCTCCAAGAGCAACGCTGTTGGGATCTACCTTAAGCATCCCAGTATTCGACTCGGTGGAGACCTCTAGGCTGTTGTCCTGCATCGAATCGAGGATGCCCTGCACCTCAACGATTGCACGCCCGACCGCCCGTCTAATATCGAGAGCTTTGCGCGTGAGGTCCACATCACCGAGGCGTTGGAAGTTCTCGGCGCGGTAGAATCGCTCGTAGCGTTCATATCGCGCGCTGGCTTCTTCCCAATCGGTTGCACGGGGCAAATTGAGCACGACAAAAGGGTCCGCAGAGCCCGATATACGCTCGAAGTCCTCGTTGACGATTGCGCGAATTCGGTCCAGCCGTGCTGCCTTATCATTGGATTCGAAGGTCATAACGTCAACTTACCACTAAAAGTCGCCGAGAATGTAGCATCGACGCACAAAACGGCCAAGGACTTCGGATGGTCTGGTTGTTTCAAAACCGTACGAAATCATGCTAACAGCGCCGGCGCGAGGTGACGATGAATGAAGATATTGATGACATCACGAATTATGACTTTGTTCTTCCGGTTGAATTGGTTGCGGAAACGCCCGCCATGCGTCGCGATGGCTCCCGATTACTTCTGGCCTGCACGGAAACAAAGGAACATCGGATCGCGCCATTTGAAGAGTTGCTCGGGCAGCTGAATTCCAACGATTTGTTGGTTTTTAACAACTCGCGTGTCGTGCCTGCCCGTGTTTTTGCGCATAAAACCACTGGGGGACGTGTCGAACTGCTGTTTTTGGACGTCCTTGGTTCGGAGTCCCCAACGCGTTGGGTGGACGAAAAAGGAAGGATTCAAGTCACGGCGATGTTTCGAACGTCAAAATCTCTTGAGGTCGGCGCCGAAATTTTCCTAAGCGATAAGACCGCACTGCGAGTGATGTCGGCCGAACACGGTCACGCGACGCTCGAACTCGACGCGCCCGAAGGCGCCTACGCCCTGCTCGCCAGGCTCGGCGAACTGCCTTTGCCGCCTTATATCGTCAAAAAACGCGTTTCGTCGCAGACCACGTACGAACACGACGAGGAGCGCTACCAGACGATCTATGCAGCGCATCCGGGATCGGTGGCCGCCCCAACCGCTGGTCTGCATTTTTCGACCGAGGTCTTTGATGCGCTCGATCGCATGGGAGTTCGGCGTGCGTACGTAACCTTGGAAGTTGGGCCGGGAACATTTCAGCCCGTGAAAGCATCGCGGCTCTCAGAGCACGTGATGCACTCCGAGAGGTACTACGTCGATTCTGAGCTTCGTGGTGCCATTGAAGAGACACGTCGGCGTGGCGGCCGTGTGATTGCCGTGGGCACCACAAGCGTAAGGGTTCTGGAGTCCGAGGCAAAATTGGCAGCCCCTTTTGAGCCTGGCACACGTCATTCGACACTTTTTCTGAGTCCGGGCGACGAGTTGAAGGTGGTTGATGCGATGATCACGAATTTCCACCTGCCCCGCTCTACGTTGCTAGCGTTGGTCTCGGCATTCGCCGGACTTGATTTTATCAAGACGCTCTACGCCGAGGCGATCGCGGAAAAAATGCACTTCTACAGCTACGGCGATGCGATGTTCTTGACGCGTGAGGCGCTGAAATGACGATTCAATGTGAGAATTTCAAATTTACGCTTCAAGCGACCGACGGTGAGGCGCGGGCCGGCGAGATGCAGCTGACGCATGGCGTCGTGCAGACGCCGATCTTCATGCCCGTCGGAACCCAAGGAACGGTCAAGGCGATGGATCCCCAAGAACTGGAGCGCCTTGGCGCACAGATCATCCTGGGCAACACCTATCATCTCTACCTTCGACCCGGGCTTGAAGTGATCGAGCTTCACGGCGGCCTTCATCAAATGATGAACTGGACCCATCCTATCTTGACGGATTCGGGGGGGTATCAGGTCTTTAGCCTCAAGGAACTGCGCAAGATCCGCGAAGACGGCGTCGAGTTTCAAGACCATATCGACGGTTCTCGGCATCTGTTCACGCCTGCACGGGTCACTCAGATTCAAGAAATCCTTGGCAGCGATATCATGATGGCCTTTGACGAGTGCCCCCCAGCGGGCGCTGACGACGCCTATCTTGCGAAGTCGCTCGAGCGCACCACCCGTTGGGAGAAAGAATGCCTTGAGGCCCGCACACGCAATGACTGTTCGATGTTTGGGATCATCCAGGGTGGAACCAGCGAGTCGTGGAGAGCCCGTCACCTTGAGGAAATTTGCGCCCTGCCCTTCGAAGGTTTTGCGCTTGGCGGTCTGAGTGTGGGTGAGGACATCCCCGCGATGTACGACACCGTGGCGTTTACGGCGCCGAAGATGCCTCGCGACCAACCTCGTTACTTGATGGGCGTTGGGAAACCAGACGATTTGGTTGAGTGCATCGCACGTGGCGTGGACATGTTTGATTGCGTGTTGCCGACTCGTAATGCTCGTAACGGTCAATGCCTGACTCGATTTGGCACCATCGTGATTCGAAATGCGCAGTACGCCAAGGACCTCGATCCTATCGATCCGGGTTGCGCCTGCTACACCTGCCGCAACTTCACGCGCGCTTACGTTCGCCATCTCTATAAGGCCAAAGAAATCCTGGCGGCCCGTTTGTGCACGATCCACAATCTGCATTATTACCTGGAATTGGTAACTTCGGCCCGTGAAGCGATTCTGGCCGGCGAGTTCACTGCTTTTCGAGCCCGCTATTACGAGCAGAAGGGCCGCTCCACCCCCACTCTGTGAGTGCTTGACCTTAATTGGGAAGGCTGCTAAACGCTTGGCCTCTTATGGGCCGGCGTCTTTACGTCGCCTTTTGAGCATGATCCCCTGAATGGACGTGGACACGAAAGTGTCTACGCGGTGTCGCATGGATTTGAACGGATTGACTTCGGTGTGGGTACTCGCGCAGCAACCAGGTGGCGGAGACCTGCTCGGTATGTTGGTGCCACTCATCCTCGTGATGGGTGTTTTTTACATGCTGATCTGGCGCCCACAGGCTAAAGCTGTTCAAAAACATGCGGATTTTGTGGGGAGCCTTAAGGTCGGTGATGAAGTCATCACCGATGCAGGCCTTTTTGGAAAGATTGCGTCGGTCGATACCGAGATAATCACTCTTGAGGTCTCGAAAGGCGTCAAGATTAAGGTTCGACGAAAGAATATCGAAGGACATCAGGGGCAGGACGCCGCCGACGAAACGGCCGTCTCTTGAACGGCGCTTTGATCTGCGATTGGATCATGGCGATGTAAGTAATCACCTGCTGGTGATGGAGAGGATGGATGAATTCAAATAAATTTCGATGGGTGATTGTATTTGCCGCGATTTTCGCAGGCATGTACGGGTTGCTTCCAACGGCATTCGACATGCAGGACGGCAAACTCGACGGCGAGTTCCCTCCTGCTGAATCCGAACCGATGAAATGGGTGGAAGAGCACGATCTGTCTCCACTTACTCTTGGTCTCGACCTTCAGGGCGGCTTGCTCCTGCAATACCACGTTCTTGTTGAACGTGCGGTGCAGGACAAGTTGGACCGAATGGCCCGCGACTTAGAGATTCGTGTTCTGGAGAAGCATCCAGACGTGCAGTTGACGGTGAGTCATAAGCCCGATTCGGACTACATCGAAGTCAATTTCACGAATGCGGCTGACAAAGACAAACTGGATGACGACGTTTTGGGCTTCTTTCAGTCGCTCAAGAAAGTCGACATGCAGGGGGGGCTGATCCACCTTGTCGTCGACGAAAACTACGTCAAAGAGACCAAAGAATTCGCGATTTCGCAGGGAATCGAGACGATTCGCGAACGCGTTGACGCTTTGGGTGTCTCGGAGCCAAGCATCACGCGTCAGGGAACCAGCGACATCGTCGTTCAGCTTCCAGGTCTTAAAGAAGACGACGTCGACCGAGCCAAACGGCTGATCGGTCAGACTGCGCAGCTTCAATTCCGCATGGTCGATGATGCAGGCACCAACGCCTTCTTCAACCAGTTCTCTGGCAAATTGCCCGAGGGATTCCAGTTGCGCGTCATCGGCGGTGGATACCGCTCGGTCACCAACAAGGACAAAGAGCCACTCATCTCGTTCTTCGAGGGTAAGGTTGATGAAGACCATATGGTCGGATTCGAACATCACCCCGTCTACAAGGACGCTTTGAAGACCGAACTCGACGAAGAGCGCTCGTATTACAAATCGTATTACGTCACGAAAAAGGTCGAGCTCACGGGTGACTACGTGCAGGAAGCACGAGTCGCGATCGACCAACAATTCAATCGTCCTTACGTGGCGCTGAATTTCGACAGCAAAGGCGCACAGCTTTTTGGTGACTTGAGCGGCAATAACGTTGGCAAACGAATGGCCATCATGCTCGACACGACCATCAAGAGTGCTCCGGTTTTCAACGAAGCGATTCCTGGTGGCCGTGCTCAAATCACAATGGGCGGCATGCAGTCGTACAACGAGATTTTGGCAGACGCTGAAGACCTCGTGATTGTGCTTCGTCACGGCGCCCTTCCCGCGCCTATTGAAAAGCAGTTCGAGACCGTCGTTGGCCCCTCACTCGGTCAGGACTCGATCGACTCGAGTATCTTAGCATTCGCGGTGGGCCTGTTGCTCGTCGTGCTTTTCATGCTCGGCTACTACCGTCTCAGCGGCATCTACTCGGTCATCGCCTTGACGATGAACATGTTGTTGATCGTTGGAGCCCTTGCGGCCATCGGAGCAACCCTGACGTTGCCCGGCATCGCGGGTATCATCCTCACGATCGGTATGGCTGTTGATGCAAACGTCATTATTTATGAACGCATTCGTGAAGAGCTTGGGCTCGGCCGAACAGCGAAGGAGGCAATCAATGCCGGATTCGAGAAAGCTTTCTCGGCCGTCATGGATGCCAACGTAACCACCGGTATCGCCGGACTCGTCTTGTTGCAGTACGGCACAGGACCCATCCGCGGTTTTGCAGTGACGTTGCTCATCGGAATCGTCTCGACCATCTTCACAGCGGTGTTTTTCACCCGGTTGATGTTCGACACAAAAATTCCTGGCTCCGCCAAAGACACAATCAGCATCTGAACCCGCTTGGGTCTGAGGATACGTTATGATGAGATTGATCCCCGAAACACTGTTTTTTGACTTCATGGCGCGGGTTAAACCGGCCGTGGGCGTTTCTTTGTTTTTTATTTTGGCGAGCATCGGCTTGGTTGCTTTCGTAGGCTTGAACTACGGAATCGATTTCAAGGGTGGAACGGACATGATCCTTCAGTTCGAGAAAGACATCTCGGCTGAAGAAGTTCGTGACGCTGCGAAAGTGGCAGGATTCCCAGATGCGAACGTTCAGCGCTACGGCACGGACGGACGCCAGTTCCTTGTGCAGACCTCCAGCGTCTCGGTGGTAAATCAGGGGACGATCTCCAAAGTTGAAACCGCTCTTAAGGCGCTCGCGCCGCTTGAGCGTTCGACCTGGGGTGAGGAACAACCTGATCGTATGGACCTTGTCTTCACGTCCACCGTTACGCCTGAACAGATCAAGGCAGCAGTCAAAGATCTCGTCGGTGACGTGGTCATTGAAGAAAATAATGTTGATGCTCCGGGCCTGAAGTTCGTGATGCGCTTCGAAGACCTTCAACAGCGCGTTGGTGAGAATTTTCATAATGCCCTTCCTGAAGCGTTCAGCGCGACAAAAGGCATTCTGCGCTTGGAGACCGTGGGACCACGAGTGGGTAAACAACTTCGCGACAGCGGTATGCTTTCGTTGCTCGTTTCGCTCCTGCTCATTCTGATCTACATCGCGTTTCGATTCGACGTGCGCTACGCGCCCGGCGCGGTTGTCGCTTTGATTCACGACGTGGTCATCTCGGTTGGCTTCTTTGTCGTCATCGACATGGAAATCTCTTTGCCGATCATCGCAGCCCTTCTGACGATCGTGGGATACAGCCTCAACGATACGATCGTTGTGTTCGACCGAATTCGTGAAAACCTGACCTCAGACGGCGATTCGAATGTGGAACACACCATCAACCGTTCAATTTCTGAGACACTCAGCCGAACGATCATGACCAGCCTCACGACCCTGCTTGCGGTCATCGCGATTATTTTCTTTGGTGGCGGATTGATCGAAGACTTCGCCACGGCGCTCTTCATCGGAATCTGTGTGGGTACCTACTCCTCCATCTTCATCGCGTCTCCTGTCATGCTCTTCATGGACCGGTACCTGCGCACACGACGGGAACTCAAGGCACGTAGTCAATCGGCTGCGTGAATTA
>Ga0100385_1002485_pt1 | contig 17368 bp, 22 predicted proteins | sample CryGeymeta201509_FD_81543 | JGI IMG/M metagenome (GOLD analysis project Ga0100385, IMG submission 81543) | Groundwater microbial communities from Crystal Geyser aquifers in Utah, USA - Crystal Geyser metaG 2015-09 | ecosystem: Environmental > Aquatic > Deep subsurface > Groundwater | place: USA... | reverse complement strand
TTCCTTTCTTTAAAACAGTAACCAACAAAGTCTTTAATTGTTCTCGATGGGTGGTACTCAGGTTTACTTAAATCAACATATCTATGTCTATCTTTAAATTCCATACTTTGATGAGTATAAACAGTTGCTAATGGTTTATTATTAAGCATATCAGGTATTGGAATTGGAACCTTTAATACTAATGGGTTATTAGAGTTAGGTTTTTTAGCCTTATCCTTCTCTTTATCTTTATCTTTTCCTTTAATGTTATTATCAGTTGATTTAGTATTAGTATTTTCTGTTGTTTTATCAGTATCTTTAACAGTTATTTTAACTTCTCTGGGCTCGCTTAATAGTTGTTCTTGCTCTATTGATAGTTTAACACCTTTTTTCTTTTTCATTAGTAATAACACTTTATTTCTTGCTATTGATGATAATTGTGATCTACCAGGATCATTTATCTCCCATGATGATTTTACTGCATTTTCTAAATCTTCTTTGTGGGTGTCTTTTACAAAACCTAATGTGTCTGACGAAAAGCATTTAATATTCCAAAATAAGTCATTGTCTTTATCTTTATAGTCCTAAAACATTAATTTAAGTAAGGATATAAAGTATTAAAAATAAGTACTTTAAGGAATTGAGGTATTTCAGTCAAATCCAATCTAAGTTTGAGTAGATATTTAGGATGATTAATATTTGTATGAGATTGAAGTAGACTCTCTGCTACTACTATTGATTTTTTAGGCTTGTCCTTTCCTTTTTTATCTGTCTCGATCGGGATATATGGTTGGCCTTCCAATATAATATTATTTATTGTAATTGAGTTAAATCCTGATTGTGAATAGATAAGTTTGTCTTCATTGTATAACTCTACTATAAGTATGATTTTGTCTTGGATTTTAACGAAATTTGAAAATTCAAGCATATTATTAGTGTTATTATGTTGATTTGTATCTTTGTCTTTTCCTTCTTTTCCTTCTTTTGTTTTCTTATTTTTATTAGTGGTATGATTAGTAGTATTAGTATTAATTGTATTTATATTTGTAGTATTAGTAATATGACTATTATTTAAGTTATGAATATCTGTTGTTGAATTAGTTACAGTCGAAACACCTTTCAATAAACAGATTGCAAGAGTAGTATATACAATATCAGACAAGTATATATTTTCTTTAAATATATTTCCGTGTTTATCATAACTAAATCTTTCAATAAATTCAATAGGCCCGATATTTTCCATCTTTTCAAGTTTATAATCATCACAATTGGAATTTAAAACAAATTCAAGATCTAGGATACTTTCCTTAACATTATATGGAGGAATAATTGAAAATACAATCTAAACATTAAAAATTATAATTATAAGTTATTCAAAAGTTTTAATTTATACTAATAATACAATAAAATAAAAATGTTTAAAAATACAATACAATACAAAATTAACAAAATATCAATAAAATATCATTCTAAAACTGCTATAACAGTGCAGACAGTTCATTTATAATTAAATTTGTAGAAGTAGAAGTTAGTAGAAGTATTTGTATAGTAATTTTATTTCTTTAAGTTATAATTAAATATACAAGCGTTTATAGTAATCAATAAATTCAAACTAAATAAAAGAAAATAAACATAACATAAATACAAAGTAAATTAATAAAAATAATTACCCAATTAAATATTATAAATTAAATCTAATTATATAAATTAAATAAATTATATTAAAAATCCAATTTAAATAATTAACATGTATCTTGATATTTCTTAATCTACCTTATCACTTACTTCATAAACTTAAATTGACATTAGTTTTCTTCCTTCAATATCATTCTTATAATCTCCTTATTTTTCCTAAAATGAATAAAGTTAGTAATAAATGCAATATTGAAAATAAATAAGTATAGAAGTAAAGAAAGTTTAAATATATAATTTTAAACATTAAAAAATATTATTACGATTCATTTGTTTTGGGAGCAAACGTACAATCTCTCATTTCATATTCATTCTTCTTTTTATTAATCTCTTCTTTCTTATCTTTGGGATTTACGTTTTTCTACAGAGTAAGAAAATACATTAAGCAATTTAAGTATTTAAAAGTAAACTTACATATGATAAGTTAAACGGCTTTGGAATTGTAATTATATTATCTCTTGACCAGTTTTCTCCTGTTACGAATACTTCTTTTATTCTGTCTTCCTTGTCTCTTTTTGCTTTTTTTGCCTTTTCCATCTGTTCTAAATGTTTAGCGTATCCTTTCATCATAATAGGTTCTTTATTTTCAAAATTGGGAACTCCTTTGTTAATTTCAGGTTTAAAATTGCATCCTTTTGTAGAGTTATCATTAAGGTATCTAGTATTAATACTATTAATAGTATTAATTACTGTTTCTTTTCTTCTATTTTTTCGTTTTTGTATTTAATCTCTTCTTGTATTCTACTTCCAATGTTTTCATCCTTTTTATAATTCGATTTAATATTATTAAATTTATCTTTATTAGTAATTGGAGTAAAAGTGCAGCCTTCATTTTCTTTACTAAGTTTTTCGTTTCTGTATTGCTTACTTTTATTTGATTCTAAATGTTAGATAGTTAGGTTATTAAATGCATTTATGAATATTTTATTATATATTATATGTATTTAAATCTACCTTTTTTATATGCTAATTCATTCACACTTGAGTTTCTAGCTATATTTCTTGGTACATCGTTTATTTTCGGTTTAAAGTCGTACTGAGCGTAGTAAAAGCTTTCTAGTTGTTCTTTACGGCTTTTTAATTGTTCTGCATCTTTGTTGCAGAGTCGTCTTATTTTTTCATCGGCGGTTTCGTTTGATCTGGAGTGATCAGCTTTCATTAGTATATCCGAAGTTACATTAATTTGTGGAGAAAATGTTTCAATTTTATCAGTTGATTTGGAATGCTTTCTTTCCTATGAGTATGTGAAAATAAGTAAATATGCTAGATTATTTATATAGTAATATAATAAAGTAATTGAATATGGTATTTCATTATTAGCTTATCTTATTAATCTAATCTAATTACCTGTCTTTCTTTTTTGATTTCATTATAAACTTGCTGACGTTCTAAGAAGTCATTTATATTTCCACCAGGTTGAATAGAGGAATAATATAACTGAGGAGAGAAAGTACAATTATCTAATGTATAGTCATAACCTTCGTTATCTCTTTTTTTGTTTTTCTAATTAATTATTATATAAGTATTATATATTATTAATTTATATAGGATTATCAGTTTATATGTAATTACAATTCCTTCTCTATATAATCTTTCTCCAGGATTTTCCATATTATCTTGTGTATTATCCATATCATCTCCTCCTTTTTTTCTATTTATTATTTCTTTTGATTTTGAATTAATATGAGGAGTAAAATTAGTAGGATTCTGTTGTTCTGTCTGCATTCTAAGTCTTTGAAGATTTTCTTTCTTATTTTTTAAGACTTCTGAGTACTATAAATTAATTAGATATAAGCATTAATATATAAGATTAGATATTACTCTTTCATGTAGAGGCCCATTTTCATATTTTTGTGCTAAATATTTACTTGTTTCGTTTATTTCAGGCGTAAATGAATACTCATTAGCTATATTTTCTTGCATTTCTCTTCGCATTTTTTCTCTTTTCTCTTTCATTATTTCTCCTAGTTTGAATAATCGATTTTGAACCTTTTCTTCTTGAGTAAAATTTGTCTCTGTGTTATAATTCCTAGGAAGTTTAGAAATATTTGGTTGGAAAGTGCAGTTTGAACTAGCCTAAATAGTTAAATATTAACAATAGTTATAAAAGTAATATAATTATATAAGATGATGTATTATTGTATTATAACAAATAACAATTAAAAAATTCTTACAATATTTGCTTCAGCGGCTTCTTTTTCCTTCTGTCTCTTTTGTATTTCAACTATTTTAGGTGTAGCAAGTCTTTTTATCAGTTCGTCTTTTCCTTCGTTTTTCTTTTCCATTTTGTTTGCATACTCACTAAGTTTTGGTTTAAAAGTACATTCCTCTCGCATTTTTATTTCTTGTTCTGATTTAATACGGTTAAACTTTTCATTTGATCTTTCACGGTATTTAGGGTTATACTGATTTGCCATTTTTGTAAAATAAGGAGTCATTCTCTTCTCTACCTTTTCTGCTGAAATATTTCGGTTACCTTGACCGCTAGAGTTGTTTCTTGAGTCTCTGTTTCCGTTTCCCATTTGAGTGTTTAGTGTATTTACACTTTTATTTTTGCCTATGTACATTGGTGGTTTGCCTGCTTTTTCTTTGTTAGAATTTTTTATGTATATATTTTCGTTTTCGTTTTGGTCAAGGAATATCTTTTTATTACTGGATTCTTGAGAATTATAATTTTGATTATAAGGTGTATAATTATTTGTATATCCTCCTGTATTACTATTATTATTTTGTTTTTCATATGAAGTTTGTTGCATAGGATTCTTAAAATTATATTGCTTCGACGGGTTTTTAAAAGAATTTTGATATGAGTTATTCATATTATCATTATCTTCATTTTTGACTGAGTATTCTTTTTCGAAGTTTTTAGGTTCATCTTCTTCACTAAAATAAATTAATAAATTGTGAATAAATTGTAAATAAATATTATTATAAATATACTTACTCGCTTTGCCCATGAATATTCATATAGTTATTTATTTGTTGATTACTATGGCTATTATTATTTTGATTATTATTTACATTAGAATTATTATTATTCTTTATTTGATTGCCTATACTTATATTTGTGTTACTAGGACCATATTTTTCATTGTCTTTATAAGACTTCTGTGACTCTGTCAAATTATTTTTAGAAAAATTCTTATAGTCGTATTGGTCCATATCGTCAATTTCTTGACGTACTTTAAGTAAATCTTCTTTGGCTTTATCAAATATTGAGTAATCACCTTTATCTTTATTATTGTTTTTATTTTTTAGGTTAGAATGAGCATTATAGTTTGGCACTGGAGCAACTTTTCCTGCGTTTAAATATTCCTTTTGCATATTGTCTAAATCAGATTCGTCATTTTTATTACTTCTGTTACTTTTGTTATTAATGTTACTTTGATTTTGTTTATTATTACTATAGCTATTGTTATGATTATTGTTATGGTTTTGGTTATTGCTTTGGTTATGGTTTTGGTTATGAGGTTTTTGGTAGTTATTTTGACTATGATCCTGGTTGTTGGGTTCTTGATAATCATTTTCTTCTTCATTGTTATAATTATTATTTACATCCATTTCATCTTCATTTTGATATCTATTATCGTTTTTATTCATATTATTATTTTGATTATTATTTTGATTATTATATTCCATTTCCATCTCTTCTTCCATTTCATAATTATGCTCCTTTGGATCATTATTATTATTATCATTATTATCATTATTATTATTATTATTATCATTTGGATCATTATAATTGTTAACATTATAATTATTATCATTCTGATTATAATAATTACCTTCTTCTAATTCATTATTTCCCTTATTTCCTTGTCCTTTATACAATTTAGTAGGATAGTCATAATGATGCTCATCATTCATTTCATGATCGTCAACTTCTTGTTCTCTTTCTTCTTCCTCTTCTTCTCTTTTACTATTTCTATACAATTTTGGGTCGAACGATTGTTTATTCTGAATATCAATAGGATGAGGAGTGTTATTGTTAGATTTGTTATTGTAGTCGTTTTTGCTAAAATTATTTCTGCTGTTTCTAACTTGTTCTTCTTCATCTGCATAATCATTTATATCAAATTCACTTAAATTGTCCTTTTCAATATCTAGGTTATCCTCAGCTGTCATGCTAATTCTATTGTCTAAATTGTTGATTTTTCCTCGATTGGGTTGATTGTTATGATTATTATGATGAACATTATCATATGACGAAGCATGCAATTCTTTTTCTAATTTATTTCTATTATTGTAATTATAATCATAATTATAGTTTGGATCATTTTGATTTTCAGGAAGATCATGATTAATTATCCTTTGAAACTTTTCTTCTAAATTTGATGTATTCGAAGTTAAAGTTGTATATTTTTTCTTTACAGTGTCATTATTATCTATTTTCTCTATTAAATCTTTAGCATCTTTTTTATTTGCTTTTAATAAATATTTAGCTTTCATATTTTCAATATCTGATTGAAGTTTATCAATTACACTGGCTTTTTGAGTTTCGCTTAATAGTTTATTTTTACTATTATAATTGTTTGAATCCGACATTAATTAATTTTATCTTAATTTTATTATTTAAAATTAATGAAATTAATTAGTATAAGAAATAAATAAGAATTTCATTTTAATACAATTTTATATACAAATTATATATAAATTTATATAAAATGGAAAATAAAGTTTTAAACAATAACGACTTAATTCTTAATAAAAGTATCAAAGGAATATTAATTGACTCTTTAATAAATACTCATGAGATGTTTTTAAACTCCTTTTCTAAAAAGATATTTGATAATAACTCTCTTAATGAATATAAGCAAAAATTAAAAATAAAAGATGAATATCAACATTGTCTTACTAATGATGCTTTATTGACCAATAAATATAGTGATAAGTTATCCTTTAGAAACAACGATTCTGAAAAAGCTGATAAAGTAAATGAGGATGATATTTTGATTGTTGATAATACTAAAGGTGAATCATTAAAAAAGACAAAAATGGAACAATTCGGAATAAAACGAGACGATCTAGAAGAATTCGGAGAGAAGAAACGCACTAAAACAGACAACACTTCATTAGCAACTATTGATCAATCTATATTAGAAAAAAATGCTTTATTAGAAAAGATACCAGAAAAATACAGAGTCAAAGGTGATGAAGACAAAAATCAAAATTTGGTTGTAAGTTTAATAAAGAATCAAAACCATATTACATTTAGAAAAGATAAATACGTAGCTCCTGAATGGCATGCCCCTTGGAAGTTAAGCAAAGTTTTAATAGGCCAACATACAGGTTGGGTAAGATGTATTGATGTAGATCCTACAAACAATTGGTAAATAAATAATTATATTTACTAATATTTACTAATATTTGTTTAGGTTTGTTACAGGTTCAAATGATAAAGTAATTAAGTTTTGGGAATTATCAACAGGAATTGTAAAGGTTTCACTAACTGGGCATATTAACACAGTAAGAGGACTTGCCATAAGTAAAACAATGCCTTATCTATTTTCTTGTGGTGAAGATAAAATGGTTAAATGCTGGGATTTAGAGCAAAATAAAGTTGTTAGACATTATCATGGTCATTTATCAGGTAAAGTACTTACATAATTCAAATATATAATAATAGTCTTATAATCATATTATTAACTATTACTTAATTAGTCTTTATTTAATCTTACTTAATAATTTTAATTTAATTAGGTATTTACTGCTGCGCTCTCCATCCTACTATGAACATTTTAATTACTGGAGGAAGAGATTGTGTCGGAAGAGTATGGGATGTAAGAACTAAGCAACAAATAGATAACTTAGAAGGACATAATGGTACTTTATGTTCAATTGTTGCTCAGGAATTTGATCCTCAAGTTATTACTGGCTCCCATGATTCTACTATTCGTTTATGGGATTTAAGAAATACAAAGACTCCTGTTATATTAACTCATCACAAAAAGTCAGTCAGATCATTAGCAATTCATCATGAGGAATATACTTTTATTTCAGGTAATAAATAAATTAGTTTAATTTGTTTAATTTATATTAAATAATTTTAATTAATAGGAGCTTCTGATAATTTAAAGGCTTGGAAATGCCCAGAAGGAAGATTTTTAAGAAATTATACCGGTCACAACTCAATAATAAACTCAATTGCTTTAAATAAAGATAATGTTTTAGTCTCCGCAGCTGATGATGGTACTATGTATTTCTGGGATTATAAATCTGGATACAACTTCCAAAGAATTACTTCAGCTCCTCAGCCAGGATCTTTATCGTGCGAGGCAGGAGTATTTTGCGTTAAATTTGATCACTCATCAACAATTATGATTACTGCAGAGTGTGATAAGACAGTAAAGATTTGGAGAGAAGATCCAAACGCAACTAAAGAGAATTTCCCAATAAATTTTAATTAATTAAGTAAATATTAAGTAATATAAACATGTACAACATAATAATGTAAACATACAAAGTAACATAAAACATAATAAATGACAATCTCTTATTTTATATCAATTAATAATTTGTTTATATATAAATTTATATTATTCGAAATTATATATTATTTATTAAAATAAATATAATAAAACAAATGAAGTCATCCATTAAAATTTATATTGCTGTCTTCGCAATTATTATGATCAACGCTCTATGTGATAAAGAAAGTAAATTATTTATTTTAACATTAAGCAAAAAAGGTTTATAATCTTGAGGGTAGTCATACTCAAGCCCATTCTAGAGTAAGTTTATCTTCCTCATATGGAATTGCAAAAATTAATACTGACCAATTTTATGTAGATAATCAAGCTAATTTTAAAGCACCATTAGTAGTTGCTAAACTCCCACCCCATCAAAATTTAAGTACAGGACAAGTTGAATCTGTTGATGAAATTGCATCAGAAACCGATTATTATGATGGAAGTAAAAAACTTAGAATTTCAAAAGTTACTTGCACTCAATGGTCATCTAAAAAAGAAATTTGTTTAAAACAAGGAAGCTGCGGATGGTGCGGAGCTTCAAGTACATGTGTATCAGGAAATAAAGGTGGACCAACTGGACCTTGTTTAAGAGGAACATTCTTATATACATCCCCAAGTGAAGACTTCAACCCATTCGAAAATCCAAAGTTAAAAGCACATAGAGTTAATTTTGGAGGAGCTCAACTTACAACCTTTAAATAATCTGTTAACTAATGGAACAAATTTATAACACGTAATAAAATATTATTAAATTCTTCTTGTATTAATAGTATAAAAGTATAATAATTCATAATAATAGTTAGTTTAGTTATTTTTATATGTCATTACATAATACTTTTATAACAAATAAACATAAATAATTTTTTTAATTTCATAAACATTAAATTACTCATAATAATATAATGTTCAATTATAATTCAATATTCTTATATTCTTAATTAATTATATTCTTATATTTTTATTTATATTATCAAATATACTTCATTATATATTATAGTTATATTATATTCATAACTTATCATCTAATCATCTAAGTCTAAAATACAACTATGTAATTCGTCATGGAGATTTTTTTTGAAAAAATTAACGACTGAGGAGTTTAGTTCTTGCTATATTTGATTAAAATTATAAATATGTGAATTGAATATGTAATATACCTGTACTACCATTGTTGTATTTTCTGCTGTGTTAGCCATTGACATACTTCTTGACATGAAAAGTTTTGATTTTTTTATTTCATCGTCTTTTCTTGCGTTTTCTAGTCTGTTTATGAACTTTTTTGAAGGTGGGTAGTTTTTTATGTCGTTCTTTTTTGCGAAGATTACATTCATATTAGGATTATTTAACTATTTTTTATTAGTAAATAAACATTAAACATCACAATATTATTATTACCTTCGGCTGATAAGAATAATTTTCAATTTCTCTCTGTCTTGCATTCTTCTCTTTCATAATTCTATTAATTTAATTATAAAGTTATAACAAAAACAACATACTTTTCAATACTTCTTGATTTCCAATACACATTTCTCTTATAAGTATTTATATCTGATTTAGAACTAAATTTCTGTGTTGTTATCTTCTGATAATTATTATTTAACTTAGGTTTAAAAGTACAATCATCTAACTCTTTCTTAACCTTTAATTCAGAGTTCTTTCGAAACATTAGTCTGTTTACTTCATTTTTTATTTTTCCTTTTTCATAAAGTAAAAAACAGCGTTCGACTGCACTCTTTTGTTTTTCTTGTTCGATAGCACGTATTGTTTGGTTGTTTTCATTTTTAGGTTCATTGTCGTAAACTTCGATTAGTTGGTGCATTTTGTCTTTGACTGAAATTGAGCTTTGCTTTGTATTTTTGTTGTATTTTGAATTGTTGAAATTATTATTAGTATTATTAAAATTATTATTGTTATTATTGCTGATAATGTTCGAGTTACTATTTTTAAAAGTATAGTCGTTATTCCCTTTGATTTTAATTGAATTGTCTAGTTCGTTAACTAAAAAGATTATATAAAGTTATATAAAATTAATAGGTATAATATTTAATATTGATATAAAATAGTTTATTACATGTAACATATGGCTCGTTGTTATTTTTAATTGAATTTTCTGATATATGTCTAAACGAACCTTCGTCTTTATTCATTTTGTTTGAATTTTTATTGGATGGTGAATCCATTTGCTCATTTCCACAGTCGTTCCAAAAATCATTATCATCATCAGAATTTCCACCAATATCAAAATTATTATTTACTTTCTCATTTGGCTTTACAAAATCATTTACAAAATCTCCAGTAATATTATAGGAATTAGAGTTTTCTAATTTATTAAAATAAATTACTTAAACTGTTATTACTTATATTTTTCGTCATCTTTTTATAATTGTTAATTAAAATAAAGGTTATTTTTTATATAAATTATTAAAATTTATAATAATTACTTAATATTATTTAATTTAATATATTTTTATAATATATATAAAACATGTTTACAACTATGATTATGGCAGGAGCAGGAACTGGTGCTGAAGCAGGACCAGAAACATTTTTCGGATTTATGGGAGTAGCTTGCGCTTTAGTATTCGCTAATCTTGGAGCAGCATACGGAACTGCAAAGAGTGGTGTCGGTATTTCATCAATGGGTGTATTAAAGCCAGATTTAATTATTAAGAGTGTCATTCCAGTTGTCATGGCTGGTATTTTAGGAATTTATGGTTTGATTGTATCAGTTATCCTTATCCAAAAAAGTAAAATTATTAAAGTAAATATTAAAAGTTGATCCAAATAACTATAGCTATTATAAAGGATTTGCTCATTTAGCATCTGGATTATGTTGTGGTCTTAGCTCATTAGTATATAATTTTATTTAATTCAAGGCTGCTGGATTAGCTATTGGTATTGTAGGAGATGCTGGTGTTAGAGCCTTAGGACAACAAGAAAGAATCTTTGTTGGTATGATGCTTATTTTGATTTTTGCCGAAGCACTTGGATTATATGGACTTATTGTTTCTCTAATTTTGACTCAATAAGAATTAAAGTAGGAATGAGTATCGAAAAGCTTTATAAATAATTATGTGGAAGATTAACATTATATAATTTGCAAATTTAAATTTAAGCATTTTTAGAATTTTATAATTTTGTTATTATAAAGTAATATTATTGTTATATATTGATGTAAATTGTTATTAGGTAATAAAGATAATTATTAATTAATTTAATTCATTACGGTATATTTTATATAATTTAATTATAATTAAACAAATCTAAACAATGTTAATTAGTATATGAATATAAAATATATTACGGGAATTGGGGATTGGGGATTGGGGATTGAACAATCCCCAATCCCCAATCCCCAATCCCCACAATATTAATATAATATTAATTAGATAATTAGTAATATATTAATTTTTAGGTTAATTTATAATTTTTAAATTAATTATAGTAATATATTAATTTAAAATAAATTAAAAAAGAAATAATTAATATTAATATTATGGAAGTCGTTGACAAATACTTAGTCAGAGATTGGTTCCAGTTAGGAAGATCAAAAGAGAAATTAATAAAACAACTTAATACTGTTATATTTGGTAATAATTAGATAATAACATATTTATTAGGTAGTGCTGCAGCTATTCTATTTACAATAGTTTTAATGATTCTAATTTACTCTTCTTCAAACTATTCAAATTTAGATGATTTGACATTATATATGGAAGATTATAGCAAAGATAAAGGAGAAGGAATGATGTTCGATCAAGTAAACTTTGGACTTAAAATTATGCCAGGATATAATACAGAAAGAAATGCCCTATATATGATTCAGACTGGCGATGTAATTTATTTCATTAATAAAAATAGTATCAAAAAACAACAATTGCTAATGCCAAAAGTCTTATGGATTCATACAACATGACAAACTCTTTCTTTTTTATTGATAGAACCAAATTATTCTTTCCTAAACTCATCTTTTCTAAAAATAATATACCCGTCGGTGACTCAGTAATAATGTGTATTAGTGCCAGTTGGGCAACAAAAGATCGTAAACATACTTAACTTAATATTCTAAATAAAAATCAATTAACATAAAACATAAATAACTTAACTCAATTATTAGACGGAAAGAACTACGATATCATGAAACAAGTTAAAAACTTCCCAGTATGCAGTGAAACAGAATCTGGAAAATTCATCTGGAATGACGATGATCCAGTTAACGGAATCAATGTACCAGTATGGAAGCAATTAGAATACGATATTGATTGCGGAGAAGACGAAGAGTGTGATAGCTACTGTAGAAATTCATATAATGCTGAATTCATAAACGGAAAATTAGGAAAGAAATGCTATGCATATAATGTAATAAATAACATAAACAATAACTTAATATATATGATATAATAATAGATCTTAGAAAGTATATGTCTTACTGTTGAATTTAACGATGTTACTAAAGAATTTAGTTATGTAGGTGGATGTTACGAAAACGGAGCTACATATAAATATGGACCAGCTAAACCAAATAACACTTATAAGTAAGTTAATTATAGATAAATTAATATTACTATAATTGTTTAGGTTTGACGATATTGAAATTGAAATAAGAAATTCCAGAGATCCTATAGTAAAAGCTTCAGAACTAAGTAGTGGATCATACAATTTTGGTCTTACATGGGTATGATTATTATTAATTGATTTTAGCATTATATCGTTATCTTCTTTAGTTTTATTATGAAACTTTCAATATTAGCTTTAATAGTTGTCGGAGGTTATATTTTTTATTTGAAAAAGACATTACCAGCTGAAAAATCACTTTTAGATGAAGAACAAGCACCAGGAAGTGACGACAGAAATGAACCAGCATCAGGTAGAGCATTAGAAAAAGATGGAAGTAAAGATAAAGTAATCAATGAAGATGCATAAGACTATGGTTAAATAAACTATTTTTTAATTTTTTTACTAATTTAATATTCAAAATATAATTTTAGTTAATAAGTTAATATAAATGTATTAAATGTTATAATTAATTTATATAATATTATGTTATATTATTTTTATTATAATTATACTAGAAAAAATAAAATTCTATATTAACAGATCTAATACTATAACTGTTCATTTAGTTGTTAACAAATCCAATATTTGTTTGACAACTTATAACCATATCCATACTTTCAGAATTTTCAATATCAAGTTTATGTTTAGACAGAATATTATAGAATAATAAATAGTTGTAATGAGTCTTACCAAAGTTAACAAGTTTTATTACAGACTTTCCAAATCCAGCTTTAGAGTAAGATACTTTATCGTAGTTGAACGATTCCAAAGCGTTCTTTTCTGCTACTGAGTGAATTAACTCTTTCCAATCTCTATCATCTTTTGTTCCCATTTCAGGGTAAAATTCCAAAAAGTCAACTGTATCGATTTCACAATTTATAATAGGGAGAAACCAGTTAAATACTCTATGTGAATTGCTATAATTCTTATCTAATATGATTAAAAACCTCATCGCTTTATTTTCTTTCTTTTCTCGTGTATTTTTTTCTTTTATTATCAATATGGGTGTTTTGCAATAACTTAAAAGATAACTTAATCCGATATGTAGTTCTTTATTATCTCCTAGAGCTCCTTTTATTCCATTATAACCAATAACTATAAAATTTGACAAATAGTTTTCAGCAAATAAAATAGTCTGTTCTAAGTAATGAGAATTATTTCCTCTATCTTCAACAATTAAATGAGCTTTATTTTGAAAAGATTTTAATTTTGATGAGTACTTATCCACTATTGTTAGTTTTTTGTTATTATAATTATAACTAGAATCACTTTTCGAGTTGAAGATGTAAACACAAAGCAGCTTTACATTTGAGACAAAATAATCTTCTGTTATCATTTGATAAGCATATTCTGAATCAACTGATCCATCAATAGAAATACAAAACATTACTTCATCATCTTGCTTTCCAAATATTCTCGAGTTTCCTATTGCTTTATTTACTTTATTGATAGATTCAAGCCAGGGAACATTTTTGACAGTAAGAGAAATATCTTGTTTCCCCTTCCTTATAAAATTTGGTTTAATATTATCTGTTTCTGTGTTACTTAGCTTAACTTTTGGAATTACTTTGGAAGTTTCGAAGACCTTATCCATTTCTGATTTTATTAATTAATCTAATATTACTATAAATAACATATAAAAATATTATAATATCATAAATAATTTTATATAGTGATAAATAATTATAAGAATTATTATGATTATTTTAATTAGATAATTAGAATATTTATAAATTATTATATTACAACTTAACAACAAAATATAAAAAAATAATAGAAATAAAATATGAATATAAATATATAATCAATTATTAACAAAACCAATATTAGATTTACAACTTATAACAATATCCATACTTTCTGAGTTTTCAATGTCGAGTTTGTGTTTTGAAGGGATATTATAGAATATAACATAGTCATATGGAGTTTTTCCAAAGTTTACAAGTTGAATTACGTACTTTCCAAATCCTGTTTTACCGTAAGCAACTTTATCATAGCTAAATGATGCCAAACCATTTTTTTCAGCTATTGATTCCATCATTTCTTTCCAATCTCTTTCGTCTTTGCTCCCTAGTTCAGGGTAAACTTCTAAAAAGTCAACTGTGTCAGTTTCGCAATTGATCATAGGAAGAAACCAGTTAAATACTCTATATGAATTGCTATAAAACTTATCAAGAATGATTAAGAACCTCAATGCTTTATCTTTTTTCTTCTCCCTTATCGTCTGTTCTTTTATTATTATAGTAGGTGATTTAGAAGAGGTTAATAGATAACTTAATCCAATATTTAGTTCTTTAAGATCTCCTCTTGGTCCTTTTAGTCCATCATATCCCATAACAAAGAAATTAGCAAGGTAATTTTCAGCTAACATTAAAGTTTGTTCTAAGAAGTGGTTATTATTTACTCTATCTTCGACTATAAAATGACATTTTGTAAGAAAGGACTTCATCTTCATGGAGTATTTATCAACTATAGTTGTTTTTCTGTTCTTATAATTGAAATGTGAATCTTGTTTTGAGTTAAAAATATAAACACAAAGTAATTTAACATTAGATACAAAATAATCATCTACAATCGTTTGAAAAGCATATTCCGAATCGTCTGAACCATCAATTGAGATACAGAACAAAACTTCGTCTTCTTGCTTACCGAATATTCTTGAGTTTCCTATGGCTTTATTGACCTTTTTTACTGATTCAATCCAAGGTAGATTTTTCACTGTAAGTGAGACGTTTGTTTTGTCTTTTCTTGCATGGACTTTATTATTGCTATTATCATCATTTTTGTTATTATCATCCTTATCTATATTCACTGTCGGGATAACTTTTGAAGTTTCAAATATTTTATCCATTGTATATTTAATTATATTATTATGTATATTAATTTAATTTAAATAAAGTTATTATTATATTTATAATAATAAAATGAATAAAGAAACTATATATTCTAAGGAAAATAACAATATTGACGAATTAGCCAAATTAGTTAATATATCAACAGAACTACTTACAAAAATGATGGACCAAGCTGAAAGCGTTAAAAGTAAAAGTTATTCTCCCTATTCAAAATTCCAAGTAGGTTGCTGTCTCTTGACTTCAAAAGGAACTTTAGTTAACGGTACTAATGTAGAAAATGTTGCATATGGTTCAACCATATGTGCTGAAAGGTCAGCTATCGTATCAAGTGTAAGTAATGGAGAAAGCTCATTTAGCTTATTTGTTGTGACTTCAAATTTAGAAAATTTCTTAACCCCTTGTGGAGCATGTAGACAATGTATAGTTGAATTTGGTCCTTGTCATATTATTCTTATGAATGTAAATAGAGCATGTAAGTTGACTAGTATTGATGAACTTTTGCCATCAAAGGCTGATATTGCTCATTTGAAACAAGTTTAATGAGAATGATAAGATAAATTTTGATATTAAAAAGACTACTATATTAATTAGTGAATAAATTCTCACTTATTTAAGAATATTAATAAGCATTTTAAATTTTAGTTTATAATAGAATAAGAAAATATTACTGTATAATATAATATATAATATTAAATAATTTATATAATTTTATATATTGTTATATTAAATATAAAGAATTTATATTATAATAGTTAGTATTATTAAGTGAATATAATATTAAAGTGCTAGACCTAATTATCATTAAACTAATGATATTGTGAAAATTAAACTTTGCAAATTATTATCTAATATTTATTAATAAAAATATTACACAATAATATTTATTAATTTATTTGTTGTATTTTTGTATTACGGTATATTTATTTATTATAAACTAATTATCTACAATAATTCCTATAAATTATTAATTATATTTAATGGACAAAGTCGACAAACCGGAAAACACAGAATTATTCTATGTTGAAGTACGAAATAATCATCCAATTGAAAAGATTAAAAACTTCTTTGAAACAAGGCTAATCAATATAAAAAAATTTGATATAGAGTCAAAATTAGAAAAAACAATCAACTACAAAGTTACTTATTTATACTCCCCAGACACAATTATAGCTTTAGAAATGATTAAAAAGGAAAATATATCAGCCAGTGAAAACTTTCGAATTACAAAATTGTGCGTACGAAGCGATTTTCTCGAAATCGTTGAGAAGAAACGTGATGAAATAAAAAAATTAACAAAAATTACATATCCAATAAAATACGAAGATAATATCAGTTTATGCTTTATTAAACAAGTTGGAGCAAATGGATTAGAATTTATCAATCAAGAAGAAATGAACAAACAAAGAAGTGTATTAAGTTATATGATCAAAACAGTGGGGTCTAATTTATTACACGGAAAGTCAATTATGAATGTTTCCCTACCGATTAATATTTCTGATTATAGATCAAATGTAGAAGTATTTGCATATGGTTCTAGACTTAATGGTTATTTTATGGATAGGGCTGATGAATCAAATACAATTGAGAGATTAAAACTTATTACTGCATCATTTATGGCTGGGTTACACTTTAACTTAGCTTCAGGAAAGCCATTCAACCCAATCCTTGGAGAAACTTTCCAAGCCAAAATTGGAGATTCAATGTGTTATGCAGAGCAAACCTCTCATCATCCACCAATTACTCATTATTTAGTTGTTAATCCTAAAATAAAAGGATGGGGTTATATCGGTATGGAAGCTTCCATGAGTGGAAATC
>Ga0100385_1002484_pt1 | contig 17369 bp, 17 predicted proteins | sample CryGeymeta201509_FD_81543 | JGI IMG/M metagenome (GOLD analysis project Ga0100385, IMG submission 81543) | Groundwater microbial communities from Crystal Geyser aquifers in Utah, USA - Crystal Geyser metaG 2015-09 | ecosystem: Environmental > Aquatic > Deep subsurface > Groundwater | place: USA... | reverse complement strand
TGAATATATTTCGAAGATAGGACTTTGTCCAGATATAATTAACGAATATAAAAATATTCAATTTTTACCAATTAATAATGAGTTATATTATGATTTTACAAAGGTAAAATTAAATAAAATAAGTAATTCTGATAAAGATTTACTAATGGAAGCATTTCCGTGTATTAAAAAGTTAAATTTTACTTATAAAGAAATGCCAATATATGATTTGCAAATACCTTTAGTTAGTGGAAAAACTATTTGTGAAATATTAAACATGGATGACTATATTGAAGATATCACAAGCTATAAAAATTATATTAATTATGCTAATGAATCAAAAAAGAAAAATGAACGACTTCTATCGAGTAATGACGATACATACACAATGACACAAAATGAGTATGATCAATGGTTTAAAAATTACATTATAAAGTATGAAAATTTAATAAATATTACTGAAGAAAAACTAGAAAAGTTTAAAAATAAAGATCCCATAAGCGACGAATTTTTTAACGATTTATTATTTAGTTTGTATAATTTATATTTTTTAATTAAAGAATTAAATTATAATGATAGAATATACCACAACGATTTACATGAAGGTAATATATTTTTATGAAAATAGAGGATGTAAATTAATAGATTTTGGATTAATGACGTTGGAAGAATCTGAATCATCAGTAAGACAATATTCACCATATTCTCCCGATTTAGAAAATTTATACTATTTAATTATCAAAGTTTGTGAAATGGGATTATATAATGAAAAAATTAATGGACAATGTCCATTTTGCAATCCTGATACATATGAAGATGATCACGTATATACATCAGTACAGTTTAAATTTGAAAAAATGATAGAAGATATTAGAAATTATTTAGAATTAGTATATATTAGATGATTCATTAGAAAAAAGATTTGAAAGGAAATATTATAAATGATTGGGAAAATATACAGAATCTTCTGTAATTACAAATTATAAATAACATATTGAAAAAATTTAATATGAGAATGAGGGGAATGAGGGGAATGAGGGGAATGAGGGGGGGGGATGAGGGGAAATGAGTGGAAATGTGGATATATAAAATTATAATTAAAGAGAATGTTTACTATGGGAAAATAAAGATAATAATGTAGAACAAAAATGTAAAATTTATATTAGAGCCTTTACTATAGTTTAAACATTTTTTTTCCTTGTATATACATAACACACTTTTTTTAAAATTGAAATTTTAGGGATATGTTTTTTTAAAAATAATGTATTTTTGGAATAGCTATTCAGATTTAATTGAACATAAAAATGAACATAAAAATAAACGTATTAATGTAGATATTTACGAGCATAATATAGAATTTAATTATGTTTTAATATTTTTATACTTTGTGTGTATTTTAATAGTGTGGTTTCCAATTTATTTTTCTGGATATTCAGAAACTTTTGGTGGTTTGAAAATGAAATTAATTGACATTGTTATTAAAGATGTTTGTGAAAAAACTAAGTGGGAATATATTTTAACGGGTGGACCTATTAATTCAACATTATCATATACAATTAGAACAGGTTATAGTTTTAATGATAAAAATGATTGTCTTATTAAATTTAACGAAAGATATATTACAGGTAATGTATATAAAATGTATTATAATAAAATACAAAAAGTTATTTACACACAAAAATATGCATTAATGTTATCATATATTGGTTTTATAGGTATTGTAATATTTTCATTTTTTATTTTAATAAATATTTTATTTATTATAAATAATAATTTAATTTTATCTAAATTAGAAAATCATATTGAACAAAAATCAGATATTGAACTTGGTACTGCTAATAAAGAATTAGTTCTTTCAAACAAAAATCACTCACCTCCTCCTTTAAACGAAACTTCAATTTAACTATTTCAACCTTATATTCCTTCAACTGTTGGTGACCAATTTAGGCTTAAAGAATAAATAAATTGAATTACTTATTAATCTTGATGTATTTGGTGAATTTATAAAATTGAAATTAAAAAATAAAAAAAATAAGAAAATGGCAGAATTAAAACAATATAAAGTTGTATTATTAGGAGATTCCGGCGTTGGAAAAACTACTTTAGTTAAATATATGTTAACAGGTAAAATAAAAGAAGAAACTCCTACTTTAGGTGTTGGAGTATATCCTTTTCACAATATACAAATTTGGGATTGTGCAGGAGATGACCGTGTTGGAGGTTTAAGGGACGGTTATTTTATTAATTCGGAATTAGCTATAGTTTTGTATAAGGATAAGAAAAATAAAAAATGGGAAAAGTTATATAAAGATATATGTCCTAATGGAGATGTTTACTATGTGGAAAATAAAGATAATAATGTAGAACAAATATATAAAGATGTAAAATTTATATTAGAGCCTTTACTATAGTTTAAACATTTTTGTTTCCTTGTATATAAATTAATTTATAATTATAAATTAATTTTTTGTAGTCAATTTAATTATTTGCAATTTTTTAAGTTTTTGTTTAATAAATTAGAATATATATTTCATGTCTCTATCATAAGATCCATCAACATCAAACCAAGTATTAGAATTTGGAACTTGCTTTATCCATTCATGATTTTTACGAAGAATATGAATTTTTTCTATTTAATTCTAATATTTCAATTATTGATTGTTCACAAGAATTATTATCCATTTTTAAATCAAAATATTAAAATTATATTTCAATTTTATTTTATATTAATAAAATACTATAATGGTGAGTAAGACTATATTTATATTCGTTTTTATATTAATTTTTATTACGATTTTTATGTTTATTTTTATTAATAATGATGTTAATGGTGAATACCCAACAATCAAAACTATACATTTTGATAAACCAATTGTAATTTCACCATCTGCAATTAAATTATATAATTCTAATCAAAAATTATATAATAATCAAATTTTAAATTATTCACCAAACATATTAAATTTATCTCCACCATTAAATAATATAAAACAATCTCCAGGAACATATTCTAATTTAAGTTCAATTAAAAATGAAATACCATTTATAGCTAAACCTCCTGAAAAGAAATATGTATTTAGACCAGATGATAGATGTTTTAAATCAAAAGGTGAATTATTAACATGTAAAGTTTTTGAAGAATTTTTAAAACGTAAAGTTCATGTTAATGTGAGACCAAATTGGTTTAGAAATCCAAAGACTGGACATAAATTAGAGTTTGATTTGTATGATCCTAAATCAAAAATAGCAATTGAATATGATGGTAAACAACATTTTGAATATTGTCCATATTTTCATAAATCTGAAAAGGATTTTTATTGTCAACTTGAACGTGATAATTTTAAGAATGAAAAATGTCTAGAACTTGGAATAAAATTAATTAGAATTCCTTATTTTGTTGATGTTGGTAAACAAGGAAAAAATGGTAATTGGTATACTATTACCTGTACTGATAAAGAAAGAGAAGATAAAATAAAAGATTATCTATTACCATTATTAGAATAATCATTCATTGCTATAATAATTAATTAATTATTATTTACCAATTCACTGGATCCATCCAATATATACCTTCATTAAGATATTTTGTTGTTTCTGTTTCTAAATGATTCAATGTATTTTCATAACTATCATAGAAATCTTCAGCTGATTTTGTTATTGTAGTTATCATATTATTTATATAAGTTACCATAACAGAAACTCCAGTATTAACAGCTGCTTCCATTTCAGGAATTACATTAGTATTTAAATCAGTTTCAATTGCATCAAATGTTTCAACAGCTAATGTACCACCATAATTAATAAGATATGAAACTTCAGATTCAACATTATCTATTAGATTATTTATAAACATACCACTGCTAATACTATATATTATTATACTTATTGTTATTAGCACTATTGCTAATACCCATAAAAATAAAATATACAATGTTATATTGCTTATCATTTTGTATTATAAAATATTTAAAAATTATTTAAAATAAACCTTCTATCTCATTAATTGCATCATTCCATAAACTTTCCATTTCAGTTACTCCAGTATCAACAGATTTTTCCATTTCAGTTACTCCAGCGTTAACAGAATCAATCATTGAATCAAAAGATTGTGTTGCTAACGTACTAAGATCTCCATAAGCATCAATTAATTCTTGTTCTATAAAAACAGCAGCTTCTTCAATATCATCTATTATTCTATCAGTTAATACGTCAAATACATTAAGTGATGAATCAGAACCGCATATTGTTGATAGTGCTGACGAAAAAAATAAAGATTGGAATAAAAGCATAAGAAAAATAAAAAATAATAAAAGTGTTGCCGATTCCATTTTTATGTTAATATTTTTTAATCATATTATTTTTTCTAATAATAAAGGATATTTTGTATATGTAAAATTATTTGATTGAAAACGCAATTGATCACTCGTTAAAAAATTTAAAAAGAGATCAGAATTATTTAAATTATAATGACGTATAAAATTTTGAGAATTAAAAAATTGAATAGTTATTTGTATATAATTTACAACATCTGGATTATTTACAGTTTGAAGTAACCATTTAATAAATGAATATAAAGGAAAAATTAAATGATCATTTACTGGATAATTAACAATTGGTATATAATTGTTAAATGTATAAAATACTAAACATGGTCTTGGCATTGTCCCAAACCCTTCTGGTGGATTTTCTAGATTATATATTATCCAAGGTGGAAATGGCAAATATTGAAACCAATCTCCGTCAGCTTGTAAAATCCTTCCTAATTTTGGAATAATTCTATATATTTCTGAAAAATTTGGAGGAAACATTAATAATGGTATCATTAAATTACCATCTTCTAAAAAAACATAATATGTTTTATATACATCATGTCTCCACATATTTCCAGTATATGCTTCAATATCAACTGAACTTAACCTCATAAAATATTCTACATATTGACTTGTATCATTTAAATCATCCAAAATATTATCAATGAATCTTTCAAAAAAATTTGTTCTACTTGTATTATTTCTATCATATGAATAACGTCTAGGTCTTGTGTCATTTTTAATATCAGATAGATATTGACTTATAATTGATTCTGATGTTTCTTTTGAAAAACAATTATCATATATTATCATATTTTAATTAATATTAACTTTTTTTATTTACAAATAAAATTTTTAATCGTCTCGATTTATCTTCACCAAACATAGAAATATTTTCTATTTTTTGAATTAATGATTCATTGTTAGGTTTTTCGTTTTTTTGTATAATTGTATTTAATTGTTCAATATTATCTACCATTTGATAATTAAATACATTAAATTCTCTATTATAATATGTATTTACAAAATTTAATACATGTTCATTATAATATTCTGAATAATTTTCATCAATTGGATTTCTATTACGTCTGAACCCAATTTCTAAAATATGTCTAAAATGTATTTTTAATTTAAATATTTGTGTAATAATATAACATAAATCTTCATTTAAATTTTCAAATCTACCAATAAAATCAATATTTATATATCCATATTCATCTTCTATATGTTGTATTTGTGTTGTTAAAACATGAAGCCAATAGAAATGTGGCAATTTTTGTTTTTTACAATGATCTTCAATAAAAGATTCTAAATTTGGAAATGTACCTTTCGTGTTTTTTTCGTGTTTTTCGTAATATCTTGATAAATATTTATATGCTGATATAAATCTTGTATATGGAGATCTAACAAATGTAAATTTAAAATAAGTTGATAAATCATAATTTTTTGCATCTGTAGAATGTTGTATTATACTTTTATAGAATCCTCTTGTTCCATAATTTCCTAATAACATACTTTTTCCAAGTATACCTTGTTGATTAGAATTAATATCTTCAAATTTTATGTCTTGAAATCCATATATTTCTTGCAATATAATTTCAACAAAACATCCTGCAACTTTAGGAATATGAATATATAATGCTTTTAATTGATGATTTATTAAAACCATTTTTTTAAAAATGAAATTTTTTTAAAAAAAAAAACCATTTAAAAATGAATAAACGTAGAATATCAAATTCACCGGAAGAAAATTTAAATACTAATGTATTTAGACGACAAATTATGTCAAGAAATATAAATGATGACAGTACTCCAGCTCCACCAATTTTCGAAATGTCAAAAGAAGAAAGAATGCATTATTTAAATAATCATCCAAATCCAATGGGATATCCAACGGATTATCTTAATATTTATAATAGAGAAAAACAAATAAGAAGACCTATAGGATATGACGGTTTGATTAATATTACTAATTCGAAAATTTTTATCAAAGGTCCAGAACAACGAGTAAACTCAACTAGAATTCAACAAGTTACAAATGTTAATTGTATTAAATCTAATAAAATTGATGAATTTGATTTTGAAAGAATAGCATTGGCTAAATCATTTAGAGATAGAGTAGAAAAATTTGGAATTAAAATGTTCCCAGATAAAGAAAGATATTTAATGGGTGAAGATTATGGATTTGAATTTGGTGAAGATGATATGGAAAATATAAATAATAATGGATTTGAAGAACCTATTAAATCCGGTTCTAATGATGAAACATTTATGGTTTATTATCCAGATTATAAAGAAGATAAATTAGTTCAATTAATTTGTTTATTTAAAGCTGTTCTTGAAGAATATGAACAATATGTAGTTATTGCGGGAGGTTTTGCTTTATCTTTATATCTATATGAAAATTACGGTTATGCAACTGATTTTTCAGATATTGATTTATTTATTCATTCATGCGATGAAATTACGGCTAATAAAATTGTTAAACTTTTAAGTGAAATTACTGAAAATAAATGTAAAGAAATTGATAATGTTGTGAGTTCATCATTTAATTTAAATGATTTAAATAGATTTTATTATGAATGTAGTTATGAAGAAGAATTTAAACCGTTGATAGTACAAATAATTAAACGTTTATATTCAAGTCCAGCTGAAATAATATATGGATTTGATGTTGATTGTTGTTGTATTTTAGTTAATTTTGAAGGTCAAATTTGGACAACTGAAAGAGGATATTATTCTATTCAACATGGTTATAATACTGTTAATTTTGAGAAACTTTCTCCAAGTTATCATTTTAGGCTATGTAAATATAGAAATAGAGGATTTGGAATTTGGATTCCTCATGTTGAATATTTTAAGAAAAATGCTGTTTTTGATGTTAATTTTTTAGATTACACATCGCTTGTAAATATATTGATAAAAAAAGATTCTGTTAACAAGAAGTATGATGTAGGATTTTCTGATTATAATGACTTTTATCAAATGAAAAAGTCAAAAAAAATTAATTCAAAAGATTTGAAGTATATTACATTTAAAACTATTAATCCAGGAGAACAGATCATCAATACATTTAATAGGATAATTATGGATGATCCAATTAATTGGTATCCAACTTTACCTCCAGGAACAATTGATTTCTTTGATTTACAATTAACAAGAGAAGATCCTTTTGTTGAAATTAATACGGATATTTTTTCTGAACCAATATTTGCCAGAAATATTAAAAGAGAAAGAAAACTAAAGTTTAATAATGACCGTAAGAAAAATACTCTTTATTATTTAATTACTGAAATCACAAAAATGTATCCGGATACAATAATTGGTGGTACAGACGTTAATAGTGTTGTATTTCCGTATGATATTAAATTTCCTTATTATATGAACGTATTTTCTCCAAGTTTAACTGATGATAATTCTAAAAATTTATTCTTATATCATTTTGTTTTATTGAGATTAAAATGTTATATTAATAATACTAAAAAAATGGATAATCCAAATGCTAATTTATATGATAATATCGGTATTATAAAATTTTTAGATTACAATAAACCATATAATTATGATGATGTTTTGTATATGACGGAAGAGGAATCATTTGAGAATTTTAAAAAAATTAATCGCGGATATATTGTAGGTTTACATCTTAATGAACCAAATTTTAATCATCATTTTAATAAACGGAATTTTAATTTTATTAATTTTATTGTTATTCCTCCAACATATGATGAAAAATTTATTAAACCCCATATATGCATTGTTTCTAATTTAGAAGAAATTAACATATTAGACCCAAATATCACATTTGAAAATCATTTAATTCAACTAAATAAACCAGAAATTTTCTATAGAAATGGAAAAATTTATGGAAGACATAATGATATTTTAAAATTACAGTGTGGAATTGAAGAACCATATAATGTAGTATTACCTTATAATGTGTTAGATAATTATTTTCCGACTTTGTAAGAAAAAAAATGAAAAATTTTATTAATTAATAAAATTAAAATGGGTGTACCTGAATTTTGGAAAACATTTATATTTGATCAAATTCCTAAAGATAAATGGAAAATTGATAGAATTTATAATGCATATTCTATGTTATGGGATTTCAATGCTGTATTATATAATATAGCAAATGATATCTATGGTCTAGGTGATAAATTAAATGGAACTACGTTTGAACAAAGAAATATTGATGAAATAAATAAAATAAAAGAATTATTTCATTCATCACCTGATATTTTAGAACAACAATTTCTACAAAAAATTGGAGAAATATTAGAATTGAACATTTTTAGTGTTGTAATGCCATCTGACATTTTAATTATTGCAATTGATGGAATACCACCTTTTGCAAAAGCTAAACAGCAAAGAATTAGAAGATTTGGAAGTGCATTAGATAGAATTAAAAAAGAATCTGTATTTGGAAATAAATATAATAATGAAGAATATACTTTTGATACTCTTAATTTTACTGTTGGTACACCAATAATGAAAAGAATATGTGAATATATCCATACATGGATTTCGATAAATAGAAAACGACTTCCACATTACGTTAAATTTAGTGATTGTTCTGAAGAAGGAGAAGGTGAACATAAAATGTTTCACTTTTTTGAAGGTATAAAAGAAAGAGTTATTTTTGATAACTCTTCATTTGAAGGGAAATATACACCAGAACAGGCATTTAAATTAAAATCACATATTGTCGTTGGTCCAGATTCTGATTTATGTTTTTTATCACTTATTAGAAATGAATATTCATTTTATTGGCTCCGTAATACTAATATAGGTTATGAAAGAAATAGAATTCCATTTGACGTCATAAATATTAATGAAATAAGAAACTTTGTTGTAACTACAATGGGTGGAAATACAAATAATCTTGAACAATCTAAAAAATATCTTATTGATTTTAATCTTATGTCATTTTTTATTGGTGATGATTTTGTACCTCCAATGTTTGCATTTAATCTTGATCCGGGATTAGTTTTAGTTGATATGATGAATAAATATGCAGAAACTTTTTCTGGAAGTCATTTAGTTGTAAATGGTAAAATAAATTTGTTTTCATTTTCAAATTTTATTTTAGAATTAGTTTCAATTGAAAAATATTATTATGAATTAAAACAAGAAGCTCAAAATATTGAAATGGAATATAGTTCTAGATTGGAGAATAATCAAGAAACAACTTTAATATTAGAGGAAAGAACACAATTACGTAATTTTTTAAAAAGAAATAATAATATGGTTTTCGAACCATCATTGATTTTACATGAAAATGATTATGAATCATTTGTAAATCAATGGAAGAATTTTATTATTTGTCCAAGTATAATGTTAAATAATGAAATTTCACCATTGATGGAAGATCTTATTAATACTGCATTAAGTAAAGTTGATGAAGAAATTGAAATTGTATGTAAATCATTCCTTTATGGACTTCAATGGAATATTTCTTATTATCTTGGTTATGATGTTAATAATTGGAATTATGAATGGTCATTACCTCCAACTATTTTTCAACTTAACCAATTTATTCAAAATAATGATAATTTTACAATTCCATCAATGATTAAACACACATTTGAACCAAAAGTAAATTTAACTCAATTATTATTTTCTATTATGAATACTCGTTTATCTATTAAATTTTTTAGAACGTCATTCAAAGGAGTTTTTGCAATAAAAAAGAATACATTGACTGCAATACCAGAAAATGTGACAAGACAAGTTCCATTTTTTGATGCATATGAACCAGTAAATTTTAATAAATTTTTTGAAGGTCAATATTATAATTCTAACCATGGAAAACATAATTCGATTATATTGGTACCACGAATTCCATTAAATATTACTTTAAAACTAAATGAAATTTCTAAAATAAACACAAATGGATTTCCTGGTGGTAGATCAACTCCAGAAAATTACAATATTAATATTGATGAACTTATTAAAACAACATTATATCAAAGTATGAATGATGCAACTAGTATTGAAATTATTAAATCAAATAAAAAAAGTGTTAAATTTTCTAATAATGTGGAAGGTCCTAGTAAAATGGAAAGTTCTGGTAGTACAGAAGGTCCTAGTAAAATGGAAGGTTCTGGTGGGAAAAAATTAGATAAACAGAAAACAAGAGAATCAAAAGATAAACAGAAATATAAAAAACAAGATAATGATATAGTAAGAACTACAATTTCTGCATCTTCTATATTAATAGGAACTAAAAGAGAAATCCAAAAAAGACAAAATGAATTATTTATATAATTACATTAATTAAAAATTTTTAATTAATCAATATCAATTTATTTTTATAAGTTCTGGCGAATATTTTTCAAAATACTCTCTTTTTTGTGCAGTTTTTCTTGTAACACGAAAATAAGGATTTTTTGTATAATAAATATCACATTCATCATATATATCACTACCAAAAACTGTAGTTAGAATTGCTGCAATTGAATATATTATATTGTCAAAACTATCAAGGTTTACACTTTGTTTTATATTTCTAAAATTTTTATAGTAATTACTGCATAATAATATTTCATTAGAAAGTTGAGCTAATGACTCAAATGTAAAAGGACCACAAAATCCATAAGTTCCAATTCCTTTACATCTAAAGAAAAAATTCCAGTCCTCTTTACCTTTAAATTTTTTAGCTTCATTTACTAAAAATAAAATGTAATTGATGCAAATGTCGTAAAAATTTTCTGTTTTCGGTTTTTCTATTTGTTGATCTTCAGTTTCTTGACTATAACAATTACCCATTTTTCCGAAAAAATTAAATTAATTTCAAATTTGAAATCAAAAAAATTGAAAAAAATACAAAATAAATGAATATTTCAAGAGATCTATATAAACGAGAGGCAGAGACAATATTATCAACATTTTATTTATTTTCAAATTCAAAAAACGATGATGCATACAAAAAATATATAATGGCCGCAAATGCATATAAATTAGATAATCAATATGAAAATAGTTCAAAATGCTATTTAAAAGCTTCAGAACTATTAAATCATCAATTTGATATGCATGACAAAATTAAGAATATGATATTTGCTGCTCAATGTTATGAAAAAATAAATATTTGCTTAGCTATCGAAATTTATTCTGAAGTATTAAAGATATGTTTAAGTGATAATATACTATTTAATCAGGCTTATAGATCACAATTACGTATAACTGAATTATTTGAAAAAGATAATAATATTCCTATTTTGTATACGATCTGAATTATTTGAAACAATTATACAGAAAGAATTTATTAAGCCTGAAAATTATAATGATATGATTAATATATTACAGAATAGTAAATATGGTCAGTTTACTAAAATAGTGATATCCGAGAATAATATTTTGGAAACAGCATGTAATTTATGTAAAGATACTGAATTTGGGTGCATTAAATTTGTGGATTCAGAAACATTATCTAAAGGTAATAGAAGTAAATTATTACATAATATTATAAATGATATGTTAAAAGTACAAACGTCAACAATAATTTTATATATAGTAGAGAATATTATTAAATTTAATCCATTAATATCTTATTGTGATAATGATACTCTTCAAGTTATTTATATGTTATTAAATAAAATATACCAATGAATAAGAAAATTAATGTTATTATCACAACAACAAAAAAATCAATTGTTGAGAATTTATTCGATTATTGTAATGATTTCTAATAGATTTAACAATTGTAAATAATATATATAATAATATATATTTTTATAACTTTTTAATTACATATGCATTAATTTTTTGTGTCATTTTTTATTTACTGTATATAACATTTAAACGTCCAATTATAAAATCATTTACATAAAATATAAAAAAAATTTTTATTATATGATATTTTATATAACTAATATTGAAAAAATTAAAAAAAAATATTTAAAATGCCCTCTTTTAGTATAATTCAAGAAGATAATCCGCAATTATTAGGAGAAGGAACTTATGGTAAAGTTTATAAAATAAAAGTATGTGATCAGGATAATAATATTAATGAATATGCAATGAAAAAAATGTTTTATGAGCACAATATTTCTGGATTTGGAAATATTTCAGAAATAGAGATTTTAAATAGTCTATCTAGGTCAAAATTCATACCAAAAATTTTATACATTAATATTGATTCGTATGAATTTAAAACTCAATCGACAAAAATAATTAAAGAAGAGTTTATTTCATTCATTTACGAAAAATCAAATACTGATGGAAATAAATTTTTTTCTAAAGGTGAATATGATATCTCAACTGGATTAAAATTAGCAGCCGAATTATTATTAGCTATTGAACATATGCATAGACATGATATTTGTCATAGAGACATAAAACCAGGAAATATATTAATTTTTAAAGATACAAATAATGTACCAACTTTAAAATTATGTGATTTTGGTTTTTCTATTCATATAACATCTAATGGTAGAAAATCACCCGGAGTCAATACACCATGGTATAGAGCACCAGAAATTGCATGGGTAATTAAAAATTATAATTCTAAATCTGATATTTTTTGCGCTGGTTGTACAATTTTTGAAATATTTTCACATTATCCTTTACTATCATCCATAACAAATTTTAATGAAAATAACGATATAAAGTTAACTGATTATTTTAATGAATTATTAAAAGTAAATCCAAATGAATGGACAATTGATTTACAAAAACTTTATCGTAATAATACATCTTCAGAATTTATAAACCATAAAATAAAAGGTCCATCAGAAAAAGTTGAAAGTTCAACAATAAGAAAAATAAACACTAATATAAATAATTTCATGAAATGTTTTGAGCGTTCTTCCAAAAATAATATGTCACAACAACAATTATGGAAAAATGCAAATGATATTGTTGTTAAATGTCTTGATTATGATTATAAAAGACGAACAAGCGCAGAAAGTCTTCTTAAAAGTGATTTATTTGATCATCATAGAGAATATATTGATAGTTCTTTAAAATATCAACATAGAACTATAACTTATGATGTTATAGAAATAAATATTGATAATAATTTAAATCAGAAAAAAATAGATTTTTTTACTGATGCTATTAAATTTCTTCCATCTATTGATTTAAGAACAATGTTTCATGCAGTTGATTTAGCAAATGTTTTTTTAACAAGTTATCCTAACACAGTTTTAGATTTAAATAATGTATTTTCATGTTGTATATATTTTTTCCATAAAATGTTTTCAAAATTACGTACTCCACATAATCCTCAACGTTTTTTCTTTAAAACATTTTTTAAATTTGATAATTTTGAAAATATAAAAGATGAATATGAATATGAAAAATATATTGATCAATATATAAGTTCAATGAATATAGATAGTATAAAAGAGATGGATTTATTTATTTATGATTTTGAACATGTTGTAATAGACAGTGAAAAATTAACTGGTTTTAAAACATATAGACCAGGTATATATGAAATACAATCAGATTATAAACATTTTTTATCTGATTCAAAATTAACAACAATGTTTTTAGAATTTTGTAAAATTAATAAATGGAAAGAAAAATCATACAGAAATATGTATAGAACGATTTATGTCGATAAAATTGATCCAAATTTTTCTCCATAATTTTTTTATTTTTAGATTTAAAAATAAATGATTGAGACCAGTACAGAATTTGAATTAATTTTTTCATTAGGATTAGGTTTAATGTTAGGCGTATTTTCATTTGGATTATCATTTACAATTTTTTTAATATTATTTTTTGAATTTATATATTGTTCAACAAGTTCAAAATTAAATGAAAAAGATTTAATTTTAATTAGAGTATTAATAAATATAACATTCATTTTTGGGTGGGTAATTTCTCATTTTTTATTAACAAGAAATACAGGATTTGAAACTTTTATAAATGAATGTTACCAATTTTATGAAACATTTCCAAATTGATGAAAAATTTTGTTTTGTTATTGGAATAGCGGCAAAAATTATTAAAAATGAAAAAAAAATATATATTTAAAAGAGAAAAAATGTCTTTTATGTCAAATGATATATATCCAGAAATTGAATATTTACAAGTTCCGCTATATGCACACCAAATTGATTTTATTGAATGGGCAAAAGATATGATAATTAATCAAGGAAAAGGATTCATATTGGGTGATAGTATGGGTCTTGGGAAAACAAGAGAAACTTGTTTTTTAGTGGCATATCTTGAAGCGTCAAGAGTTTTAATTGCTTGTCCAAAATCAGTCATTTATCAATGGGCTGCTGAATGTTTAAATACCTGTACCCAACATGAAATTTATTTTATGTATAAAAACTATGCAGAACGTATATTTTATGATGGAAATAATATAATTGTTGGTGATAGAGTTAATTTTTCTACTCTTGTTAATACAGATAGAAATATAATTTGTATTTGTACATTTTTTCAGATAACTCCATATCCAGATGTAAAATCTAATGGATTAATAACATCAAAAGAAATAGAATTAAATACCCCTTTAAAAGAGTATGTTCCAGAATTAACACCTTTTAATGATTTTGAATGGTCAATGGTTGTTGTTGATGAAGCTCATACATTAAGAAATGGTATAACTATAGCATCTGAAAAAAATAAAAGCAGACCAAAAACTCTTAAATTTCATAGAATGTTCCGTCTTCGGTTATTAGAAGGAGGCGTTAAAATTGCATTAACTGGAACACCAATTCAAAATAGAAAATCAGATTTAGTTTCTCTTCTTAGTTGGATTGGAGCCGATCTTCCAACTAAGATTGATGATTTTTGGATTGAAGATATAGTAAAAGAATATGTTTTTAGAAGAACTCCATTAGATTTACACCCCGAATTACGAAAATTAATTAATTTTCCAACATCTGATCCAAATTCATATAATATATATGTAGATTATAAAAGTGCAGAAGAGAGGGATTTCTATGAATTAGCAGCTAATATTATTACAAAGGATAGACATATTAAAAACTCACTTGAAGGAACACCTTATGAAAATATTGTAAGTCCTGAATGTCCTCTTGAAAAAATAAATATGCTTAGATTTCTTTCTGTGAGTATTGATATGTTTATAAGAATTTATAATAAGCATAATAGTCCATTACCAACATGGCATGGAACTGAAACAAAAATAGAAATGATTAGAGATTCTCTATTTGAATTAGCAGAAACTAATACTAGTGTAATAATATTTGTTCATTTTTATGAAGAGGCTGATAGAATTCAAAATGCTTTAACTGATTATGATGAATTTTTTGGTCCAAATTTAGGATATCATGTTTACAGATTAAATGGTGAATGTAGTGCACAAGAAAGAAATGCTATTCTCGCTAAAACAAAAGATTATATTGAAAATAAAAATGAAAGATGTTTAGTTTTTGCAAATGTTTTAAGTTCATCAGAAGGATTAAATATGCAACATTTTAATACTATTATATTTTCAAGTCCTGATTATAATCCTAAATTAGAAGAACAAGCCGAAGCTAGAGTTAATAGAATTGGTCAGAAAAATCCAGTTACAGTATATAGATTTTTACATAGAGCTCTTGAATCTATGAGACCAATTTCAAAAACAGATTATAGAAATATAGATACATTTATTGAAAGTTTAAAAGATTCAAAACTTCTTATTTTTGAACAAATATTTGAGCATTATCCAAATGCTGCATATTTTGCTCCTAAAATTGAAATGCCTGGATTTCCTGGAGAGAAAGCTGTTATTTTTAAGGAAAAGAAAATTCCAGTTAGGGTTAAACCTGCAGCATTTAAAATTCCCACTCGTTCATCAAGACCATTAAATTCAATATTATCTAAAGCAATTGAAAGAAAAAAATTTAATGAAGATTTGGATGAACTTATTTCAAATTTAACAAGTTAACAAGTTAACAAGCCAATAAAATGGAATAAATGAAAATTTTGATCAAAAAATAGAAATAAATGGAAAACACATATGTTTGGAACAGTAAAGTTAAATACATTAGAAGTGGAGAAGAAAAATTCGATAATTTAAAAGAATGTTTGGAAAATAATAAATATATGTATATAGGAAGAAGAGGTATAGTATTTATAAAAACAGAAACTGGAAAGGAGAGATTTCCTAAAACTGATAGTGTTTGGGCGAATCCTTATAAAGTTGGTAAAGATGGTACTTTAGATGAAGTATTGGAAAAGTATGAACAATATATAAAAAATAAAATTATAAATGAAAATTTAGATCTATTAGAGTTACAAAATAAAATATTAATGTGTTGGTGTGTTGAATCAAAAGTTTGTTATAATAAATTAGATAGATGTGTATGTCATGGCCAAGTACTGCTAAAATTATTAAATATGAAACTTAAAGAAAATTCGAAGGAAAAGGAGAAGGATAGGGATAGTGAATTAGAGAGTGGAATAGAGAGAATTAAACTGTAACTTTAAAAAAATTGTTTTTTATCTGAAATTTCGTTTCCTTTAAATATTAGTTTAAAATTTTAAACTAATCATATTAAAATATCATATCAAGATACTAAAATTCAATAAAATGTCTAAAATCATAAATATAAATTTTTGAAAATAGGTCAAAAATGCTTCAAAAAATGAAAAGAAAAAGGGGGTGGACCTATTATAGTAGAACCCTATTTTTTGCTCCTTCGAGGGCACGAAAATATCGTGCTCAGATACTGTTTTTCTGTCCGGGAAAAACGTAAATTTTTGATTTTGGCATTTTTGGTTTTCAAATTTTTAAGAAAAATGAGTCGATCTCCCCTTCCACTTCTTTTGTATTATTTTTTTGGACATTTCTTCTGATTACAAAAATACCATATCCTAATACTATTTTTAGTTTAAAGTTTTTAAAGTATATTATTACTGATATCTTTATTGTTAAAAGATAATATCAAGATACTAAAATTCAATAAAATGTCTAAAATCATAAATATAAATTTTTGAAAATAGGTCAAAAATGCTTCAAAAAATGAAAAGAAAAAGGGGGTAAGTGTGTGGACTATAAACTATTATAGTAGAACCCTATTTTTTGCTCCTTCGAGGGCACGAAAATATCGTGCTCAGATACTGTTTTTCTGTCCGGGAAAAACGTAAATTTTTGATTTT
>Ga0100385_1002480_pt1 | contig 17378 bp, 18 predicted proteins | sample CryGeymeta201509_FD_81543 | JGI IMG/M metagenome (GOLD analysis project Ga0100385, IMG submission 81543) | Groundwater microbial communities from Crystal Geyser aquifers in Utah, USA - Crystal Geyser metaG 2015-09 | ecosystem: Environmental > Aquatic > Deep subsurface > Groundwater | place: USA... | reverse complement strand
TAACTAGACGATCGTCTAGTTATCTCGGAGATTTTTTAAACCTAATATCATTCTTCTTCCGCTCATGTTCAACCCATTCAGCGTCATTTTCAGCTCTTATTTAACTCCGCTTGCAATTCATCAATCTCGTCTCGCAACAACGCGGCGGTTTCAAAAAGTTCTGCTCGCGCCGCTTTTTTCATCTCTTCTCGTTTTTCTTTAATCACCTCTTCTATCTCATGTGGCTCGACTGTCATTTCAATTTTCAAAATCTTTTTAATGTCCGCCTCCCTTTCTGGAATCAATTCACGAATGTCACCAATTGATTTTATAATTGATTTTGGCGTAATGCCATGTTTTTTGTTATAAGCCAACTGAATTTTGCGACGACGATCTGTTTCTTTTAAAGCGCGTTTTATCGACCCGGTCATTACATCGGCATAAAGAATAACTTCGCCGTTTACATTACGCGCTGCCCGACCAATGGTTTGCACCAGTGATGTTTCAGATCTTAGAAATCCTTCTTTATCAGCATCAAGAATTGCTACCAGCGAAACCTCGGGTAAATCAAGACCTTCTCGCAATAAGTTAACGCCAACAATAACATCATATTCACCCTGGCGTAGCTTGATTAAGATTTCAATCCGCTCGAATGTTAAAATGTCTGAATGCAAGTATTGAACTTTAATCCCTCGCTCAACCAAATAGCCAGTTAAATCCTCAGCCATTTTTTTGGTGAGTGTTGTCACGAGCACACGCTCTTTTTTTATAACTCGATCTTTAATGCGCTCAACTACATCCTCTACTTGGCTTTTTCTTTTTGCATCAGCTGTAACCGGGCAAATAATAACTTTAGGGTCAATTAACCCAGTTGGGCGCACAATTTGCTCCACGACAGCCGAACTCTCTTCTAATTCATAGTCACCGGGAGTAGCGGAAACATACACGGTTTGGCCGATGCGCTCCTCAAACTCGCTAAAGTTAAGAGGCCTGTTGTCAATTGCACTTGGCAAACGAAACCCATGTTCGATAAGAGTTTTTTTACGAGCTTGGTCCCCAGCAAACATTCCTCTAACCTGTGAAACAGTTACATGCGATTCGTCGATGATTGTTAAAAAATCTTCGGGGAAATATTCTAATAGTGAAGCTGGCGCCTCGCCTGGTTCTCGACCATCAAAAAATCTAGAGTAGTTTTCAATGCCATTACAATATCCTAAATTTTTAATCATTTGGATATCATAACGGGTTCTTTGTTTTAAGCGTTGCGCTTCGAGCTGCTTGCCGCCCTGTTCCAATTCAATCAGTCTATCTTTCAATTCTGCTTCGATTTTATTAATGGCGCCAGCCGTCATGTCGCTTGATGCCACATAATGTTTAGCTGGGAAAATCCAAGCATCAAGTAAGCGCTCTTTAATTTTACGAGTGATTGGATCAAGCGCAAAAATATCTGTTATTTGTTCCTCTTCAAAAACAATACGCAACATCAGTTCATTTTCACTTGCTGGCACAACTTCTAAAATATCACCGCGCATACGGAATTTACCTCGTTCAACATCAGCGTTTGTTCGCTCGTAATGTTTACTAACTAAATCACGAATGAGTTGAGTCCTGTCTATAAAATCATTAATTTTAAAATGCAAAACCTGTTTTTGATATTCGTTTGGGGAACCTAAGTTGTATATGCACGAAACAGATGCGACAATTATTACATCCCGGCGAGAAAGCAAAGCTTGAGTTGCTCGGTGGCGAAGTCTGTCGATTTCGTCGTTTATCTGTGCTTCTTTTTCAATGTAAGTATCTGAGTGCGGCATATATGCCTCAGGTTGATAATAGTCATAGTAGCTAACAAAATATTCAACCACATTTTCTGGAAAAAATTGGCGGAATTCTTGGGCAAGCTGAGCGGCAAGTGTTTTGTTGTGAGCAATAACAAGTGTCGGCTTTTGCGTGTTTTGAATGACATTTGCCATGGTAAATGTTTTTCCGGATCCGGTAACGCCAAGCAAGGTCTGCTTTGAAAGACCGAGATTGATGTTGTCTGTAAGTTTGGCAATTGCCTGCGGTTGATCACCGGCCGGAGCCCAATTTGATCTTAACTTAAATTGCATAACGAAAATCTCCCGAAATCTGCTCTACTAGGGGGTAGTAAATGCTTCATCGGGATCTCGAGTTCTCAATCGAGTAATTATTAGTTCGCAAGTAATAAGCCTAAAAGCTATAAGCTATAAGCTAACTACTGCGCTAAGAGTATACCACAACCCGAACAAAAGAGGAACATCAATAAATAAGACCGGCGCGCGGAGGACTCTCCGCGCGCCGATTCATCTTTTTAAATAATTTTAAAAGCCACTGGTTACCACCAGCCCCTAAATCGCGCGAGGCTTTGGCGGTAACCCAGTGGCTGGAGCGCTACTCTTTAAAAAACTTTCCGTAGACAACATCTAGCGCTCCGGCTGGAACCTTTTCTCGCCAAGTACTGTCTTTTGACTCAATCATCTTTCTAATTTCTGTCCCGTTAAATCCTGGTACCGGTGAAATATTTTGAATTGCCAGCCCGGCGGTTTCAAAAATCTGTTTCATATCATCGTCTCCTGTCCACATCTTTACTTCTTCTGGATTACCGGCAGCTTCCAAAATCTTATCAACCCATTCAGCGTCATCTTCGCAATCGGAAACATCTACAATATTGGCGTCAACAATATCCTCGGCCAAAAGCGCAGCACTAATCATCTCGCGCACCTCTTCCGCTGAAAACAAATCATCTTCACGAGCATCACCATAACAAATAGCAATCACAACTTTACCGCAAGATTTAATCATTCCTTGAACGACCATTAAATGACCGGTATGAAAAGGTTGAAATCGACCAGGAAAAATACATGTAGACATATTTTGATAATTTCTAAATTATAAATTCTAAACAAATTTCGTTTTTCAGATTTCAGATTTTATGTTTCTCTTAAATTCTCGTCTCAACTGAGCCATTTGCATTGGCGGGACATTGATGCGAGTCATGTCAGCCACACCAACACCCATTTCGTGGCAAGCTTTTAAATATCCAATTCCAAGTGGATCAATACCCATTAGCGTTGCCGCCGCTGAGTCAACTGCCACCGGATCAAATCCGGCTAGTACAACCCCCATATCAATCCTAGTACCACGCACCGGTCCATCGCCCTCCATCGCCATTATACCATCTACAATTCCGAGATGACATTTTTGTTGATTGAAAAGCTCGGCGATTGACTGGTGATGGGCGACTTCTCCTTCGCTATCAAGCCATGGCCACCTTGCCCAGACCTGACCACTGGCGCTAATTCGTGGCGGCACAATCCAAGTCCCAATTGCCCAATTCTGAACTGTGAGCGAGGCCCCGGTTTTGGCATCAGTTTTCATTGGCGACAAAGAAATTTTAAATCCTGGGCTAGTGGCGATTTTTGAACGACGAATTGGATTTTGACTGTCATCTGATTTTATTGTGTAACCATCGACAAATTCATCGTCATTTAAATCAACCAAAGTGATGTCAGAATATTCGCCTCCAAGATGGTCATAACCGAAATTACTAAATGCCGCTTTTGTTCCCCGGTACCCTGCGTCACCAATTAAAATTGATGTGTTTGATCTTTCGCGAATCACATCGATTAAACCGCGAACAGCATCTATATGAGTGCAGGCAAAATAGCGCTCGTGGTCAACAAGATTAACTTTAATAAAAATTTGATTGGCATTTCTGCAACGCTCAATAAACTCGTCCCCCAGCTGCTCTACGGCCTGGCGGATAGTATCTCGTCTGTCTTCTCCTTGTTCAATGGCGATATTTATCATGGGGTGATTTTAGCACATTCGGATAATTATCCAAACACGGCAACCTCAACGCCCGCTGCCCCAAGGGACAGCGGGCGTTTGCACATATATTTTACACATATCCTCCGGCCTGAATTTGCCAATATTCTTTATACAGTCCTGGTTTTTTAATAAGCTGATTGTGCTTGCCCATATCGACAATTCTCCCCTTTTCCATCACCAAAATGACATCAGCGTGAATCACAGTTGAAAGCCGGTGCGCAATTACAATCGTTGTTCTGTCTTTGAATACTTCCAAAAGCGCGGCTTGCAAATCGTGTTCTGTTTTTGAATCAAGCGCGCTTGTTGCTTCATCAAGAACGAGAACCGGAGGATCGGCAAGAAGAATTCGTGCTAAAGCAATGCGTTGTTTTTGACCACCGGAAAGTTTCACTCCTCGCTCTCCAACTTGCGTGCCATAGCCTTGTGGAGTACTCATAATAAAATCATGTACCTGAGCGCGCTTAGCCGCTTGCACTACCGCTCGCTTGGAAGCACCAGGGCGAACAAAAGCAATATTTTTAAAAATCGTATCGTGAAACAGCAAATTTTCTTGCATCACAAACCCAATGTTACGACGCAAATCTTTAAGAGATATCTGACGCATATCAACGCCGTCAAGTAAAATTGCTCCTTCGGTTGGGTCGTAAAAACGCGGAAGCATCTTAGCCAGAGTTGATTTTCCTGCTCCTGAGGAACCAACAAGCGCAATAGTTTGCCCAGGCTTAATGTGGTAGCTAATATCGCGCAGAACATGTTTTTGACCTTGTTTGTAAGTGAATGACACATCGTCAAAGACAATATCACCACTTACCTTTTTCATGCTGATAGGTTTTTCAGCTTCTTGAATAACAGGAATGCTATTCCACAATCGCAATAATCTATTAAGCGATGACATTGATTTTAATCCATGCGGAGCCTGCGCCAAAATCTGTTGAACAGAACCATAGTAGCGCCCGGCCAGCCCCAAGAACATTACCACCACACCAATTGTAGTTGCGCCACTAGCCACTAAATAGACGCCCGAGACAAATAGCAAAAGCCGGCCGCCAACATACACTCCACCCTGGGTGGCATCAACAACTGCCCAACCCTTATCGATCCGCATTTGATTTTTGTATGCCTGAAAATAATAACGCATTAATTTTGTAACAGAGCGCTCTTCGGCAGCTGCGTTTTTTACTGTTGTAACATTCGCAAAACTGTCCCCTACATGGGCACCAATTCGCTCCCAAAATTTTCTATTAACATTTTGATGTTTCTCTGAAAGTCTTAAATTAAAAAAACTAACAATAAACACAAATGGAATCGGAATGAGTGCCACCAGCCCCAGTCGCCAATCAATGTAAAAACCAAAACCAACCGCACCGAAAAATACAAAAGTCATTCCCATTACCTGGTGAATGCCAAATTCGGTAATCCACCAAACAGCATCCCAAGCGCGATTAAACTTTTCCAGCAAATCACCAGAGTGCTCTTCTTCGAACACTTTCATATCCATTCCGAGCAGTCTATCAAATAAACGGCGAATAAAATGTGCCAAAACTAAATTAGCTAATTTCCAAGAAAAGAAAGAATAAATAGCCGAGACAATTGTAGCTAAGACAACAAGTGCTGCCCAAATAATCAAAAGCGGAAAAACAGAGTCAACAGTTTGGGAAACATCAAAATTATTTTCAACCGAAGTCACTAACCGATCAATGATGTTTCCGTAAATAAATGGCTCACCAATCCCAAATACAGCTGAGAGAAGTGCCACTGGCACAAGTGCCAAAATAAAAAATTTTCGGGAAAAATAACTTGGTGCAATCATTTCCCAAACGCCACGATAATTAATATTATCTTTCTTTTTTTCCTCCTTAGCCATGAGGCGATTATATCACAATAAATAATGTCATTCATTTAAAATTTTGGTAAAATGAAAAAATGAAAAAGCTAACGATTAAAAAATTAAAAAAAGATATTAATAGGCTTTGGAGCTGGTTATTTGAAAAACGATCGGAAATTTTTGAAATGAACTATAAAGATGCTTTTATGGCTCAAATTGTAGTTGAAATTTTACAATCAAGTAAAACTAATAACTTCAACCTTATTCCGCTTTATAATCTAAGGCCTATTCACCCAGTGGATAACCGAGACAATACAATCCAAGCCACCAAAAAGCGCATTGAAATACTTAACATCCACAAAAATAAACTTTTAAAAAACAAAAAAGTAACTAGAAACGATCTTGCTAAATATCTTCCATCGGCAACCTACATACGAGGCGTACCAATTAATGATAAAGAGTTTTACATTTTTGACGGAAATGGTCGGATAGAAGCGCTTAAGCAAACCTTCTGCCCTAGTGATAATATGAAAATTGAAGTTGATGTTTATCACCCTGCTAATCTAAAACGCACACTTAAAAATATAGAAAAATTACGAAAAATGCACGAGATGATTTAATTCAAAATTCTCTGACAAAGCCTAATCAGGCTTTGTCTGGCAGATTCAAAATTCTGAATTTAAAATCCTCTCAACAACTTTTGGAATTTGGGTTTCGAAAGGATTTGGCCAGCGTTCAAAAGCACGCAGTAACATGTAGGCGTTTAGTTCATTCTGATTTTGCGTAAAATCTTCACCATAACCTTTTATAAATCCCAAAAGATTTTCCGGTGTGGCATCTAATGCAATTAGGGCGAGATCGTAAAGCTTGTCACCGCCGGCAATCCAATCAGCCGTATCAAATAAAATCGTTCGGTCGCCAGCAAACATAACATTGTTTGGATGGAGGTCGCCGTGCAAAAGTGAAATAATTTTTGGTTCAGCAAATTTGTGATTTTCAAGTGCTGTCATAATTTGCGCTGATTCCTCTTCGTTAAATCCACCTCGTTTACGCTGTTTGCCAAGTCCAAAATCAATTGTCTGTTTAATAAATTGGTTCCAAGTGATTTCTGTGCGCGCGCCGTTCTCATCAAAATACGACGGCGCGCTAAAACTTATTTTATGCATTGCTCGCACCGCTTGGCCAAACTTTTTAAAATTTTCCGGTATTTCGCAATCCCCCAGCGTTTGCGCATTAGCAATAAAATCAAGTATAAGCTCTTCACCATCTATTACGGCATTCATAGCCGGCAGGCCGTGGGCCTTCATTATTTTGTGAAAATTTAGTTCTCCCCAGCGCGCCTGAGCCCCGATTGATTTAACAACAACATCCCCGCTCTCTCGGCGTTCAAATCTAACATGGGAAGAATAGGCCTTTTCCAGCCCTGTTTTAACCGGACAGTCGTTCATAATAAAATAAGGCTAGCATGAATCTTCTCTTACTTACAACCCAGCTCAATCACCTTGTCACAATTCACCATCAACTCTTCCCTGTTGTCAGCAATCAAAACCGTATTATTTTTATCAATAATCTTTTGGAAAACTTTTACAAGCACTGGCAGATCACTCAAATGTAATCCGCGTGAAGGAGTGTCTAAAATATAAATGCAACGATCGCCGAGTTTTTTAGAAAGCACCTTTGCCAACTTTACGCGTTGCGCTTCCCCGCCACTCAATGTTCCTGAACACTGACCAAGTGGCAAATAACCCAAACCTACCTCTGCCAAAAAACCTAGCTTTCTTTGCACAAGCGGATAGTCTGCAAACAGCACAATCGCATCTTCGACCGTAGTTTTGAGTAAATCATCAATCGAGAGACCGCAAAAACGAATCTTAGAAACAGCCGAGGTTTTGTTCTTTCCTTCTTTTGTATTAAAACTAAACGCCGACTTTTTTAGCTTTGCTCGCTTACTTTCTGGCAAGCTAGCATAAACAGTCCGAATGGTGTCCCAAGCGCCGATATAGGTGGCCGGCGTGCTCGTTGGCGTTCCGCTGAGCGGTCGCTGATCAACAAAATAGGAACGACGAACATTGACCTTGCCAACAATGTCTTTAAAGCCAGCGCGAAGCTTCCAAGCGTTTCTCCCCTTAAACAACGCTCCATATACAACTGAAAGTAAGGTTGATTTTCCTGAGCCAGACGGACCGGATAGACAGACAAGGTTAGAAAGCGGGATTGTTAATGAATAATTTTTTAAAGAATTTTTAGTAATTTCTTTAATGGTTAACTCGCGTTTTTTCATCTTTAGTGCTCGATCATTTGGCGCCCGGCAATAATCAACTGCTTCGGCTAATTTAGAAAAAACATATTTTGATGTTGGAGTTTTCGCTTTGCGATACGCAGTAAGTGTTCCGGCGAAAATCACATCTCCTCCTCGTGAGCCCGATTCTGGTCCAAACTCAATAACATAATCAGCGCCAGCAATAATGTCTTTATTGTGTTCAACAACAATTACCGAAACGCCCTGCTTCACTAACTCTCGCAAAAGCGCTAAAACCTCAATGCGTTCTTTATGAGCCAAGCCAGCGCAAGGCTCGTCGACAATTAATAACTCATTCTTTTTAATTGCTTTTGCAGCATCGCGCAGATACTTCCAGTTTGTTTCGCCTAAACTCATCTTTGGGAGGACAACGATTCTTTGCGGAACGACAAATGTCTTAGGCAAGCCACTAACTTTTGCCACAACCTTTTTCCCTTGCGAGGCAGCATACAAAACTTCATACACAAGAGATGATTTTCCGCTGCCGCTTTTTCCTACTACGGCGACAAGGGACTTGGTCGGAATGTTAACCGAGATATTTTTGAGATTATTGACGCGGGCATCTTTTACGCTGATGTGTTTTACCATACGCAATATAGTATTCTCTTTCTGCAAGAAAAAGGCAAACAAGAGTTGCGTATTCCACCAAAAAAGTCGCGAGTTCATTTCGCGACTTTTTTGACTTTTTTTAATTATTTTGAAAGCGAGGTCAAAATTGCCAGCATGTCATCTTCATTAACTGGAATATCGCTTGTGAAAAAAATCGTATATTGTGATCCATCTTCAAATACAAGATCGTAAAATTTACACCAACCGCCACCACAACCATCACGATAAACCGTTACATTGGTAGTTTGAACTTCAGGATCAGCTGTAGAGAAATCAATATAATCAGACTCGTCAATTATATCCGCTGTAATTTCTAAATAATCACCGATTCCCCTATCGATAAAAACCTGACGCTCGGTTGGCTGTGAGGAAATTTCCCAATTATCTTGCGGTAAGATAAAACTATAATCACTTAGACGCACGACAGTCAAATCATCTACTACCACAGAATCTGATGATATACAGCCTGCACCTACTAATAACAATGATGCAAAAATTATTCCTGCCAAAAATTTTTTCATAAAAATTTTAATTAATATTCTTATTCGTGCAATGTGTGCACATCTGTAAGCTAACGCGCCTATATAAACGGCTTGCACATTTTCTCATCGTGCGCTACGCGCACATCTGCATACTAACGCGGCGGCTCGAAGCCAAGCAGTTGGCTTCTCGCTTCGCCTTGTTTGGTTCCCGGACAGGGATTCGAACCCCGATTCTCAGGACCAAAACCTGATGTCCTGCCTTTAGACGATCCGGGAATATTGCAGCATGATTATACCTAAATAATACTTTCCGTCAAATATAAATCGAGGATAAACCGAGGAACGCTGATCTATAAATGTTTTCCGATATCAACATATTTGTTATAATTTTCACCATGAACCATGACGACGAATTACTCCAGTGTTTTGACGAAAACGGTAATCCGACAGAAGCTAGACCCAGGAGCGAAGTAAAACAAGAACCTTACCGTTTTTGGTACGGAACAGCCCGAGTTTGGGTAGTGAATATCCAAGGTCAACTTTTAGTTTCTAAACGCGCCGATCATTTGGTTGGTAATCCTGGAAAATGGGAAAGTTATTTTGGCGGTCATGTTAGTGCTGGCGATTCGTTTATCACAACAGCAAGGCGTGAGCTGGCTGAAGAGGCTGGAATTGATGTACCAGAGAGCGATCTTCATTTTATCGACAAAGGTAGAAATGAAGATGTCCGGGCATTTTTTGAAAACTACGCCGTACTTTGGAATGGCAATCCGAAAGATCTCCCCTTTCCTGATGGCGAAGTAACAGAGGCTAAATGGATGAATATGGACGACTATTGGAAGCAAGCGCAAGACCACATCAAGTGGTGCTGTCGCTGTCACCCACATCAACAAAAACTAATTTTAGAGTGGGTTGAGTCGATCACTTAACTATTGACATGTCCTCCTCTTTCTGATAAAAAACTCCCCTGGAAGTAGAGGAATGTAGCGCAAATCTACAACGGTCTCTTCGCCACAGTGATTCTTTGATCAGTCTGGTCAACTACCTCCATGAAGCAAACTTGTCGCTTGATGAGTAAAAAAGCGTGCCGAAGAGCGCGCTTTTTTGTTTGTTTAAAATGGATATCTATTTACAAAACACCAGCTTGAACTAAATCACCTCGCAAATTACCAACCTTACGATCAGTATAATCGCGAAGATCGTGACCCATTTTTCCCATATCCTGACGAAGCTCTGCTAAATCATCTTTTGTGGCCACATGATCACGCAAAAAAGCCATTAAATCCATAAGAGCATTTTCAAGACCATCAAATCTTTCTCTTGTAGCTTTAAACTCTTCTCGAAATTCATCCGAAGTTTGCTTAAACTCCGCTCTGACGCTCTTAAACTCCTCTCGAAATTCATCCGAAGTTAGTTGAAATTCTGTTTTTGTTACTAATTCTTCTTTTTTGGACATAAATAAATAATTAAATTTTTTCCGTCCACTAATCCAATACATCATTTCCCCATCCCTTTGTCAATGAAAGATTGTGGACAAACTAATTTTTGATACAATATCCGCATATGCTCAAACAACTTCTTTCCGAGCTTAAACCCTACATCGAACCAGAATATAAAGCTGGCGCCACTAATTTTTTTAAAGAACCAATTAAACCGCTTGGTGTCCGAACTCCCACAGTTCGAAAAATCGCGCGAGCGCATTTTAAAGAAATCGACAAAATGACAAAACGAGAAGTTTTTGAACTCTGTGACTCTCTGCTTGGAACTGGAAAATTTGAGCTCGGACTGATTGCTTTTGCATTTATCAGACGACGAATAGATGACTTAACAAAAGCTGATTTCAAAATTCTTGAATCTTGGATTCACAAATATATTCACAACTGGGCTTGGTGCGATGATTTTTGTACACATAACATTGCCCAAATGCTGGCAAAATATCCGGAGCTTGCCGGCGCAATAAAATCCTGGACAAAATCCAAAAACCGCTGGCTCAAAAGGGCGGCGGCCGTGTCTTTCGTGCCCGCCGCCGCCCATGGAGAACATCATCTTGATGTCTTTATCGTTGCCACGATTTTACTCCATGATACAGACGACCTGGTGCAAAAAGGTTATGGCTGGATGTTAAAGTCAGCCGCAAATTTTGATCAAGAAGCTGTCTTTAATTTTGTGATGGAACATAAAGACAAAATGCCTCGCACCGCCCTGCGCTATGCCATTGAAAAAATGACAACAAATCTAAAGCAAAAAGCTATGAGAGTGACCGTTAAATGATGATCGTCATTTAATTGAATCTGGTCTCCCGGAGACCTGGGAAATAAAAAAACACCTGGCGAACCAGGCGTTTTTTAAATTTAACTTATTGTTTGTTACTCAAATCCTTGGAAAGCTTACTGAGCATTCGGGCGGCATATTCGCGTCCACCAAGTCCAAAAGCTAAACCACCGGCAAGAGCGATCATTGCTACAAATCCAGTAAATAGTACCTGGATCAATGATTGAGCAATGCCAAGCTGAACAAGCGCTGCCATAAAACTGAAGATAATTATTGCCCAGCGTGAAATCCCTGCTAAAAACTGTGAGCTTTCCATCTTCGCTGCATCAAGTGCGCCTTTAACAACTTCAAACACGAAATTGGCAAGAATAAGTCCAACTAACAAAATAATCACTGAAATGATTACATTTGGTAAATATCCGACTACAGTTGAAAGGAAAATAGTCACTTGATTCCAGCCAAGAGCGTCAGCTGAGGCAATAAGCGCCACAATTACTACAAACCATTTAACTATCCAGCCAAGAAATTCAGCAACATTTAATTTTACTCCGGCTCTGGTAAAGAAATCCTTTACTTCAAGTTTTACCATTAATTCATCAATTCGAAGTAACTGTACTACTCGAACGACTAATGTACGCAATAAATGAGCCACAACCAAGCCAAGCAAAAAAACAATGATGGCAAAAATTAGTTTAGGCAAAAACAGCACCATCCCGGCCCAAAGGTCTATGAAAGCGGATTGTAAAATATCTACATATTCTGGCATATTAAAAAGGTTATGGGTTATAGATTATAGGTTATTGGTGATGCCTCCATCACCAATAACCGAACACCAATAACCACCTTTTTATTTTACTCTATAATGCTCTTCCTAGTTCATCCTTTGTGGACAAAGTAATTTTGGGCGCATTTTCATAAATTGGGAAAAAATATTTTTTGTGTTCAACTTCGTCAATTTTTCCTTCCAGGCAAAGTTTGAATGTATAACTATCTTGTTCATCAGCTTTTTTCTCGATTGGAAATACTTTTGCATCAAGTACAAATTTGATTGAATTAACAATTGATAAAATTGATCTTAAAGCTGTGGCCGAACCCGGTCCGGCGACCACAAAAATCTTTTCAAAATCAGAAACCGCTAACTTATTTTCTTTCAAAAAAACCTGAACAGTATTTAAATATTCCTCCGGCCCAACATCATTTTTATCTAAAACATCAATCTCTTTTTCAGTTGCCAGACCAAGTACCAGGTGACTAATATCTTGTCCGTTTACATATAAAAACCTCCTCATATATTTGCTGAAATCTTATTTACCAAAACTACTTTATCTGTTTCAAGTAGCGACATCAAAAACCTGTCTTTAACCTCGGCCCGATAGGTATATTCTTCGCGAGGCATGTAGGTGTAGTTAATTTCACGAGCTAGCTCTTTTTCAAATTCTCCAATTGCATTTTGTAGCTTTTCCGGGTCAATTTCACCAATCACCAAAATGTCAGAGGCTACAGAATCGTTGTCTATGAAACGGCCGGTTAAAATCAACAAGTCTACTCTACCCTCTTTTTCTAGTTGCTTAACCAGTGAACGATTCATCATTACTGCCGACTTTTTCATTATGCCTCGAAGCTCTTCAAAAAATGGACAGGCTTGGTTAACAACATAATATTTTTTCTTATCTGTTTTTTTCAGTTCCTTTTCATCTTCATCTCGTTCTGTATCAATAATTTTTCCTTCAATCTCTTTTAAAATTCCAAGTTCGATAAGATTTTGCAGTTCCCTGCGGACAGAGTTTAACTGAGCATCAATCTTTCTTGTTACCTCACGAACATAAAGTGGTCTTTCTGGATGTTCTAAAAAAAGGTTCATTAATCTGACTCTAGTTTTTGAGCCAAATAAATGCTCTATTTTAAAGTCGGCAACTTCAGCATTCATAACTTCATTTTCTTTACTGGTTTTTTTGATGGCTGATTGAGGCATAATTTTTGTGTTCATTTTATCTACCGCCTCCTTTAACATTGTATACACTTATAGTAAACTGGAAACATGATGATTGTCAAAGTAAAATATCTGACAATATGCAGATAATAGTCAAATCAGCGAAATATAGCTCAATACCTGACCCAGATAGCCTGTTGATATCTAATATCGTTTATCCCCTATCTAAAACCGGGGATGCGATATTTGGGCTGGTTCGAGTTTTAGGAAAACCAAACAACACCAGAATGCGCCTGGTCGAGACTATCGAGGATAGATTGCGTCGGTTTAAAGAAACATTGGGCGGAGATGTTAATGTACCAAGACGGTTTGAACAACTTCTCCAAGCCCTCAATGAGGACATTAGCGCTGTAATGCAGGAGGAAAAGCGAATTCCGCTTTCTGATTTTCATGTTGTTATAGGTGTAATCAATGACAATCAAATATTTACCAGCGGAGTTGGTAATCTAAGTACGCTTTTCATGCACCGCAGCGCTAAACAGCGTTTTGTTATTTACGAGCTAGAAGACCAATTTAAAGGTAATGAGGACATTACTTGGGACAAACTTTTTGTTTCAGTTCTTGACGGTGAGCTAAACCAGGGTGATATTTTTTATATTGCAACCCGCATTTCAGCTCGGGAAATCACACTTGCCGAGATGCAGGATATTTTAGTTACGCTTCCTCCATCAGGCGCCTTAAAGCGTATTTCTCAACACCTCAATCCAAAAACTGCCTACGGAGCAATTTGCTTCCAGGTTCTTGAAGAGCCAGAAGCTGGGCCTCCAAAGAAAATCAACCCACTTTCATCAATCCAACATCTTGATGAAACTCAAGAACAAACCGAAGTTCTACTTGGAGCTCAAAAACCTGATTTTGCAAAATGGGTAATAAGTATCACAAGTCCGGTGCTTAAAAAATTATCAGCTCCCGGAACTAGTGGCACGAAAAGCGCGCTTAAACAAACAATGCGCTTACTCATTCGAGGCACAGCCGCACTGATTGTTGCTCTTATCACAGCAGGCGCATATTTATTAAGCATAATTAAAAACATTGTTAGCAGAACTCCGGCTGCCTACAAAGTTGCGAAAAATGCTACTAAAAAAGCACCAGCACTAAAAAACAAACTGCAAGAAAAACTAAACTCCTTTAAAGCGCTCTCGCCTAACACAAAATATGCGAGCTTTGGTCTTATACTAGTAGTTATTGTTCTGGCTGGTTCTTTAACCATTTTCGGCATTCAACGATCAAATCAAAAACAAAACACAATTTTTGAAAGCATGATAGAACGAATTATTGAGAAAAAAAATGCCGCCGAGGCTAGCCTTATATACGACGATACCGAACAAGCGAAAAAACTTCTCGATGAAGCAATCGCTCTTTTAAACACTTTGCCAATTGAAAAGAAAACACAAGAAGACCGTATTTCCGAAATAGCAGCCGAGCTTGAAACTGTGATGCTTGAAATTCAAGGAATTGAATATGTGGATGTGAGCACAATCGCTCAAATCAGCACCGACGACACCTGTGCCACTGCGTCTCAAATCAACGGTGTGATTTACTGCCTAACCGCAAATGGCGGGATATTCAGAGTAAATGAACTAGATAAAAATTTTAGCTCAGAGGAAAGCGCAAAAGGAAGTATTGGAGAGGTTGTAATGAGTGCAAATAAAAACAATGATTTAGTTTTTATCGATAGTAACAAAGTATTGGGCTTAGCTGACATTCAAAACAAAACATTAAATCCAATCGTTAGCGGTACCGGCACCCTTTCTAGTATTGAAGACTTACTGATTTATAATGACAACCTTTATGTCTTATCAGCAAAAGATGAGCAGGTAGTAAAAATGCGACCGCGAGGCGATGGCTACGAGGGAGGAACAAATTGGATTTCAAGTCTTAACTCAAATCTTGATGATGCCAGATCATTTACAATCGACGGCGATGTCTTTGTTCTACTTTCAAATAAAATCATAAAATTCAGCTCTGGAATTGAGCAAACATTTACATTTGATAATGTTGAGCCGGCGATTACTGACGCAATTGATATTTGGACAGATGTCAAAAGTGAACATATCTATATTCTTGACCGCGCTGAAGGCAGAGTGATTGTTTATGACAAAAACGGTAAACTAATTGCTCAATACATGAACGACGAACTAAAAAACGGAATCAACCTGATAGTTCGTGAAGATAATAAAACAATTGTAATAATGACAGCTACAAAAGCGCTAAGCTTCGCAGCTTCGCACCTACTAAAATAATCAACAAAAAACACACCGCTGGTTAAGCAGTGTGTTTTTTTGTTGAACTATTCACATTCCTTGCATGACTTCTTGTGATTAAACAGCATCCAAAGAGCTGATATAGACCAACAAGGATGTAAACCAATGACTCAAGCCATGCTACAGAGCCGAAGATGTGGACTGGACCCCATATACTAGACACACATTCTCGTTTGCACTCATAATGAAAACAATATGGGTAAATATGTGAGTGAAGAAATCAAAAATGCCGTCCTTCTGGATGTGAAGAACGGCGTAAGAGTGTCTGAAGCCGGGATGAAACATGGGGTGACGGTGAAATCCATTTACCGTTGGATGCGTGAGCAAGCGGATAATAACGGGATGAGCGGTTTCGAGGTCGCGAAGCTCCGCAGAGAAAACCAGGAACTCAAAGAGATCATCGGCATGTTCGCGCTTCAAAAGAAGCGTGCGGAAAAAAATACGAGAGGTTCATAAGCGTATGCCGATGCTCAAAACAACGAAAACCGAGCTCGCAAAGAAGCTCAGCATCTCGCGGCAGAACCTGTACTACAAATCGAAGAAGCCACCACTCGACGAGGAGGACAAGAACAAGATCGTTGCGGTTATGGCCAAACATCCGGCCTATGGAGCCAGACGAATTGGCTGGGCACTTCGCATGAATCGCAAGAAGACCCGGCGACTCATGCGTAAATACGGTCTCAAGCCGAAGATTCGCAGAGGATTTCGCCTCGTAAAGCGCGACGACCTTGGAAGGCCAGAAACACGAGCGAAAAACATTTTGAAAATCATCTGCCCCATTCAACCGAATGTGGTGTAGGCCGGAGATTTCACCTATTTCTTGTTCATCGATCGCTTCTGGTATCTTGCAACCGTGATTGACGTTCATACACGAGAGATTATTGGTTGGCACATTGCAAATCATCACACAACCAGCCTCATCATCGACGCATTTCAAGATGCGACGAGATGAACCGGAAACATGCCTAAATATTTCCATTCGGATCAAGGTAGCAAATATATCTCCGTAGCGTTCGAGTCTTTGCTCGCAAGCTACGGCATACAACCATCTCATAGCCGTAAAGGAAGTCTGTGGCAGAACGGCTACCAAGAATCGTTTTACAGCAATTTCAAACTCGAGCTTGGCGACGTGAGACGGTTCGACCACATCGGTGAGCTCATTGAAGCCACTCACTGCCAGATCCGATATTACAACAATAAACGGATTCATTCTGCTCATAAGATGCCACCTGCCGTATTCCATACACAACTTAAAAACAAAACAATGGCTGTAACAGTCGGCTAATCTAATCAATTATTTAACTGGGTGAAACGAGAAAAAGTGTCAAAAAAATGGGGTCCTTGCCAATACAACGAAACAGTCGAGTAATGCCGGAGGTGGTATTGGGAAATGTCTTTACGGATTGGCTATCGCCAAAACAAACGTCGAAAGTGGCTTTGGCCATATCAACACCGATATATTGTTTGACAATCATACAAATATGGCTATATTATTGATTTAAAGAGCAAAGAGAAGAAAAAAAAGAAGAAGAAAGAAAAGAAGAGAAAGGAATGAGTCGCTATCGTCTTCTGAAAATCAAAGACAGGTTCGTATGTAATGCGAGAATACCTCGAGAATGGTGAGTATCTCAAAGCATCTCAACTACCCTATTCGTCTTTATTAAGCGATTTTCAGGAGACCGCACGTTAAACGACGAGGATTGAACGTACGACTTAAACGCGTGTCCACCTCAACACGGCATTGGCAGATCTCACTGAAAAAGCGTACCATAATTGGTACGCTTTGCATTATACGGACACTGCATATCTG
>Ga0100385_1002475_pt1 | contig 17401 bp, 18 predicted proteins | sample CryGeymeta201509_FD_81543 | JGI IMG/M metagenome (GOLD analysis project Ga0100385, IMG submission 81543) | Groundwater microbial communities from Crystal Geyser aquifers in Utah, USA - Crystal Geyser metaG 2015-09 | ecosystem: Environmental > Aquatic > Deep subsurface > Groundwater | place: USA... | reverse complement strand
ATTATTTTTCAGCTTTTGGCCATGATTATCCCCAGCTTGGAAGAGATGAATAAGGAAGAGGCCGGCCGGCAGAAAGTCAATATGTGGACGCGCTGGCTGACCGTGCCTTTGGCCGCTCTGGAAGCTTACGGCATGATAACCTTGTTAAGAAGGTCGTCTCATTTAATTTTGGGCGAAGTGAGCGCCTTCAGTTTAGTTACCATGATTATCACCATCACTGCCGGTACCATCTTTTTAATGTGGCTGGGCGAATTAATGACGGAAAAGAAAGTGGGCAACGGCATTTCGCTGTTGATTTTCGCCGGCATCGTGGCCGGACTTTTACAAACCGCCCAGCAGGTAATTGTGACCTTTGACCCGACCAAGCTTTACGTGATCCTCGGCTTTTTGGTCATCGCTCTGATTACTATCGTGGGCGTGGTCATCGTTAACGAAGGCCAGCGCAACGTGCCGGTGCAATACGCCAGGCAAATTCGCGGCAACCGCATGTTCGGCGGCACTTCCACCCATCTGCCTTTGCGCGTCAATATGGCCGGAGTGATTCCGATTATCTTCGCCATTTCGGTGGTGATTTTCCCGCCCATGGTGGCGCAATTTTTTATCCACGCCCGCACGGCCTTGATTGCTCGCGCCGCCGAATGGACGATCGGCTTTTTTCAAAATCAATTGGTCTACGCTATTTTATATTTTCTCTTGGTTTTCGCTTTTACTTATTTTTATACCGAAGTTATTTTCCATCCCACCCAAATCGCGGAAAACCTGCAGAAGCAAGGAGGTTTTATTCCCGGCATCAGGCCGGGCCGCCACACCAGCGAATATTTAGCCAACACCACGCATAAAATAATTTTCGTGGGCGCTTTATTTTTAGGCGTGATCGCTATTTTGCCTTTGATTTTAAGATATTTCACCGGCATCCAGGCTTTAACCATCGGCGGCACCTCGCTACTCATCGTGGTCTCGGTGGTGATTGAAACCGTCAAGCAGATTGAATCGCAATTGACTATGCGGGAATATGAAGGCATGTAGAAAATTACGAATTACGAATTAAGAATTATGAATTATGGAAATGCCGAAGCCAGGTAAAAATCCCGCCAGTCGGGTTTTTTTGTTGGGCTGATTTGTGGTATAATGGGATTATTAAATAAAAAATATGGCTAAAATAATATCGCGAGATTTTCTTAGCAGAAGCCTGACCGGCCAAAAATTAAATACCAAAGTCGGCGCGGTTAGGATTGGGGGAAAAAGTTTAAGAGGCGCGGATTTAAAAAAATTTATTACCTCTAATTTAGGCGGAAAAACCTCCACCTTGATCGAAAAAGCGCTTAAAGAAAAATATGGCCTCTACGGCAGCCAAGATAAAACGAAAAAGAGGCAGTCGCTGATGGAACTGGTTAGGGGTGATAAAGAAAGCGGTTTAAGCCAGGAGCAGATCAAGAGAAATTTAGAATTAAATAAGCAAAAAGACGAGCCGGGATTAAATAAACTGGCGCGCAAGATGACCTTTGCCGGCAGAGTCGCGGGGCCGGCCGCTAGGACCAAGGGAATAATGAGCGATATAGGCGTAAAAACAAACGTTATCGGCTTCGCGCGGGCGTTAAATAATAAAAAATTAGCGGATAATCCCGCGCCCAAGTCATCGTCCGCCGGTACGCCTCCGCCGTTCAGATTGGCGGCCTAAGAATTTTTAAAAACTTTTTTAATTATGCCTAAAAAAATTATCATATTTTTCGGTCCGCCCGGCTCGGGCAAGGGCACACAGGCGGAACTATTGGCTAAAAAAACCGGCTGGAAAAAAATTTCCACCGGAGATTTATTTCGCGCCGAAATCGCGGCCAAAACCGTTTTGGGCCAGCAGGTGGAAAAATATCTAAAGGCCGGCAAATTAGTGCCGGATAAGCTAACCGCAAGTTTGGTGGAAAAAAATTTAAGGCAGAAGGCCAGCGGTTTTATTTTTGACGGCTTTCCCAGAAATCGCCGGCAGTTAAAAGATTTGCTTGATTTATTTAAAAAAATAATTAAAACCAGCGAGGCGATTTACGCTTTGGAAGTGGCGGTGAGCGACGGCGAGGCGAGAGAGCGGCTGGGCCAAAGGCGGCTGTGCGCCTGCGGCTTGGTTTACCACTTAGTTTATAATCCGCCGATCAGCGCCGGTGTCTGCGATATCTGCGGCGGAAAATTGTTTATGAGAAACGACGACCAGCCGAAGGTAATCGCCGGTCGCTTAAAAATTTATCATCGGCAGAGCGCGCTCTTGCTTGACTATTGGCGCAAACAGGGTAGACTGATAAAAATCGACGGCGAACAGGCTATCAAGAAAATTCATGAGGAAATAATGGAAAAGCTAAAGTCGTTAAAGTTGGTTTGATATGATTACCATAAAAAATAATAAGGAAATACAATTGTTGCGTCAGGGCGGCCGGATTTTGGGCCAAATTATGAAGCAGCTCGTAAAAGAAGTTAAACCGGGCGCCACCACCGGCCAGTTGGAACAAATGGCTGATTTTTTAATAAAACAAGCGGGCGGGCGGCCGGCGTTTAAGGGGTTTCGCGCCGAAAAAGATGACCGGCCTTTCCCCACGGCGCTTTGCGTCTGCCTCAACGACGAAGTGGTGCACGCGCCCTCGTTGCCGTCGCGGCAGCTAAAATCCGGAGACATCGTCGGCATTGACATCGGTATGGAATACCAGGGTTTTTATACGGACATGGCCGCGACCGCGGCCGTGGGCAAGGTTAGCCGCCAGGCGCAAAAATTGATAAAAACGGTTAAGCAAGCTTTGGCGCTGGGCATTGAACAAGTTCGGCCGGGCAACAGCCTGAACAATATCGGCAAGGCGATTGAGCAAGGCGCCGCAGCTAATGGTTTTTCCGTGGTGCGCGATTTGGTCGGCCACGGCGTCGGCTACGACCTGCATGAAGACCCGCAGATACCGAATTACGATTTGTCGTATAATAAAAAAATCATTTTAAAGCCGGGCATGGTTTTAGCCATTGAGCCCATGGTTAATGCCGGCGATTGGCGCGTTAAAGACGGCCCGGACGGCTTAACGATTTTAACGGCCGACGGCAGTCTAAGCGCCCAGTTTGAACATACGGTTTTAGTGACGGAGCCGGGGCATGAAATATTGACGAAGTTTGAATTATGAATTATAAATTAAGAAAAAAATATCTTGGCGTAGATTGGGGAGAAAAAAGAATCGGGTTGGCTTTGGGCGATAGCGAAACCAAAGTGGCGACGCCGTTTAGAACGGCCGGCGACATGGCCGAGTTGGTAAAAGTGGTTAAGGGCGAGGAGATTGACGTGGTGGTGGTTGGCCGGCCGGTTCCAATTTCCAATTTCCAATTTTTCTCAAGAGCTGGCGAAGCCCAGACAATTTCCAAACAATTTGAAAAATTTGTCGATGAATTTAAAAGTAAAATCAATATTCCGGTTGAGTTGATAGACGAGCGTTTGTCCAGTAAAGCGGCGGACGCTTTGCCCGGCGACAAAAAAACCAAGGCGGGAAGAGATGAAATCGCCGCCATGCTGATTTTGCAGAGCTATTTGGATAAAATCTAATTATGGAAGAAACATATAATTTAATGGCCATAATTTTAAACCGCCGGCCGTTTGCCGAAGCTGACAGCCGGGTGGTAGTCTATTCGCGCGAGCGGGGCAAGCTGGACTTGGTCGCGCGCGGAGTGAAAAAGATTAAATCCAAACTGGCCGGCCATTTGGAGCCGTTGAGCTTAACCGATATTATGGCGGTGCGCGGCCGGCAGTACGATTACGCGGGCGCGGCGGTGAGCGAAAATTGTTTTTTTAACATTAAAAACGATTTGGCCAAATTGGCCGCGGCCGGACAAGCCATAAAAATTTTTGACAAATTAATCAAGCCGGGCGTGGCCGATGAAGCGATTTTTGATTTACTGAAAGATTATTTGGAAGTATTAAATTTTAAAAAAAGCGGTTTTGATGTTTTAAATTGGTTTTTTATTTTTAAATTATTAGTGGCGTTGGGTTTTAAGCCGGAATTATATAATTGCGTCAACTGCGGCGGTAAAATTACTCCGGCCGGCATGAAATTTGATTTGGCACGAGGGGGCTTGATTTGCGGAAAATGCCGGGCCGAACAGGGGTTGACGATAAGTGAAAATGCGGTTAAGTTGTTAAGACTATCAGAGAGAGATAGTTTGGAAAAATTGATAAAAATTAAAATAGATAAAAAAACGGAGAAAGAAACCGGCAAAATTATTACTGATTTTTTCCATTGTAGCGTTTAAGACCAACGGCCGGCCTCGGCTTTCGCCAATGAAGCCGGTTTTTTTCTTGCGAAAATGGAAAAAATAGTGTAAAATATTTTTAGAATAAGGTTTTATTTAAATTATTTTTTTATTTAAAATTAGCCATTTTTTATGCTAAGAAGTCATACTTGCGGCGAGCTGACCAAGAAGGACGTGAAAAAAACCGTTGAGCTGGCCGGTTGGGTGCATTCGCGGCGCGACCATGGCGGCTTGATTTTTATTGACCTGCGCGACCGCTACGGTTTGACCCAGCTTACTTTTGACCCGGAAATCAGTGCCAAGGCTCTCTCCGAGGCGGATAAACTGCGCCACGAATGGGTGATAAAAATTAAAGGCCAAGTGGCGGCCCGGCCGGCGGAAATGGTCAACAAAAAATTAAAAACCGGCGAGATTGAAATTGAATGCGAGGCGATTGAAATTTTATCTAAATCAAAAACTCCGCCGTTTGAATTAAGCGAAGAAAAAGGCGAAGAAGCCAACGAAGCCCGGCGCCTGAAATACCGCTTCGTGGATTTAAGGCGGCCGAAACTGCAACAGATGCTTAAAACCAAGGACGAATTTTTTCAATATATCAGAAAATATTTTCAGGAGCGGGATTTCGTTGAGGTGCAGACTCCGATTTTGGCCAACTCTTCGCCCGAGGGCGCGCGCGATTTTTTGGTGCCGTCGCGGCTTCACCCGGGAAAATTTTACGCCCTGCCGCAGGCGCCCCAGCAGTTTAAGCAGTTTTTAATGGTGGGCGGGCTGGACAAGTATTTTCAAATCGCGCCCTGCTTCCGCGACGAAGACCCGCGCCTGGACCGCCATTACGGCGAATTTTACCAATTGGACATGGAAATGAGCTTTGTGGAGCAGGAAGACATCTGGGAAATCATGGAGCCGCTGTGGATAGAAGTTACCAAAAAGTTTTCTCATAAAAAATTGGTTGAACTGGAAAAGGACGGCAGTTTCCGAAAGATTCCCTGGCGCGAGTCTATGGAAAAATACGGCACGGACAAGCCTGATTTGCGCTTCGGCCTGGAAATCGCGTCCATTACCGATATGGTAAAAGGTTGCGGCTTTAGCGTGTTTAAAGACGCCGTCAAAGCCGGCGGCGTGGCGCATGCCCTGAAAGTTGACAGCGGGGCGAAATTCAGCCGCAAAGAAATAGACGAAATCACCGAAGTGGCCAAAGCCAAGGGAGCCAAAGGCCTGGCGTACATCACGGTAAAGAACCTCACCCCAACCCTCTCCTTGGTAAGGAGAGGGGGCGATAACCTCACCCAACCCTCTCCTTCTAAAGGAGAGGGCAATTATGAGCTGCAATCGCCGATTGTTAAATTTTTAGGTGATAAATTGTCGCAAGCGATTGTGAAAAAGCTAAATGCCAAAGCCGGAGACATAATTTTTTTCGGCGCCGATAATTGGAAAACTGCCTGTTTAAGCTTGGGCGCGGTGCGTAACGACTGCGCGGCTCGGCTGGGGCTGAAAGATAAGACCAAAGCCGCTTGGTGCTGGATAATTGATTTTCCCATGTATGACTATTCTGAACTTGAAGAAGGACGGGTGGATTTTTCCCATAATCCGTTTTCCATGCCCCAAGGCGGCTTAAAAGCCCTGGAAAATAAAAATCCGCTGGAAATTTTAGCGTACCAGTTTGACCTGATACTTAACGGCTATGAAGTTTCCTCCGGCGCCATCAGAAACCATGAGCCGGAAATCATGTATAAAGCCTTTGAAATCGCCGGCTACCGGCGCGATGAAATTGACAAAAAGTTCGGCGCCATGATCCGCGCCTTTGAGTACGGCGCGCCGCCCCATGGCGGCAATGCTCCGGGCGTGGACCGGATTTTAATGGCCTTAAACGACTGGGATTCCATCCGCGACATCTACGCCTTCCCCAAAGACGGCAAAGGCAAAGACCTGATGACCGACAGCCCGAGCGAAGTGGAAGAGAGGCAGTTAAAGGAATTAAACATAAAAGTTAAAAAAGATTAATATTTATGCGTCTTTCCAAGCTGCAAAAATATATTTTGGAAAAATGTTACAATTTCAAAGGCACCTTGCCAGCGGATTTTTACGGCTTCCACGGAAAGAGCGCTAAGAGTAAAAAAATAATCCAGGACATCATCCATAAAAGCCTGGACTCGCTGGTGGCCGGCGACCTGCTTACGGCCTTGGGTAAAAAAACGGCAAAAAAATGGTTTATTCAAAAAGTGAAATTGACTAATTTGGGAAAAAAATTAGCTGTTAAAATATTAAAATGCAGACAAAGAAAACTGCCAATTAAATAAATAACAATAATTTTATGGATAAACAACAAAATGCCAAATTCGCTTTTTTTTACATGCTGTCATTAGTGGCGCTGATTTTTATGTCCTTGGCCGCGGGCATGATAATTTTTCAGATTATCAATAAGACGATTGTTGACGGCTTAAACCTGGCGCCGGGCGGCTTTTCGCCGGACGCTTTAAGATTCGCCATTTCCGCCATTATCATCGCCGCTCCGATTTATTTTTCCCTGATGCGGCTGATAAATAAAAATTTGTTAGCCGGCAGAATGGAAAAAGAATCAGGTATTAGAAAATGGCTTACTTATTTTATTTTATTAGTTAGCGCCGTAGTCATGATCGGCTGGCTGATCGCCACGATTAACAGCTTTCTTAACGGCGAATTAACGGTTAAATTTATTTTAAAATCAATAACCGCGATTTTTATCGCGGCCGCGATTTTTAGCTTTTATCTTTATGACATCAGACGGGAAGATACGAGTAAAAACAACAATACAATCAGAGCCTATTTTTACGGCGCGATTGTTTTAGCGGCCGCGGCTTTAATCGCCGGCTTTTTCTTCGTTGATTCGCCCGCGGCGGTAAGAAGCCAAAAATACGACCAGGCGATTATCAATAAATTCAGCCAGATTGACAGCGCGATTAACGCTTATTACAGCGAAACCGACAAGTTGCCGGCAAACTTAAAAGATTTGCTTGGCGGCGGCTCGGCTTACTATATTATGGAAAGCGACATTACCGACTCGGGCGCGAACAAAATTTTTGATTATAATGTTAAAGCCAAAGATATTTATGAGCTGTGCGCGACTTTTAAAACAGCTAATAAAGAGCAAGGCGCGGATAAATCAATTTACTTTGATACGCGCTGGCTGCATGACGCCGGCTACCAATGCTTAAAACAGAGAGTTGCTTTATTAGATAATCCTAAGCAGGCGCCGGTGTCCGTGCCGGTAAGATAGGAACCTCACCCTGCCCTCTCCTTCTAAAGGAGAGGGGAGTTAATGTGGTTAGGGGGAGGTTCAGTTCCCCTCCTTGCGAAGGAGGGGTTAGGGGAGGTTTTATTATGACAGTATTATTTAATCTCGATTCAAATAAAAACATCAGAAGAAATTTAAGGCAGCAAGGAGTCAGGGCGGAAATAATTTTATGGTCAAAATTAAGAAATAAAAATTTAGGATACAAATTTAAAAGACAATTCGGCATAGGAAAATATATTGTGGATTTTTATTGCCCCAAGAAAAATCTAGTTATTGAAATTGACGGCGCCACCCATTCAACCAATAAAGAAATTTTTAATGATAATATCAGGCAAAAATATTTAGAAAGTTTAGGATTAAAAGTTGTTAGATTTACTAATCTGGAAGTCGGGCAAAATATGGATGGGATGTTAACGGAAATAAATGAGGTTTGCGGGAAAAATTAACCTCACCCCAGCCCTCTCCTTCTAAAGGAGAGGGGGCAATTAGCGGTTGACAAGCGGGTAATATAGGGTTAAATTAAATAAACCCAAGGAGATATTTTGCCTTGGATTTTGTTTGTTTTTTAAAAATTTAGGTTTAAGTTGCCAGAATAAAAATAAGAAAAGGAGGAATTGAGCATGAAAACCGAGGCTAAATTGGCTAAATTTTTACAGCTTCAATCCGGGCTGGGCCGGCTGGCGATTTTTATTATCGGCCCTTTGTATTTTATGGCCCTTAAAATTATGGGCTATCGGGTAAGAAATTTAAAGAAACTAAGGCGGGAATTCGCGCGGCAGATTAAAAAGCATGAAGGCCCCTGGATAATCTGCGCTAATCATCTGACGCTGATAGATTCTTTGCTCTTGGCTTATTCAACCATTTCGCTTTATAACCACATCAGGCATTACCGAGTGATTCCCTGGAATATGCCGGAACAAGATAATTTTCAGCGGAATATTTTATTGGTACTGTTCTGTTATTTGGGCAAATGCATTCCGGTTAATCGCGGCGGCGATCGCGCGAAAATGAAAAAGACTCTTGATAAATGCTCTTATGTCTTGAGTAAAAAACAGAATTTGATGATTTTTCCGGAAGGCAGGCGTTCCCGCACCGGCCGCGTGGACACGAAAAATTTTTCTTACGGCATAGGGCGTTTTATCAAAGATGTTCCGGATTGCAAAGTGATGTGTATTTATCTGCGCGGAGATCGTCAGGCTAATTACGGGGCAATCCCTAAATTCGGCGAGCGTTTTACCGCGATGATAAGCGTCTTTAAGCCGCAAAGGACGGAACTGGCCGGTCCGCGCGCGCAAAAGCATTATGCTGAACAGGTTATAAAAAAGTTAGCGAAAATGGAAGATGAGCATTTTATTATTTCACGCGTGAAAAAGAAAGGGGGATGATGGAATGCTGTTTTAGAATCAAAAAATAACATCAACTCGGCCGGTTCGCGCACCAAGAGTGAATCGGCCGGTTTTTTATTGGGGGAACCCCCCCTCTGCCCCCCCTTATCAGGGGGAGGAAAAACCTCACCCCGACCCTCTCCTTGGTAAGGAGAGGGGAAATGCAAATGCAAATCCCCCTAACCCCCTTTATTAAAGGGGGCAAATACTTTTTGCCATAAAATTATTTTTGCGTTATAATATGAGTATAATTTTTAAAAATAAATTTATGGCAAAAAAATTAGTTTTTCCGCAAAAATTAGCCAAGTATTTACAGAAAGCCGGAGTTAAGCATAATGTTTTGGAGCATAAGACCGTTTATACGGCTTATGACGCGGCCGCGACCATGGGCCGGAAATTGAATGAAATTGCCAAAACGCTTTTGGTAATCGCGGACAAGGATTATTATTTGGTGCTGTTGCCGGCCGACCATAACTTAGACATGAAAAAGCTGGCGCAGCTTCTTACCAAAGCCACGGGTAAAAAAATCAAGGTGGTGAAAATTCTGGGCGAAGAAGTGATGCAGAAACTATTAAAAGTAAAAGCCGGGGCCATGAGCGCTTTTGGCGGCTTGCATAAACTGCCGGTAGTGATGGAAAAAAAGCTGGCTAATCTGAAAAAAGCCGTGTTCGCTTCCGGCAGTTTCAACCATTCGGTGGAGATGGCGGTAAAAGATTTCGTCAAACTGGAAAATGCCATGTTGGGAAGTTTTGGGATTAAGAAAAAAGTTGTTTTGGCCAAGAATAAATAAATGATTGTAAAAATAGACAAATTTGAAGGGCCGCTGGGCCTGCTGCTTCAGCTTATAGAAAAAGAGGAAATAGATATTACGCAAATCAGCCTGGCGAAAATCGCGGACCAATACATTGAATATATCAGGAATTCAGAGCATTTAAAACCCGAAGAAATGGCGGATTTTTTAGTAGTGGCGGCCAAACTGCTGTTAATCAAATCCCGGGCGCTCCTGCCTTTCTTAAAAGGCGAGGCAGAAGAAGAAATCCAGGAATTTGAACGCCAATTAAGAATGTACAAAGAATTTTTGGAAGCGGCTAAGAAGATTGAGGCTTTAATCGGTGAAAAAAGATTCAGTTTCGCGCGGGGATTCAACCGCCGGGCGATTTTAGCCAGCGCTCATTTATTTTCCCCGCCGAAAAGATTAACCGCCGTGGCTCTGCGCGAGGTTTTTAATGAGATAATAACCAATATTCAGCCGAGGGAATTGCTGGAAGAACAAAGCCTGGAGCAAGTGGTTAACATTGAGGATAAAATTTTAGCCATCCAGCAGATTTTAATCAATAAGCTTAAGGTGAGCTTTAATTTTGTGCTGGCCGCGGCGCAAAATAAAACTGAAATTATCGTGAGCTTCTTGGCGCTGCTGGAATTAATCAAGCGAAGGAACATAATCGTGGCGCAGGGCAAGATGTTCGGGGAGATTGAGGTGAGTAGAATAAATTAAAATTGTCATTGCGAGCGACTGAAAGGAGCGAAGCAATCTAACGGACAATTATTTAAGATAAAAGTTCGTGAGATTGCTTCGTCGCTGGCGCTCCTCGCAATGACAAAGTGGATTATGTCCATAAAATCTAAAATCGAATCGTTGCTATTCATTGCCGCCAAGCCCCTGGCGGTAAGCCAGCTGGCTAGTTTACTTAGGGCGGATAAAGAAGAAGTCAGCAAAGCCGCGGATGAACTTCTGGCTGACTATAAAACCGGTCAAGCCGGTACGCAAATTATCAAAGACGGCGTCAGATATCAGATGGTGAGCGCGCCGGTCAACGCCAAAGTTATCCAGGAATTCATTAAAGACGAAACCACGGGCGAGCTCACCCGACCCAGCTTGGAAGCTTTAACCATTATCGCTTACCGCGGGCCGGTTTCCAAGATTGATTTAGACCGCATCAGGGGAGTGAACTGCGCTTTGATTTTAAGGAATTTGCTGTTGCGCGGCCTGATAGAAGCCAAACTTGATAAAAAGAAAAATGAAACTTATTACACGGCTAGTTTTGATTTTATCCGTTTTTTGGGTTTAAGCCGTCTCGGAGATTTGCCGGATTACGAAAGATTACATCAGGACGATAGCCTAGACAAAATGCTTGGTGAAGAAAATACAATCCCCCTAACCCCCTTTGTCAAGGGGGAATAAAACTATGTTAATACCAGCCGCCATTAGCTTAATTTTATCAGCCGTCTTTTTAAATTTGAGCCTGTTATTCCCCGGGACCGTTTCGTTTCCGGGCGGCTTTGAACCGGTTAAGGTCGGCCGGGTGATGGGCGTGAGCGCCAGCGCGGCCGGGGATGTTCTGATTGAGCAAAACGAGAATTTTAATAAAGCCATTGTCAGGGTGGTGGCAGACGCCAAGGCTTTACCTTTGCCGGCTTTGCCGCAATTGCCCAGCCTGGACTTGCCTTTAGTCAGATTGCCGGAAAACCAGGAAAAGGCCGCCGAAGCCGACAAGACCGGTTATGATTTGCCGGCGGAAAACGGCGTGATTTTGGATTGCCAAAATAACAGTTTATATTTTGCCAAACGCTCCGACCGCCAATGGCCGATCGCCAGCATCACCAAACTGTTCACCGCCTATACTTTCCTGGATGACAATCCGGGCTGGGAAACCAGCCTGACCATTGAAGCCCGAGACAAGCGCGACGGCGGCAAGATTTACTTGTTTGCCGGCGACATCGTTAAAGTTAAAGATTTGTTTTATTTCAGCTTAGTTGGTTCGGACAACACCGCCACCGCGGCGCTGGTGCGCTCCACCGGCTTAAGCGAGGCGGAGTTTGTCCAAAAAATGAATTTAAAAATCAAGGAGCTGGGCTTAGTTAACACCAGATTAGTTGACGCGGTGGGGCTCAAAGACGGCAATATTTCCACCGCCCGCGAGGTGGCCGAGTTCGCGTGTCTGGCTTTGGCCCGGCCGGAAATCAGCCGCGCTTCCTTAACCAAAAAGTATGAATTTACCACCCAGCCGGGGAGAATTAAATCAATTACTTCAACCAACGAACTCTTAGCCAGCTTTCCTCAAGGCGGCGTCAATATTTTAGGCGGCAAAACCGGCTTCATTAATTTGGCGGGTTATTGTTTCGTCGGCCAGTTTGCCAATCAAGCGGGCGAGGTCATTGTTACCGTGATTTTAGGCGCGGATTCGGACAGCGGCCGCTTTGCTTTAACGAAAAAGCTGGTGGAGTTGTATTATGGCCGCCAGCAATGATATAATATAATTAATTTCTAATATCCAATTTCTAATTTCTAAAACATGAAAACGAAAAAATATATTATCGCCAACTGGAAAATGAATCTAGGCCTAGCGCAAACCGTTAGTTTGGCCAAGGAATTTAAAAAGAAATTTGCCGGCTTCAACCGGGGCGAGGTGGCGGTTTGCCCGACTGTTTTGGCGTTAACCGAAACGGCGGAAATATTAAAAGGCAGCGGCATAAAATTGGGCGCGCAAAATGTTTTTTGGGAAGATAAAGGCGCTTACACCGGCGAGATATCGGCCGACATGCTGGTAGAAGCTGGTTGCCGATATGTCATCTTGGGCCATAGTGAAAGGCGCAAACATTTGTTTGAAAACTATGAAGAAATTCATAAAAAAATCAGGGCGGTCGTGGAAACTGAAAAATTAACTCCGGTTGTTTGTATCGGCGAAAGCTTAGAAGAAAAAAAATCGGATAGGCGCGATTTCGTTTTAGTTGACCAATTGCAGCAAGCTTTATCCGGCATCGATGTTTTCGGCGAGCAGGAAATAATCATCGCCTATGAGCCGATTTGGGCCATCGGCACGGGCACGGCCATCGAGCCGGCCGAGGCCGAATACGCGCATAAAATTATCAAGCTGGCCTTAAACGACCTGTTTGGCATGCGGGTAAACAATAAAAATTTTAGAATCATTTACGGCGGCAGCATTAATCCGAAGAACGTCAAAGGCTTCGTCAATTTGGAAAACATGGACGGCCTCTTGGTGGGCGGCACCAGCCTGCAAGCCGATGAATTTTATAAAATCGCTAAAGCAATAACCAAACAATAACATGTTAGTGCACATTAAAGACATAGTTAAAATCGCCCAAAAAGAAAATTACGCCATCGGCGCTTTTAATATTACCAATTTTGAGTCAATTTTGGCCGTGGCGCGGGCGGCGGTTAAAGCCAACTCGGCCGCCATCATCCAAGTCTCCGAAAGCGCCATAAAGTACATGGGCCTAAAGCCGGTCACCCACATCGTTTCCACGGTGGCGAAGAATGTGGCCGCCGCCGTGCCGATTGCTTTGCACCTGGACCACGGCTCCAGTTTTGACGCGGTTTTTGAATGCATTAACGCCGGTTTTACCTCGGTGCATATTGACGCTTCCAGTTTGCCCTTGGACGAAAACATAGAATTAACCAGGCAGGTAGTTAAGGTGGCGCATGCCCGCCGGGTTTGGGTCCAGGGAGAAGTCGGCGCCATGGTGGGTTCGCCTGGCGATATTTCGGCCAGATTAAAAAAAATACCTTTGGCTGAACCGGAGGAAGTGGTAAAATTCGTTAAAGCGACTAAAGTTGACACCATTGCCGCTGCCATCGGCACGGCCCATGGCATTCACGCCAACGAAGAAATCGTTTTCAGTTTGCTTAAAGCCATTAAAAAACAAGTAAAGATTCCTTTTGTTTTGCACGGCGGCTCGGGCGTGGCTGACGGCAAAATTAAAAAAGCCGTTAAAGAGGGAGTGAACATTATTAACATCGGCACTGATTTAAAAGTCGCTTTTTGCCAAACCCTGATTGATACTTGTTTGAAAAATAAAAAAGAAACCGACCCGAGAAATTTATTAAAGCCCACCATCGTGGCCATGGAAAAGGTCATTATGGAAAAAATGAAATTATTCGGCAGCGCCGAGAGATACCGGGCGGCAAAAGCGGAAACTTAGAACTTATGTACAATATTATTCCCTTACTTTTGATTTTGGTCAGTTTAAGCGTAATTACAGTTATCGTGGTCAAGAAATTTTCCGTCTTGGCGGCTTTGGACGTGGCCAACATCCCGGCGGAGAAAGAGGCGAAATTTAAAGAAAGAATTATTTCCAACCGCTTAAAAAGAAATGTCGTTAAGTGGTGGGCGAAAGCCGGCCGCCGGCTTAAGCCGGCCGGAGCGGCCTTAGGAAATTTTTTTCGTTCAAGTTTAAGTAAATTATACCAACTGAAAAATGATTATCAGGCCGGCCCTGACGCCAAGATTGACGCCGCTAAAACGATCGACCGGCTTTTCGCCCAGGCCGAGGAGTTTAAGGCACGGGACGACTTGGACGCGGCCGAGAAAAAATATATTGAAATTATCGGCCTGGATTCCAAGAACCTTAGAGCTTTTAAAGAGCTGGGGAAAATTTATTTCGCCAGGAAAGAATTCGAGGAGGCTAAGCAGACTTTCGAGCACCTTTTGAAACTGAAAGAAGATGATGAGGAGGCTTACGAGAATCTGGCGCAAATCGCGACCGAGCGAGGCGATTTGGATGGAGCTCGCGATGAATATTTAAAATCGATTAACCTTAATAAGCAAAACGCGCAAACCCACTTTAACCTGGCGCAAGTTTATCAGGCCATGGGCAAATGGCCCGAGGCGGTTAAAAGCTTAAAAAAAGCGCTAAAAATAGAGCCGGCCAACCCCAAATACCTTGACACTATACTGGAAATCAGTATAATTATAAAAGACAAAGCCCTGGCCCTGGACGCTTACGGGAAGTTAGTCAAGGCCAATCCGGAAAATCATAAATTGGAAGATTTTAAGAAGCAGATTGACGAAATGTAATGAAGTTATTTATAGCTTTTAACTTATAACTTATAACTGGCGCGAGCCGAAAAATATGGTTATAATGGGTTATAAGTTATTTTATTTTAAAATTAAATAGTTTGCCTTAGTTGGTGGAGTAGTATTCGGATAAGAATTTGGTTGACCAGTATTGAAATTAGTTATATAATTAACTCATAGAGTTAATACTAGCTAATTTTATGAAGAAAGGGAAAATTAATTCAGGGCGTCTTAGAAGATTATATTCCGATGAGCATAAATCGGCTCAAGAAATAGCGGAAATATTTAATTGTTCGTCGAACCGCATAAATTATTGGCTAAAAAAATATTATATAACCAAGAGGTCGATAAGCGATGCAATTTACATTAAACATAATCCGAATGGCGATCCATTTGAATTCGTTCCCCCGAGAAACATAGAAGAAGCAAAATTATTTGGCCTGGGTTTGGGGTTATATTGGGGCGAAGGAAATAAGGCTAATAAAAACACAGTCAGACTTGGAAATACTGATCCGGTGTTATTAAATAAATTCATTGAATTTTTAATAATATTTTTTAAAATTAATAAAAAAGATTTAAAATTTCATTTACAAATTTTTTCTGATATTGATTTAGACGAAGCATTAACATATTGGATTAGAAAATTAAAAATTAATAAAAAGCAATTTTATAAACCGCTTATAACTAAAAGCGGAAGCGTGGGAACCTATAAAAATAAAAGTAAATTTGGGGTATTAACAATTTATTATGGCAACATTAAATTAAAAAATAAATTAATAGACCTATTGCCGTTGTAGCTCAGCTGGTAGAGCAACTCCATGGTGGGACGCAATTTTCCGCCCCTTGTAATAGAAATATTATATTGAATCCCGAATTACGGTTAAAGGCTGACGTCGCAGCCAAGACCGTAGCGCAGTCAAGCGCTCGAACGACTGACAAGGGAAGCTAAATCACAAAATGATAAGCTTAAGATACAGTCTAGCCCTTTTATACGGCGTTTAATAAAAAAAGGTATAAGCGAAGGAGTAGGTCCGCGGTTCAAATCCGCGCAACGGCTCAAAGGTTAGGGTCGGTACCAAAGCGGTCAACTGGGACAGACTGTAAATCTGTTGGCTCACGCCTTCGTAGGTTCGAATCCTACCCGGCCCACCTAACTTAATAAACAATAACCTTATGTCGCAAGATAATTTAATAAAATTGGAGTGCGCGGTTTGCAAGCGCGTCAACTATTTTTCCAGAAAGAATAAAAAAACCCTTAAAAATAGGCTGGAATTGAAAAAGTTCTGCGAGCATTGCAAGAAGCATACCACGCACAAAGAAACTAAATAAACCTCACAATACGGGGGAATAGTTCAGTGGTAGAATGCTGGTCTCCAAAACCAGAGATGAGGGTCCGATTCCTTCTTCCCCTGCGGATTAAATACCCAGTAAATATTGGCTTTTTTAAGCCAGTAGTGTATAATGCTTGATAGGTAAGCTTTTATTAACAATTTATAAATAAGCCCCGACGCTTCGGTCGGAGCGAAAGTAAAACTATGTCAAAACTGACCAAGTCTCAATTGTTAGACGCCATGGCGGCCGAGGCCGGCATGAGCAAGAAAGACACGGCTAATTTTATGGAAAAATTAGCCAATTTAGCGCTTCGCGAGGTTAAAAAGAGCGGCGAGTTTGTTATTCCCGGTTTGGGCAAATTAGTCAAAATCAACCGCGCCGCCAGAATGGGCAGAAACCCGGCAACCGGCGAATCCATTCAGATTAAGGCTAAAACCGTGGTTAAATTCAAAGTCGCCAAAGCGGCCAAAGAAGCGGTTTTGTAAAAATGTAAACCTCACCCAACCCTCTCCTTGGTAAGGAGAGGAAATAATAAAAACACCCCTTTTTAGTAGGGGTGTTTTTATGTCTGTAATGGCTTTTATCTTTTGGCTCCGCTATAAGCGATCGCTCTGACAATATCCTCCGCCTCCGCTAAAGCTACGGCGGACAAGCAGGCCTATCTTTTCGCTCCCGAATAAGCTATTGCCCTAACAATGTCCCAGGCCATGGCCGATTTCGGCGCGTAGCCATAAATAGCCCTAAAGCTCTTGATGGCGGCTCTTTCGCTATTTAGATTTCTGTTACCCGGCCTTAAGCCGTAAGCGATAACCGTAACGGCCGCGTCGTCATGCTGGTTAGAGCGGTCAGGCGCGCGCTTATAAATTTTCTTAAAAGCGTCGGTAGAAGCGTTTTCCGATTTAGCGTCCCGGGCGGTAGGCCAGCGGCCGTTAGCGATTTTAATCACGTCCGACCATTCTTCGGCCGTAGCCGGCAATTTGCCAAATGTTGATTTATAGGAATTAACCACGCCGGCTCTTTCGCCCGCGCCTAAAATCTTAGTGGTCGGGGTGCCGTAGTTCACGAAATTGGTGATAGCGGATTTAACTTCAGCCGTGACGTTTTTCAAGCCACTTACCAGCGGTGCGGTGTATTTTTTTTCAGCCGCGGCTTCAGCTTTGGCGTCTTGCATGGCTCCGACAGCAGCTAAGACTGACGCGGTGTCGCGTCCGGCCATGGTGGCGGCTTCAGCCACGATATTCTTTATTTGTTCAGCCGCTTGAGTAGCCGCGCTAGAAGGCGTGGCTGGAGTGGCGGGCGTGGCTGGAGTTTCGCTAGGAGTAGCTGGAGTGGCTGGCGTT
>Ga0100385_1002469_pt1 | contig 17414 bp, 13 predicted proteins | sample CryGeymeta201509_FD_81543 | JGI IMG/M metagenome (GOLD analysis project Ga0100385, IMG submission 81543) | Groundwater microbial communities from Crystal Geyser aquifers in Utah, USA - Crystal Geyser metaG 2015-09 | ecosystem: Environmental > Aquatic > Deep subsurface > Groundwater | place: USA... | reverse complement strand
GGCATGAGTGATTTAGTGATAAGAAAAAGCAAACTTATGAAGCAAGTGAGGCAGGAACAGAAGCACAAGTATCTCCAAAAACTGAGAGAATAGATGATCAAAGACATGAACAACGAAATTTAATAGTAATCATAAAATGCCTCTCAGCTGAGAGTCCTCATCAGAAGGTCCATGATGGAGGATGAAATTTTGGGCGATATTAGGTAAAATGAGCTACTTCGGAAGTTGAGATATAATGGAAGAAACACTTAAAAAGGAAGATAAATAGAGCTCATGTTAGTACTGCTTTCAAATATCCTTTTAGACAAGGTCAGTCTCAATGAAAAATAAGAGATAACAGATCTCAGCCTAGAATTGTATCATAAACGGGTATTTCAAGAGCATCTCGCAGACAGGACATAAATTAACCTCTCCTGTATCCTATCAACAATTCACCTCTTCCAATCCCTGACTGAAATTTTAGGTGCCGTTGAGGAAAAATTGTCAGTGGAATGCTAACTATTAATACTTGGTCAGTCTTCTAATTTTATTGATGAGTTAGTCAGCTAGATAATAAACCCTAATGAAAGAGAGGAATCTGAAATAGTTCAGAGAATTGTTAGTGGTCTTATATCTGTTTTCAGGAATATGTTATATGCTGAGTCCTAGTATCAGGAAGAGATTCGTACTAGATTTGAAAGAAATACTTCTGTTTTCTGCAAACTACTCAGTATTCATTCTAAAATCGCTTATTCTGAGTAGTTGAGCTGGCCTGCCAGAACTTTACATACGGGGATGCTGTAAATATAAGAGCTTTTAATAAAAAAAATGGATATAAGTCGATACCCATTGTACTTCGAGTCAGAAGAGCTTTTATTCATTAGCCTTCACTAGATATACATCAATCGAAATATGGAAAGATGCTAATTAGCTCTTAACATCATAATCTAGATGTTTAGGGGAAAATATAATTTATTCACAGAGGTTGAAATAATAGAGAGCTGGCTGAAAAAGGTTTAGCCTGTAGCTTTTTTTAAAAGATTGCTGGAGAGGGATGATCTCAGACATAATCGCATCGAGCTTCTAGAGCTGTGGGTATGCGAATAAACCTCATTTAATCTGATCAAATATTTTTTTGATGAATATTGGAGAGGAGTGGTAGACTTTAGTTGTGAGTTGGTTCACAACTAGCCAGAAAGATACGACCAAACCAATAACGTTTTAAAGCTACTAATCAACATCTCGCTAAAAGTAGAGCCTTCAGGATAGGTATCGATATTTTACCACTATTTACAGAGCAACGGAGGCATGACTCTTCTAGAAAATACTTGTTCCTATCTGAACGAGATGCAAATTGATGATTAGGATGATTTAGCTGGAAAGTGCTTTTATTTGATGTCATAAATGGAGAAACATGAACTTTGATATGTTTACAATTTAAAGATAATAATCAATGTTTCTGGTAATTCACGATGACAAGCCCATCTACGAAATGGACATTCTGTCAACCGGATAAAAGCATATCAAAGACTACTTTCTGATCCACTCAGCTCTTGACAGCATCGAGCTTCTTGTCAAGCACAGAAAATAGTATTTCATAGGTCAGGTTAAAAGCGATGACACTATCCTCTATGCATACGTCAATGCTATCCGTACTATAATATTGACATAGAATTGAGACTGTTACTTGTGCTGGGACAGAAAAAGGAAGTTGACAAATCTTTAGAGAAAAACATCAAGTAATTTTTCAGTAGAACAAATGAAGCACTAGCTCAAGCTTTCCTCAATCCTCTCTACAAGCCAAAAGATTACGTCAAATCTCCAATATTTGACGAAAAGGTAAAAACTGCTGTCAAGGAATGTCTGAGGCAAGTGTTTGATAGGAAAAAATGATCAGTGATATTGGTATAAATATCAGTCGAATTATCTGTTGAGGAAGTAATTCAGCATATTTTACCCTACTTATTCCTTGAGAGCATCATATATTTTGATGAGGCAAAAGGCATCCATAGCAGCGTAATGGATCTGATTCTAACGAAGAGGTCTTCTGGACCAATTCGATAGAGTTTGCTGCTTGCATATTTCCTTCTTGAGAACAGTTTTGCATATGTATGCGAGGTTACTGTACTTTTACTTGGGGTATATTGCCTTGAAGAGAGTGTTGGTGTCAATGATATTGTTGAATTTTATCAGACCAACTTCCTCCTCGCTGATGCCGATTGATAGTAACATTGCATCTAAATCATTGCTGATTGCATGGCCGATAATGGGCCTTCCACTGTTAATATAATCTAGGAGCCCTTATTGAAGCTTTTTACTCTTGCACCTTAGTCCATCTAAGATATAGATTCTGTTTCGAAAGGCGAATTGAACAATTGAGGCTGGCTAATTTTTATTTCTTTCGAGCTTAGTCTTTCCCACAACAGACTAGGTATCAATGGCTAATATATCAGCTTTCCCGAGCTATTTGATGAACTCATTGATGACTTCAGGTTCCTGTTCGAGCCACACAACATCTTATCTATTGATTCCCAGCTATTTGAGAGTAAGGAAATATTATAGTTTGGAAGGTCCAAAGTTATCCTTGAACAGAGGATTTTCAACAATCTGAGCATTCATCTACTCTTTGTTTTTGTTTTGCTCTTTCTATAGCACATCTAAAGTGTCTTTCTTTGTTATATGCTTCATCAATTAGGGATGTCGCCACCAAATCGAAATAGCCTATTTGATGCTATTTTTGTAAATCAGATCTTCCACTAGAGTGGCTAAAGCTTAAGGATTGTCCTAAAAAATTTCCTCTGCTCCTTCCCAGCCGTGGCTTTTGTGGAAGTATCTCACCATATTTTTATTGAGTCTTTATCCAACCTGAGGGACGATCTTTTGGTCAATCTTATGAGTCTTGATGATTCCAGCAGCTTTTGAGGCATCTTTGTTGTTCGCCATTTTGCTGAGGAGAAGCTTCACATATTCTTCGGGGTATTTTATCAACTTAATGAGAGTTATAGCACCATCGTAGTCTTTCTTTTCTATCAGTCCTCTAATCCTGGCTTCATATCTAAATAAGAAAGGTATTACTCTTAAAGAGGAATCTTGAAGACCTTATTATTCTCCTTATTATCGACAGTGTCGACTTTGATATCGAAGGCTTCAAAGAAGTACTCTAAAATTTATGGATTTATAGCGTTCCATTGACTTGCAATATTTTAAACCTTCAAACAAGGCTTGATTTTATCGTTGTTGGCCTTCAGAACTGCCAAAAGAGCCCTTATGAATGATTTTGCACATTTTTTCTCCTGAAGATTAACGACAACAAATTCTATTTTGCTGCCAACCTTTGAGAGATTTACCCATTAGTCGATCTAAAAATATTGGACAAGAATGGACTTCATTAATCCGAATGAAGGATCAAGATTATGAATCCATTGGTTTAGTTCTTTGACGGTGTCTTAGCTGATGTTGTTGTCTCGGACTAGATAGGAAAGGTGTTACTGATAGAATGGAGAAGGTTAGGGTCAAGTTAGAAGACTTCCATGCAGTTGTTTGATTCAACGTGTTATAACTTATTATTTTCTTTTATTTTTAGAGCTTCGTTTAATATCTACAATTGTTGATAGTCATTATAGAAGTAACGATCAGTCATAGCGGTTGATCTCAGAATACATTACCCCTCGATCCTTCTCAGGCTTATATTTCCGAGGAATCTTCTTCTTTTCTTTTAGATCACTACAGTTCATCTATAAAGTCTTCAGGTTCATATGAGATACTGCCATTCTAGAGGTTACTGTCTTCTCCATGTAGCTCGGAAGCATGCCCTCTACCTCCCTCGATAATTGCTTGCTCCATTAAACATTTTTCGTGATACATTGCTTCAATTCCTCGGATTAATATCTGCAGCTTTCTGGCGATGCCCTTTCGATAAACAATGCCTAAGGTCGACTGGTTTGCTTCTGGAATGAAATGATGTGAGAGTCTAGTCTTTTCATGTTGACCCCGTAGTCATAATCATATTCAGCTCCATTGCTAGTCTGACTATCAAGGAGGTTTTTTCTCTCACTCATCTTGCTAAAGCTGACTCCTTTTGAATCCAATGCCAGATTCGGAAAATGATATACTTTAAATCTTGCTTCATGAGGATCCTCTTCATTTCTGCGAATAGATCCTTTTATCTGTTATCTTCCCACCATTCTTTTCAGCTCTGTATGCCCTTTGGTTTTGTTCATCAGCCCATCAGGATATTCCTTTGTGTGAGGAGTACTTTATAATGCTTTGTAGTTTTGTCGGTAGAAGTGGGGCGTGGACCTATTGAAGTTGTAGAGGTGCATGTTTCTTTATATAAGAGTGCTTACTTGTCGATAGCAGAGTAATTGACCCTATAGGTACCGACACAGGGTTCATACCATTGTTATTTTTTCCTCACTGTTTTAGGTTTCTTGTCATCACAGCTTTTCATTTTCTCTTTTGGAGAAAGTCTATAGCTGAGATCACTTCCTACAGTGACATGTTTTTTGTTGTCACGTTTGCGAATGTGATGCAGTTTGTTTGATATGTACTTGCCAATTTTTGAAAAGTTGTGCTTGTTTATATCCATTTCAAGCAGCATTCTTCTTCTGTTCTTCTATTATTATACCTAGTTACAGCAGAAAAGCTGGTGATCATTGATAAACTAAATTGGATATGTTGATTCAAAATCAAGCATTACCTCTACGATGGGTACGGGTTCTGTCTCTCCTGGGCTCACTTGGGGGTTCCACTTGAATGTTTCGCATGTTGATTTATTGATACAGCAACAGCATGGGAGTCCACTCGCCTGGCTTACCCCAGTATTCGGGATTAGTAGCCTCCTCAATGTCAACTATCGACACTTAGGCTCGGTGGTACTTTAGCCATTATTTACCTCTTTTGTACATGATGGTTATAAAATCTCCCTTGCAGTTATGATTGTGCGCAGCGTTGGGTCGATGATAGTAATCTCCTTTGTGCAGGATGACTCCTACTAGTCTGAACTCACCTGTTGGTTTAGAATTTTTGAGAGGTTCGAACCAGAACTAATTGTAGATATCTCTACTGAAAAGGATATGATCCAGATATTGATAATTCAGCTCTGGCTAGCTGAGATGTTCAGCATCTACATATCAAATATTTTACATTTTACTGACTCCTGATATTTAGGGAAACGCTAGTCCATGTGATAAGGATAAAACATTTGATCTCTTTCATATCGGCCCTGGTCCAGCTTGTCACGAAGGTTGGCATCGCAAAGGTCATATAGATCTAAAATACGATTGATCCGCACTTGATGATAACTTTTCTTGTCTTCATTGAACTCCACTTCCTACCATTCTTCCCGAGCTGGAGGGTACCCCCAACGGGAACAGTGGACCATCAAATATTTGGGAAGCCTTTCAATAAACAAGACTGTTTCCTTGTATTGAATATCGAAGGCATAAAAATTTCTCCACAGGGTCTTCTATTTGAATCGTTCTTTGATTCCATGAAAGGCGGTCTTGAACTCTTCTTTACCAAGATCACACTCCAAGAAAAATTTGATAGCTTTCTTCTAAATTTATTTTTCTTCCTCTTCATCATCCTAGTCTAATTTTGTTAGGTCTTGTCTCTTGGTTAACATTTAAACACCAAAATACCTGGTTCCAGTATCGACTCGAGAGTTAGGTTCCTCCTCTTTCTTCTCAAGCTAAACATCAAAAGCCATCTTCATGGTTGAGAAGAGTCTATTCAAGAAGTAGTCGATGCCGTATGTGGGATATGGATACTCGATATCGTCAGAACAGTAACAAATCCATGAGGATATCCAGTTCAAAGGACATACAACTCCTTATGATTTTTCCATGTCTTTAAACATAGCTGATAACTCCTCAATAATAAGACCATCTGGATTTTTCTGCATACAGGTGTAGTTCATGCAGTATTCTTTGAACTCTTTAGCATGCCTTAAAAAATATAGGGGACAAAGGGCATACTCTACTCCTAAATCTTAGGGCTCATTTGTCTCAGGATTGAAGTATTCAATGCCACGTTCTTTGATTTTCTTTTCCTTGAGTTTCTTGACGATTCTTTCGTGCGCCGTGAGTTTGAGTTACTCTTTGATCTGAGCTACCTTTTATTCTTGTTTTTTCTACTTTTATATTTCCTCTTTGCTTTTTTATTTTAGCTTCTTTTTAGGGCCTGTAATCAAGAGCTAAACTCCTTCTTTAACTTACTTTGTGAAAGATGCTTCATCCTAGCTACCAATGATTGTACTTTGAGTCTTGGTTTCATAAAAGTGATCTTTCCTTCTTCGACATTGAACTATTCGTATATCTTCGACTTGAGGTCTTCCAGCTTTGCTACTTCTAGCTATTTGGTCTCCTTCGGCTTGACATTATAGGTTACTTTGATCTTCATCTATCCTTTTAATATTATCAATCAAAGCTATATCATTAATCAACTACAATAACAAGGGTGATAATAGTTAATTATAAGAGATGATAGGTCCAGGAAAATTCTAATATGTCGGCAGCAGCGCAGACGAATCAGAGGAACCAGACAAAAAAGAGTAGCGTTCGGTCGAGGATCAAAGGGAGGAAGTACAGCAAGATTGGCGTGAGCTCGGTATTCCTGTCTAGTAATTTGCCACTCTTAATGGTCATACTAAGTCAGTATCCTGTTGTGTAGTTGACCCCAAAGGTCATCGAATGGCAACTGGAGGACTAGATTACCATGTGCGATTATGGGATTTCCATGGTATGAACAGAAATATGAACAGTTTCCGTATTGTGGAGCCTTTCACGGGCAATGCCATTAGAAATCTGAGTTTCAATACCACAGGATCTCATCTGATGATTATCAATGGCAACAAACAAATAACTTTCCTCGATAGAGACGGAGCTAGATGCTTGCTTACAGTCAAGGGATACATGTATGTTAAGGACCTGAACCTAACAAAAGGTCACACAAATACAATAAACGACGGTCAGTTCCATCCTTTGAATCATAACGAACTGGCTAGTGCTTCAGCTGATGGAAGCATCAGGTTGTGGGACATTTAACAAAAATTAGAAGGAATATAGAAGGAACTGGCTTCCAAGTCACTGATTAGAGCCAAGTAATAAAAAGGAAATTATATCGGGATTCAAAGCATTTGCTACTCCAAAGATGGCAATAAACTCTACTCGGGATGTGCAGATGGTTCACTCCAAATTTTCAGTACAAAGCATAATCATCATCGACCATAAATGCTGATCAGAAAGGCTCATGAGACACTGGAATAATATTCTTCAATAGTTGGATTTGAGGATAACTATCGCTTGGCGACCAGAAACACTGATGGAACTATGAAGGTTTGGGATTTGAGAAAGTTTACAAGACCTATTCTTCATTAAAGAAATCTTCCTAACAAATTTCCAGGAAACAAGATGTGCTTCAGCCCTGATGGCAGATATCTTTTAGTTGGAACTGCAGTAGGAAAAGGAATTTAATAAAGTAACGGATATGTTCATTTCTATGATTCCTCATCACTAACAAAGATAAAAAGTTTGGATATTGGAACTACTTCAGTTTATGGATTGACTTGGAGTCCTGTGATCAATCAGATCGTTGTTGGAACTGGAACTGGCTCAGCTTATATTTATCTAGACCAGAAACTGAGCAAAATGGGAGCTTTGAAAGCATATAAAAAATAACCAAGAAGAGAAAAAGATCCCATGCTTGGATACAAAGCCCCTGTTTACTTGCCTCACTCATTACCACTTTACAAAGAAAAACCCACCAACAACACCAAAAAATAATTACTTGAGATTAGAAGGAATTAAACTTAGCGGCCAACCTTCCCTGTTCAAGGCCCTCATAAAGGAGGTCGTCAAAATGACAAGGCCTACAACTTTGTTCAGCATATGATTCAAAGTTTGAACGCGAATCCATAAAAGGTAGAAGATGCCAGAAAGCCTCTCTGGGAACTGCAAAAATACGCAAAGGAAAAGAAATAATATTCTTCAGCTTATGAATTCACCCAGCCTCAGCCAATCTATCATGAGAGTCCGACAGATACCAAAGAGTTTCAATTTTTACAAACTTTATAGAAAATTTGTCCTCATTGTGGTCTTAAACTGTGCACTTGTGTCAGGAAAGATTTTTATGATTCCTCAGACGAATAAGCCGATGACTAACCCCCTGTTCAGAATTTTTGATTGTTCATCAGCTATGATAAACTTAGATTTATCATTTAGAGTTTCTCATTATTATTTTCTTTAGAAATATCGTTGATGATTGAAGAAGACAACTAGGTGGATGAAATGACTCAGATAGCTGAATACTATCGCTACATGGAAGAACGCATCGAGTAGAGGTTGCATAGTATGACCACTGACACCATGGCAGAAATCAAGAACAAACTCAAGCGCAAGCAAAACAAGGAAGAAGAGGAAGAGAACATCAATTTGATTGAAAGGGAGAGAGAAAAAATCATCGAGCAGATGAAAGAGCATATCAAGACATGTTATCATACCCAATGCAAAGAAATAGATGAAATTGTAATTGTATATAATCTTTTCAAAGGAGCAAGAGTCGCTTCGAAGCAAGATCCAATCACATTGATAGTTCATCCCAACGTACAAGGACTACCCAAGAAGTAAACTGAATGCTGGGAAGGTAATAAACTTAACGGAAAAATGAAGTAAACTCACAAGCTGATTGCGACCATGTGATTTTAATTATGTAGAATATTGAGCCTGGGGTAGAGAAGTGAGCCTCGCTAAATATTTTAAAATTGTTGATTTCCTCTAATTGATTTTAAGGTGCTTTATGCTTACGAAGACAAAAAAAATATGGGCTGAAGAGGAAGACTAGGCGTTACGGAGGATTTATGAAGATGAAAAGGAGGGAAGCTGGTCCACAATCGCGAAACGATTGGCCACTGAGTTTAATTTTCCACGCAAAAGTGCAAAACAATGCCGATAAAGGTAAGTTGATTATTACTCAGATACGAGAATCATATTTCAAGTGAGGGTGTCAAGATGGAGTGGACATAAGAATAGGAAGAAAAAATGATTGAAATGCACAATTAGTTGGGAAACAAATGGTCACTAATAGCTCAAAGCATCCCCGGAAAGTAAGTCGAGCTTCAATTCAGGTCTGACAACTGTGTCAAGAATCATTTTTATTCAAAGCTACGAAAAATCTTGCGTAAACTGAATAGTGTGATTCATGGCCACCTTAAGCGATAATTCAGGCAGATCAATATTGGAACTCTATATAAATTAGTGGAGGCGACTTAAGAGCGATTTAAATAAGACCCAGCTTGCGGATTCGAAGTCTCCTCTGCCTGTCAAGGTAGTTGCTTTCATCATTCATAGAAGTTCAAAATAAAATGTTACATGTTTCCATGCTCAAAGAAGAGGAGTTTGACTCTGCAGAGAGGTTGGCGATTTATGCTGACCTTGTCAGGGATATCTATAGGGTCAGCAAGCTTTACAAACGAAAGAGCAAAAAAATAAGGAATTCTTCAATTCAAGCGCCTAATACAAAGAAGAAAAAAAATAGATAGATTAAATTCAAAAGCCAGGAAAATTAAAACGATGCAGGTTATGCAAGTGATTCTTCTTCAGTCTTTTAGGAGGAGGAAAACCCTGAACCTGCAAGCAATTAGCACAAACCCGAGGTGATTATCGAGGAGCATCAGTAAAACATCAAAGACATGTTGAAGGATGCAGGCTTATTGAAAGAGGAACAAGATGATGGAAGCAAATCAGCCTTTCAGTTCTCCTGTCGATCCTCCTTCAAAAGTTATTCAGAAAACAATAATATTTAGTCGGCCAATGAGTTCTGTAAATGTATCATAATTCAGTTGAAGACAGTGAAAACGAGAAAGGACGCTCGAAGGACAAAAGGAAATTTGCCAAATTTCAAAGCAGGCTCCTAGATGATCCGTCAGGAGCCTCAGAGAAGGAATATGACCAGTCATTCTTCTGACCTTTCAACTGACTATCTTTAACATTATTTATTCACAATATATTATTCATCCTATCAATTTAACCAAGTACACTCCTTTTTCAATAAGGTGGTTGTTGACTTGTATCTCCTTTGGATAGTAGCATTAGTTTTCTACCAGTTGGGTATACTGGTAATGAGGATTTACCTCCTGAGTGTCACGATTGAGGTACAAATACTATTTTGCTTTTATTGTTTGAACTATTAGATGTGAAGCAGTAATAACCAAACCAAGGTCTTTCGTTGAAAGCTGCTATGGATTTATACTAGTAATGTTCCTTTCTTAATCATTGAGAACCAAATTCTTTAAAAATAACTTACTTTCATCGTACTTTTAATCAAGGAAAATGGTGGTATTTAAGGATAGGGCTGTGGTGGTAATGAACAGATATTCCAAAGGACCATCACTTAAAAAGACAGGATCCTTTGATTTTCTGTTCATCAGATAGGTATACACTTCTCGATACTGATTTTTATCCTTCTTAGCATCCTTTCCAAATATGTAGAGTTCACCATAGGGGATTTTGTAAAAATAAGTTTTGCTACTGCGGAAGTATGAAGTCTGGCCCATGAACTGTCCTTATGGAATGCATTCTTTGGCATTCTCTTTAAGTAGAGGAGCTTAATAGTTGAAATATTCTAACCCGAAGGAAATATCGTTGTCGGAATATGTGAAAACATACCAGCCGGGGATGAGATAGGCTTCCTAATTTATGTGCCACATGGCCTCTTCATAAAGACTAAAAGTCCTTTTAATGCACTAGTATCCTTCTGAAAGAGAATACACCTTCATCTTGAGCAGGAAACTTGTTTTGATTGAAACTGGGTGGGTAAAATCAATTAGTATACTTATCTATCGTTTCTTATTTACTAACAGATCCACAACCAAATCCAAGTTTGATGTGATAAGCAGTTCATAAGAATTGCTGTTGAGCAACTGTTCGTAGGGTTATTTGTTTGCCAAAAGATATAAATCGTTAAAGATAAGATTTTTTTGTTGAAGAGACCAATCATTCCTGTCAGAGACAAACATTCCTCTTTGACAATATTTGATAACGAGAACCAACAGAAGTGGATCATAATGATCAAAGGCGACTGTTTTTTCAGGATAGGCAGCTGAAAAGTTGCTGATGAACTGTCGAGGGGGTTCAAAATAGTAGCCATTTTATGCAGGAATGACGACTTTATGTCTAATTACACTGACACCATCGTACACTGTCATTTGAGCATACAAATCTGATGAAATTTTGGTAGCGCTATTGACTATCATATTTGGTATGCATTGATTTTTTTATTAAATGTTGTACCAGAGGTTTGTGCCATCTTTTATATTACTGCTGAAGAAGGTACCCTCTAGAGAGATGGTTGTTGAGTTGAGGTCGAGGAGATTAACAGCTGGTACTGAATTGTTGGCTTTCAAATATATTTTAGGATCTATTTTTATTGTATTTGGATCAGTAAGTGGTGAAAAAGGTTGACCTATTATTTTATTGGGTTCTTTCTTCTCATTGTAGTTTCTGACGAGTTATTCAAAGACACCAAGCGTGTGCAGATAGTAGATGAGAATGAAGATGATAAGGCATAGCAAAACGACAGCACAAATAATGGCTTCATTCCTCAGCTTTTTCCTATGTTGTTCATTGACCCTTTTATGAAGGTTATTTTGGATGTACTAATCTAGAGTTTCCTATTCACTTTAAGATGAACTGTCAGAATCCAACTCCATAATTGGTTCTTCTTTACCTATTGACTAAATATCCATATGTTATTAAACATTTATAAGTGATAATACTAACGATATAATGAACCGTCGAACATATCCCGAGTCAAAAAATACAGCTCCTCCATCAAGACAATACACCTACGTGCCCATACATCCAGCCAGACAAGCTTAATCAATAGTAGAGAGATCTACAACTCCCATTCGGAGCGAAAAAATCATGGAGAGGTAGATGTAGTTGCTCAGAAGAACCAACTAGGAGCTAAAGTAGAGGGAAGAGGTCTACATTGACAAGTTGATGAAGCTATAGGAAGGGCTAGAAAATCAACACCGTTAATTTATCAAGCTGCAGGAACTCTACACATAGTTGTTTGAGTGCTACAAGAAAAAAGAATTAGAGATCGCCTAACGTAAGATAATATTGATGTAGGGGAATACAAATATCGATAAACCAACAGACATCACCATATTGACAGACCTACTGACCTCAGGCAGTCAAAAGGAGATGAACTTAACACAAGTAAGGAGGCCATCATCGCCAGAGAAAAGGTGCACACTCTCAAGTAAAGTGAATGGATTGCCAAGGAAAGATAGTGGAAGTTGAGGGAAAATGAGCTTACTTAAATGAATGAGAGTCTCACATAAAAATTACTTGCTATAAATGAGAAGTATGAAAAAGCAATCCAAGTCCAAGCAAGCAGCAAAGGCGGAAAGGAAAAAATTGTCCCTCGGGTAGCCAATCAGGATCATTTACTGGAAGAGATTCAGAGTTGGCAGGGAAGAGTGGAATCTGAAAAATAAAGCAGAGTCAAATTTCAGTACGAAAATTAATTTTTGAGGAAAAGAAATAACGACCTTGAAACCCAGAAAGAAGAGTTGGAGCAACTCCTTGCCTACAAACAAAAATAAATCAATAAGCTAAGAGACTAAAAGATCAAGATTCATCGTCAGACATCTGAAAAACTTATAAGCAGATCTCCAACAAAATCATCAAGGACCGTTCTTAGAAATTCATCCCCTTACAGCAATAGAAACGAATCAATATCAGTTGATCCCCTAAAGGAAACAAGTAGAGACGTTACCTTAAATGAGGAAAGTCGAGAGGTGATATCCAAACCTCTTCAGAAATATTTTTCTTTTTCGAGAGAGAAAAAATAGACAGAATTGGAGGATAGCTTACCAACTTTCCCGGCAGAGCTTGAGATTGACTAGATAATAAATTAGCATAAGAAATGAATCAGTCCAGTTTTTGATTGTCTTATAATCACTTTGATTAATTAATGAACTAAAAACATCTATTTGTCAGCCTCACAGCTTTGTCGGTTATCACCATGGGGCTCGGCTTTTATCACACTCTCAAAAGAAAAAACTGCGAATAGAAAGATAGCGGAGAAGATCTTCAAAAACAGGAGGAAGAGATCAGCCGAGAGCTAGATAATTTAAACAATCTTCAAAACTTGCTTACAAACAAAGCAGAAGATATTGAAGTACTAAGTTTGTTATGAAGCTACGATATTCGAAAAGAGCTCCTCACGTACTAACTACAGACTGCCTCAAAGAAATACTGGAGTTCACTTCTCAGATAGTTGACAAGTAGGAGTTATAAACAATCTTTAGCAACAATCGCAAAGCTCGAAGGAGTTGCTTTTCTTTCATGAAAAACTCACTCATTGAGGAAGGAAACGCAGTACTCGAAACATACTATCGTTTCGTATGCACATTTAATGAGCAGCTTCAATATTTAATTGAGAAAAGTCAAAAAGATTTTGTAGTATTTCTCAATATCGACTTTTCTGTCGTCACAGAATCTATTGACTATTATAACTCCCAAGTAAACTAGTTCTCTGACTGGGTCAGAATCTGGACCAGCCAGATAAAGTAATAACTCAGGTATCAATGCTGTTAAGTAGGTAACGACTGCCTCTGTATCAACAATCTGTGGACGTCGACAAAATTCTTCAAATAGCACAGTATCAAATTCAAGTGCTAACGTCTTAAGGTGAACATTTGAAGCAGGCAATACATAATCTTCATTTGGAAAGCGAGGACTAACAAGAAGCCATCCCTACCTTTTTTTAATCCTTTCTTGAAGATATAGTGTTTGAGAAGTACGGCGTGGAGATCGAGCAGACCAACCTAGCAGCTTCAGATATGACTCCAGAATTACAGGAGAAATTCAAGATATTGTCATAGCTAAAGAATAGTATTCTTCAGAGCATGATGAACTTCCAAAACGAGGATGAGTATGAGGACGAGGAAGATGATATGAGTGAGGAGATGAACTGATATTGATGAAATGCGTTTTATAATACTATATTTTAAATGTTAGACATGAACGAAGGTACCAAGACTGTGGTAGCTTGTCTGTTATTCAGGATCGCGATCACCATGCCATGTACAAGCGAAGAGCAGAGCATCGTAACAATTTCAAGTCAGCCACCGATGACGACGATATCTAGTCAGCACCTTCCCTGAAATCTGCCTCCAATCCACCTCTCCCAGACCTATATAAAGATAAGTATCTCTTCGCTAATATAGACGCAAAGTAGTGGTGAAGCCTTTCGGTTTTTTGGAGTCCAAGGCTGCATCATCAAATTTCGTTTAAAAGTAGGTCCGTCAGCACGAGAACATTCTCCTCAAACGTACAGCATTTGAAATATAGAAAGAAACAACTTGCTTTCGTCTGAAAATCAAAAACTTAAGACGAAGATCACCGTGCTGGAAAGATAAAACTAACGACTGCAAAAGACTATTAACAACTAAAATTCTCAAATGAAACCAGCAACCCACTATAGCAACTACAGATAAAAAATAAAAAGCAACGACTCATCAATCAGAAACATCATCAGAGGCCTCAGAAAATAAATATAGGATCTTAAAAAATAGAATACAAACATCAAGTCAGCAGTCAAATTTACCAGTCTCAAAGAGCTAGAAGTTGAAAGAGATCATCTCGCGGAGTAGACAATTCGGTTGAGACTTTCCTTGGAGTAGGAGCATAACAAAAGAGTATCTCTGAAAGTGTACGATCATAAATATTTAGGAATGTTCATGGGGTATCGTCTCTTGAGCACAAAGTTCAGTTTTATGCTGACAAAAATGCACAGCTCACAAAGTAGCTAAGAGAAACTCAAGAGAAATGCAAGAAGATGGAAGAAAGTACTTCTAAAAGCCAGAGGTTAGCTGATAATGATCGGAAGAACTCCAGAGCTCTTCAGAGCGCTATGCTTCAAATAAAGTAGTTGTAGGCTGAGATATAAAGCCTTAAGGGTCAACTGAAGACAAACCATTCTATTCCTTCATCAACTCTGATTCAGCAGCAGCCGGCTACAAAAGAGAATAAATTTGATCTGAGAAGACAATCTTTGGAAAGAAAACCAAGGAGTGTACCAGCTACCAAGCCTGGTGTTACTCCTAAAATTAATACACTCACTCAATGCCAAAAATGCACCAGAGTTGAGAAATAAAATGCAGCCCTCCTTGAGAAAATAAAAAAATTGGAAGGAGAAATTGATAAAGCAGGTGGATCTTTAGGATAATTACCTCGAGGCCCAATAGCTGAGATCAAACCAGGAGAGCTCGAATAGCTTGTAAGGTTCATGACTTTGCGATTCAAAGCACATCGTTTGACCTACGACTAGTCTTAAAAATATCTAATAAACTGTGAAGGGCTTATGAATGAGGATGAAATGAGTAAAAATATAACAATTCGTGAGCTTATGGAAAGTCTATTTGTAGAGCCATTCTGTATCATCAGCAGCAGGTACATAGAAGTTTTGCTGGCCAAGCTTGTTTACCCCAATTCTAGTTTCCCCATCACGATAGATGAGCAACTTCAGCTCAAAAAAGGAGTGATTGTTGAAGCATATAAAAAGATGATGCCAGTTTATGAGATCCAGAATCAAGAGAGATAGGAATAAATGTTTATCCAGGTAGCTTAACTGATAACCACTTACTATCAGCAAATTTTGGCAGCATTGACAGCCAAGAGAAATGGATAAGGCACTATATCTGAGGAGCATTTTCTATAGTTCTTCAAAGAAATCTAGCTCGAGCAGGAGTACACAGATTTCATTATCACTCAGATCATTTTGGAAAGTTTAGACATGAATCACCTTAACTTTTTTGCCATGTTCGAAATCTTTTATATGCCTCAAATGAATCAAAATCAAGGAACAGGGCCCAACAAGAAGAAAAAATTCTAAGTCGAACATGAGCAAATTGTGGAGGAAGAAGATGAAGAATACTAGGAATCCAAATCCCATTTAGGCAGCCGAAAGAAGACCCTTGAGCATAAGGAAAAAGAGGAGGGTTAGTAAGAATAATATGGATGGGAGTAGTAGAAGGAGAAAAATTAATAGAAAAGTCCTAATGTTCTGATGAAGGCTGAATAAAAAGAGAAACCCCTTGAAGAATAATAAGTTTATGAGGAAGAATTCGAAGACAAAGAGGTAGTAGGGGAATAACTCCCCAGCTGATCATACTCCTTTTAATAATTGTAAATATCCTACTGTCAATCACTTAAAAGGTTCGCTTTTGATAGCCTTCAAAATGTAATATGTTACTAACTTATTGATAAATCTTGCACATTATTTAGGAGACTCTTTAAGCTTTAAAAGCTTTACAACCTCGGGAAATATTACTGCTACATTGTTGAACTTGAGTCTTCTGAGGTGTTAACTCAAATTATTGAAGTATTGGTATAGAGGGTTCAACTCAAGATTTTATGCTGGCAACGTTAAAATTTTCCAGGAATATTGGGCAGCCGTTTCATAAACAACAGCCAAATCTCGATGTGAATTTTTATTTATAACAATTGTGCCCTTTTAATAACTGAGAACAGCCTCAAATAATTTGCGAATGATTTATTTGAATTCAGGTTAACTATAATTGCCGTACTTCGCATCCCATAAAAAATAAGCTTTACTTGACATCAGCCCCAGGACCACTATGCTTCTGTTGGCAAGCTTTTCAGGTTTTAAATGAAGTTCACTGTTTGCTTTGCACCATCCACTGTCCTTATTAAAGTAAGGGTGAAGTAACAGTTCATCGTAAAAGTAAACTGGAGAGGAACTGTCCAAAAGTTATTTGAGTTTGATAGCAAACTATCTTCTGAGTTATATGTTTTTAGGGGAGTTTTTTTATGGGTTTTGCACTTTGAGGTTTTTTCTTCTAAATCCAGCTATCATCAAATACTTTTTGATTGCTTACTTGTCAATGTCGTAATTTTCAACCGGGTTGTTAATTTTCATTGCTTCAACAATTTCAGGAACTGTGATGAAGGGTTGTTCACTTAATATTTATGCCAGCTGCTGAATTCTTTTAGCGATATTCCTGTATGCATTAACAGTATACTGTTTACCTCTAAAGCTGTAAATACAAACTTACTTGAATCTTCCAAGACATTCTGATAGGGTAGGGTCCAGTCTCCACCTCCTATAGTAAGTGTTCATTGTCAATGTGGAACAACCATATTTTTATGCCAAAGACTTAACCGTAAGTATAGGTGGTCGAGGCCCTGTGCTGTAGGTCAGCAACTCATCTTATGACAATTGATTGTGGAGTATCTCAAATTATTTTCTGAGTTATAATATTTCAGCTTCAGTGAAATACTTTTTATTCATCGTCCATTGATTTCGTGGTCTGTATTTCAACTCTTCTTCGATTTCGAACATTTGTTAGCCTCTTTTATGCAATTTTTTTGATTTTTCAGTATACTCCTTTTTTTACTTAG
>Ga0100385_1002466_pt1 | contig 17419 bp, 24 predicted proteins | sample CryGeymeta201509_FD_81543 | JGI IMG/M metagenome (GOLD analysis project Ga0100385, IMG submission 81543) | Groundwater microbial communities from Crystal Geyser aquifers in Utah, USA - Crystal Geyser metaG 2015-09 | ecosystem: Environmental > Aquatic > Deep subsurface > Groundwater | place: USA... | reverse complement strand
TTGAAATCTCGAATAATCCGTTCAGTGCTTTTATGTGTCTTGTTTTAGCTTCTCTATCTGAACCTTGAACATTTGGAGGATGTGAGGGATTATTTGTTTCCTGATGGTAGGAGCAGGTGTACTGTGAGGGGAATGATTGAAAATGGTCGAGAGGGGATTGTTACGTCTGTTGACCTGCTTGATGGCTGCTATTTTTTTAAGATGTTGCAGGTACTTCACCTTGCTCTCATATTCTTCCATCTTTAATATGATTCTATTCACAATTAACAACATAGAAGCATTATTAAACATCACATACACGAAATGGAACCTGCCATGTATACCACCTCCATCAGAATTATGTAGATCCAATCGATTGAAGGTCGATGTTCGGGAGTTGGACTGATACACCTCAGAAACAGCATGTAAATTAGCTGCATCAATTTTGGACAGCTGAAATCTCGGCATTTCTAAGGAGCCATTGCGCATAATCTAATGTATCCTTCTTCCTTCATATAGAGCTATTTTCCTTTGCGGAAGGTCTAAGCTGGGAATTGCCCAAACATGAATTAATAGAGGATGACTCCAAGACTAAAGACGTCAGTTTTTTAGCTGTATTTGCTTTCCTTGCTCTGCATCACTTGCTATGGAGGTGCGTATGGGATTGTCCAGCCTCGGTGATACCAATTTTTTCTCAACAAGTCTCTCTGGTATCTGCTGTATGATTATCCAAAATCTATCAATCTAGTCAACAGGTAACTTTTATTGCTATTTCCGATAACTTTCAATAAAACATTATCAGGTTTCAGATCGTTGTGATATACTCCATAGTCCCTCAGAAATCTTATACCCAGAGCTATTCTACTCAGCAAGACTAGCTTAGTTTCCAGAGATACTATTTACTTGTTGAATGTTAGATAGGAGTTTATGGTCTTCTGAGGACAGTACTCCAACAATATCTACTTGGGTTTTTCTTTACAAAAAAAGTAGCGGGCTATGAAGTGCCACTTCCCACTGCCTATGTACTTGAGGATCTAGCATTAGTTGATGTGTCTGTGATGATCAGTCTCCTTTGAAACTATCTTTTGTATTTTCTGAACATTGTTGCTCTGTTCTTACCTGACCACTCCATCTATCAGTAGCAACTTCAATTGACTAAAACCCGACCTACTTAGTTCTTCCTCTTTCTGGACCTATCGTATTTCAAGCTTCGAGTATATCTCGTTCTTTGCTTGATACTTATTCACTTCCAAAATTTTGCATAATTCTACTAGATTATTTTCATCAAGCTACTTCTTCACAGTTTTTGTCTCATGTTCTATTGTACACTTCGGATAGAACAATTCCAAGACGTTATAGATCTCCTTGTTGAGAGGTTTTGATTCAAAGTCTAACTCATCTTGTTTCTGCTTGCACTGTAAATATTTTTTGGCCTTTTCCTCCTTTGATAAAAATCTTGATCTGACTTCCAGAATACGTCCTGAAACTGTCTCATCAAACATCTGCGGGTACTCGATAAAGCTATGCTTGACGTACTCCGTCAGTAGATAAAATTTAGAAGACTCATAGTGGTTGACTTTCTTGGCCTTAGCACTATTATAGTTGTACCAGAATGGATGCGACAAGATCTTCCTCTCGGAAATGTTCAGTAATGTGTATATTTCTGGCAGAATGATCCTCCAATTCTTCTCGATTTAGTTGACTTCTGTTGACAAAAACTCGGTGAGATCTTATAATTTGTCTTCAATCCTTTTTTCAAGGAAACCTAGTGAGTTGTTGGCGTGTTTATAGGTCAGACAGCCAGATTAAGGATCTATGCAAAGCCATCCAACACTCAGTCGAGGGTTGAGATAGAAGGAAAAGAATCGTGACAAGGTCACTATTTGCTGGCTGGTGAAGTTTAGCATTTGTGAATGTTTGACAGGATATGAACTATACTTGACAAATTATTTGCTCAAATCCACCGACACTGTCATGCATATTTTAATGGCCTAGTATTGTGTGGGCATCAGTAGCATGAAATCTATTAGAGGTGCACCAGGATTATCCGGTTCTTCAGCGGTGATGTCTGTAAAGTGATAGTTCTTAAAGGTCTGCGGTAAATATCTCGACTTGAAGGTCGATTGCTTAAATGTAGTGTACTTTTTATTTTTGGCTTGCGGGTCGAGTTGGAGATTTTCTACCTGTTACACAAGACTTTTTTTTGGCTTTTCTGCTAACTTGACTATCCAGTCCATGCCTTAGAATTCAATGGAAGCGATTTATTATTACACCTAATTACGCTCAAAATCATCAAAGAGATTCAATTTGCCTCCAATGCTCACACTTAAGATATTGTTAACCTCTGAAAGGAATAAACCTGATCTGAGGAAGTCAGGTATTGGTAGCTTGACGGAAACTTGGCAATAAAATAGCAAAGTGTTTTTAATAGTTATTAAATGAAGTCCAAAACGAGTAGAGCCTCAGAGCCTATCACCTGCTCCATCTGCCTAGAGAGGAACTCCAACGTACAAGCTATATCATTCAGAGCACCCTCGATAACTGCAGCCATCTCTTCTGTATCCGCTGCATCAAGAAGTGGTCCAAGGTATCCCTCCTGACATTTAGAAGCACAACACATGTCCCCTCTGCCGATAGCAATATCGCATCATCACATACAAAAACAAACCAATCGAAGTCAACGTCCCGGAAAGAGCACAAAGGCGTCAACCCCTGCAACTAACTATGCCTCCCCCTCAGAGAAGAATAATATTTTTGCCGGTAAGCGCTCCCCAAGGATTTCCTTACACTTTCCAGCTGTCAATGATCCCACCACCTCCTCTGCAGTTCGCCCTAATGCATTCCCTTCTGTTTCCACCTTCTCCTGCTTCTCTGACCTTCTTTCAGCAGGTGCCAGTAAACTCACTGAATTTAAACATTTCGTGATTGTTCTTCTTTACTTTGTCAAAGCAATAGGTGATCTATTATTTTTATTGGAAGGTCTCTCAAATACCATAGTTTTTATTATGCTGTCTGGCAAAGGTCCCTTCAAAAGCAAAGATCTTGATCTGCTCACCAAAGTTCGATAACGTAAGCAAAACATAAACTAGAAATACGAGAGGCCGAACAGACCGAGGACAAAGGTGGCAATACTGTAGTTCAGTAACTAAAGAGCTGGTACGAGGTTGATGAAGATAAAAATCCCAATGCTCTGGTCTACGCCATTGTGGGCTTTATCGTCCACTGCGCCTTAAAAGGACTAGTTTTTATAATATTTCTCTTTAGAGGAATGTTCACCACTCTCTTCAACGGTCTTGTCCTCAACGAAATGATGGTGGTCTTCGTTGTGCTGGATTTCTGGCTTACCAAAAATTTCAACGGGAAACGATTGTTGGGCATAAGATGGTACTTCGATGTGGACGAATATGGTTCATAGAAATTTTTCTATGAGTGCAGAGCTAATGATAAATATTTGAGTGCAATCTGGTCCAAACTCTTCTGGATAATTCAAATAGTCTACAGTATCGCTCCTTTCCTGTTTATGATATTGGGCCTCATCAGAGCTTTATACGTTCTTGTCAACCTTGAACTAGTATCTACTGTATTTATATAGATCATTGCCGGTATCGGTATCATGATAGCAGGCGGAGGCAACATATTTTTTTTTACTCAGGCAGCAGCAGGTTAATTTTTCTTTATTCAGGCGCTTTTGTCAAGCAGAAGGAGATCAAGATGAGGCTGAACCCACAGCAGATGGAAGATATCGAGTTTGCCACCCTGGTCTCTTATGTTTGATATTCACAGGTTTAACATATAGTCTCTTTTTTTTGACTGAGTTAGAATATTGAATGAAATGATAGTAGGAATAAGAATGATAAGAAAGAATGATGATGATAAAGGGATGAATCGATCATTGGCAGACGCCGTTAACAGCCGTTGTTCCAGAAGGACAGTTGTTGACACATGCATCAGCAGTTCTCAAAGCGGTGGGACAGCTGGGGAAGCAGATTTGATTGAAAAAGTAGTTTTTGCTGTCTGTGCATGATCTAACACATGTGTTTCCACTCATATAGGTTCCAACAGGGCAACTTGAAACACAGTTTGATTTGTACTGATACTGTCCTGATGGGCAAGTGGTGCTGGCCACACATCTTCCACTTTCCATAGTGTAGCCACTAGCACAGTTGATACAGAATGAGGCGCTGAAGCAGTCATTACAGTTGGCAGAGCAAGGCAAACATTGTCTGCTGGTTGAGTCAGGGTAGCTCTTCACAGCGCAGGCACCAACACAAACACCGTTTTGCAGATATTGATTGGCATTGCAATTTCCACTTGATGAGGCGCTACTCTGAGCTGAAGTCTGTCTGATGCATCCGCCAAAGGAGTTGGGAGTATAACCCTAGAAGCATCCACCATAGATGCAAATGCCTTCGTAGAAGTAATAGCCTGATTCACAAATGCTGGTACAAACTCCTTGATAAAGATCCTGACCGTAGGGGCAGCTAGCCTCTGAGACACATCTTCTAGTTCGAGAGTCAAGGGTGAATCCACTGATGCAAGAAGTGCAACTGTTGATGTCTCCTGAACACTGGGCACAGTTGGAGTTGCAAGGCTGGCAGCTTCCAGAAATTGAGGTGAATCCTGATCCACAGCTGGTGACACATTGTCCAAGAGAAACAATTCCTGAGGTGCATTGACAGATTCCATTAACGGGTCTAGCTCCAGATGGGCAAGATGTCTGGCATGCTCCTTGGAAGTAGTAGAATCCACTGAGGCAAGAAGTGCATGCTCCAGTACCGTCACAAGTAGCACAAGGATAGGGGCAATCTGAGCAGATCCCACCTCTGGGACTGATGGCCAAATTCTTGCATGAAGTGCAGTAATTGAATGATGAGCAAGTAGCGCATGAGGTAGAGCATGCAATACATCTCTTTTCATTGTTATCGTAGAATTGATGAGAAAGGCAGCCTTTTTGGCAGATTGAACCAGTCTTGACATATCCATCAGCGCAGGTGATACAATTTTGAGGATTGTTGGTGCAACCATAGCAGCTAGAAGAGCAAGCAACACAGAATCCACTGAAGCTGAATTCATTTTCTCCGCACTGAACTGTGCATGAGCCGTTGATGGAGACTGATCCATGAAGACATGAAGTGCAGTTTCTGGCTGAACCTGAGCAAGTGGTGCACTCGATAGCGCAAGGAGAACATTCCGTCATGGAGACCTTCCAGAAACCGTCAGGACAAGTGTCAACACATGAGGCGTTTTGGCCGATTTGCTGGAGGGAGATGGCTGGACACTGAGCCCAACATCCACCCTTGTAGAGAACCTGGTTGGCAGGGCATGAGATGCAGTTTGAAGCTGATCCAAGGCAGGTAGCACATCTGAAGTCACAAACCTGACAGACTCCGTTATCAGGATAAGTTCCAGCAACGCAACTCAAGACACAGGATTGTGAGACTGATGAGGTTTGGAGATATCCTTGACCGTTGAGGCAACTGGTACAATATGAAGGATGATTGATGCAAGTTTTGCAAGGAGCATTACAAGGTGAGCAGACCCAGTTTCCGGTGGATCTATCACCAATGGTACCAGCAGGGCAAACAGAGTAACAGCTTCCCTTGTACATGTAAAATCCGTCAGCACAGTAGTAGCAGATCAAGTTCTGAGTGCATCTCTGACATCCAGTTGAGCATCCTTGGCAGACACTTCCGACAGCAGTGAAACCATCATTGCAGCTGACCTGACACCCGTTTCCTTGAAGAAGGAGAGGAGCGATGCAAGAAATACAAACATTGGCAGCTGTACATTGATCACATCCAGTAGAGCAAGGTTGACATTGATTGGTAGATGATGTGAAGGTTCTGGCAGGGCAGACACACTTGTTGTCAGCAGTCTTGGTGTAGGTATTCATGCAAGTCGTGCAAGTGTTGGCATCAGAGCATACTCTGCAGTTAGGTCCACAGGCAGCACAATATCTGACTCCATCAGCAGAAACAGTAAAGAAGGTGCTGTTGGGGCATGAACATGATCCGTCAAAGTTGTTGATAGCAAGAGCAACACAAGATGAACAGTTGGTGGCTGATTTGCAAATTCCGCAGCCACTCTTGCAAGGTTGACAAGTGTTGTTGGTATCAGCATAGTATCCATCAGCACAAACGCAGATGCTTTCGGGGAGCTTGATGACTCTGTTTTTGGATGATAAGCACTTGATGCACAACTTGAGACCTTGCTCGCATTCCGAGCAGAAAGGATCAGCGTTACAGTTGGATTGAATGCATGATCCATCGGGAGTTGAGTAAAATCCTGAAGGGCAGAGACAACTCTGTCTGCCTTGAGAGTCAGCACCTTGAACTCTGTTCTTTCTGGGATCGCAGGAAGTGCACAAAGCAGGAGAAGTGGTGCATGTCAGACATTCAGGGTTGCACAACTCACAAGTTCTGGTCATGTTTGTATGGTAGAAATCATAGTATCCTGCAGCACAAGAGCAGACACCTCCAGTCAGCATTCTATGAAGGGCAGCACTGCAGGAGGTACAAGCTGATCCATTAGTGCAGGTAAGACAAGTTGATGAGCAGGCTGTGCAGTTAACAGCTCCATTATCGAAGTATCCAGTAACGCAGGAGCAGTTGTTGTTGATGTCTCTTCTAAGAGGATCAACACAAGAAGTGCAGGCTCCAGTGGGTGATGAGCAGTTTTGGCATTGGGTAGGGCATTGTTGACAGGAAGTTCCATTGACAAAATAGCCAGATCCGCATGTACAGGTCAGTGAAACATTGTCAAGAGTGGCTCCAGTAACACAAGTGTAGCACTGAGCAGGGCTGCTGGGGTTGCAAGTAGCACAATAGAGAGCACTGCAAGCGAAACACTGGAAGGTTCTTGAACTGTCAAGGTAGAATCCACTCTGGCAAGTGCAAGTTCCGTTGTTAGGGTTGTAGACGAGACCAGCATTGGCATTACAATAAATGCAAACGGGAGGATCATTGGATACATCAAGACCAGTGAGAGCAGGGCACTGAGAAGGGCAGCATCCAGTGGTGGGATCATAGGCAGCAACATACTGGAACATTCTGATGAAGAAGAATAGTGACTGGTCAACAGAGGCACTTCTGGTGAAAGAAATGGTGATGACAGCATTGGCGGTGGCAGAGTTGGCGTTGAGACCTCTCTGGATAAGGGGAGATTCATTTGTTCCAGCAGGAATAGCAGTGTAGGTGCTTTCGTAAAGAAGGTAACCGTTGACTTCTAGCTTAATTTTGTAGTCGGTAGTATCAATCATAGTGGCAGTTGGGTCAGTACCGATGGAAGGCTGACTATCGAAGAAACCGAACTCGAACTTGAGAGGAGCTCCACTGGTGAGTCCGGTGAAGGGAACCTCAGCAATATAGAGGATAGTATCAGTGTTACCATTGTTGGCTCCGTAGAAGTCAAAGACAAAGGGTCTATCACCAGTCAAGGCAAAGCTAGCGGGAATAGGAACTTCAGCATTTTGTCTTTCTTCCAGGATGTACTGGTGAAGACTTTGAGTGGGAACGGTGAAGAAGGCCTTCTTTCCAACGGTGAGGATCTGGCTGGAAATAGATCCAGAGGTAGGTCTGCAGAGAGTGTCAATGTTGACAGTGAAAATGTCAGCCACAAAGAAGAAGTTGGTAGGGCTTCCATTGGGAGTAGTAACAGTGTAAGAGTCAATGTTGTTAAGGGTGGCGTTGATGAGAATGGTGCTGCATGATGCAGTATTGGGCAATTCGAAGTTGGTGATACCGTAAATGGCATATCTGTTGTCAGGAAGACGGAAGTAGAGCTGGTTGTACTCAGCTGAGGCGAAGGTGCCCTGGACAATGGGAACAGCCTCGTTGAAGGTGGTGACAGTGGTGAAGACGTAGCTGGAAGAGTACAGCATGTTTGATCCTGAAGGATAAGAAGAGGCAATGAAGGATGTATCCATGACTGATATAACGAAGGCCACCTTCATATAGGTGACGGCTCCGTTGGGATTGTTGAAGGCTACATTAGGTCCTGAAGGATTGGTGGCAGCAGAAACAGTCACTGTGAGTTCGTCAGTGGCAGGGTTAATTGGAGATTGAGGATAGACTCCAGCTGAAAGGTGGTTGTTGGTAGCTAAAGCAGGGTTAAACCTGAAACCCATTATATAGGCATGGATAACGATGTCTCCGTTGATTCCAGTTGGATCTCTGGGAAGAGTAGCGTCGCAGTTAACTTGGTCAAAGTCAAAGTCAGGATCCTGGAAAGCAAAGCAATTAGCTGGGGCAGTGGCATAAGAGCCGCCGATGGAGTCGATTGGGAGAGGAGTGTTGTGTTGAGGATTATCGATCTCAGCGACGGTGGCCCAAATGTCGGAGTATGCTCCGTTAAGAGTTCGTGAGACCACAATGTAGGTGAAGGTCACGAGGGTCCAGGTTGTGATGGATCCGTCTCCGGGGTTACGGAAGTCAACAACGACTCTCATTCTGGTGTTTTGATTTTAGAAGGTGACTTTGAAGATTGAGAGAGAGTAGAAGGATTGGGAGCATGGGGCTTGGAATCCACTGAGGGCGAATCCATAGCCGAGGACGTCGATGACCTCGAATTTGTTGAAAGTGAGGTCCTGGTAGTAGTCCTTGTTAGCTCCATTGTTGTAAGTGTCGGGAGGGTTGAGATGAATGGTGCCAGTTGCTAGCTTGGGAATCAAGGAGGCATTTTGGCAGTCATTTTTGAAGTTAGTCTGGGTCAGTGCGATGGTGACCAAAGCGAGGCAGAGGATTAGTCCTTTGCTCATTCTCATTTAAGAAATAAATTATGGAACAGGCCATGGCTTATAACACTTGAACTAAAATATAATCAGCGGCAATTCTCCACTTCATCCCAACACTCATTAACCTTCTCATATACATCACTCTACTCCTATCCTCTTCTTAATCGTGGTAGGCCTATTTTTGCCAGCAGATCATAATTTATTTTTTTCAGCCATATCTCCATATCTCAACCCTCTTGTTCAATATAGTTTCAATAATACAATTTTCATCAAGTTCCAAAAGAAGCCAAGCAAAAGTAGGCTCTAAGCATTGACAAGATTAGTGTAACAAACAGCAGAGTCAAGGAAAGTCTGATGGAAAATATTAGCTCAATAAAAAAAACAGAAAGAATCTTTCTCGTCTGGCTCTCTTTGAAACATTATGATTCTTTCAATACAAATAATCTGCATTATTTTCAATACTATCCATATTTGCATACTAACTCGTCAATAAACATCATCAATGTACCAGCACTCTCACAAATCGCCCGCCATCTCGCCCCGTATCTTTCGTACTTATTGCTACAGCGCTTCGATCATTCGTCGCCGTTAATCATGTTATTTCTCCAAGTGACTGACACTAGTTCTGATTGGCCGATAATCCTCTTCTATTAATTTTATCAAATTTAGATTGATATTCACCATGCGGTTAAATTACTCCAGCGGCACCATGTTTTCATCTTTTCCAGAAGAAGGGCATGGTGAAAGTTATCGGAAGCTCATGCCTTGTCTACTGAGAGAGGAATGAGGAGATTGTGGATCACGAGTGTAGCTATTGTCAGAGTTTTTTATAGATTGACGGTGAGTTTAGCTCTACTCTTTGTTGCGTTGATTCTGGTAAAGGATTCGTATTTGAGGTCGTTTCTCGGATAAATGTACTGAAGAAGTTGGTCCTTTAGGAAGAATAGGTGGACAAGGATAATGAATGTTTTCTTTACCGTTAACCATGCTCATCTAATATTTGTAGTCTGGTTAAGATTTCACCCTTTTTAGATTCGAGTCAGGCATAATAAGAGGTACTCTGTCAGGTCTGCGATGTTTTTGTACTCTGTGGGGAGAATGCTTGTCAACATACTAGCTTTCAAAGGTAGGTAATCGGCTGAGTTGTTCCTGCACGTGGAAGAAAGGTGACACTTCCACCTCGTATTTTCTCTACTACCCACAAAAAGGAGCCTCATTTTGGCACCATTTGGTCAGCTCTCTGAACATTTCTTTAGTTTATATCTATAATTTTATCTCATCATAAGTAGGCTAATTATCCTTTGTGAGCCTTTCAATTATTCCGAGACTGGTTTTTTCTATACAGAAGATATTGTATCGATTGAATATATCAAAGTAAAACATATCGAATTGATAGAAGATTAGTATCATAATCGAAGAATGGAGTACTTACTCACGGAATAAGATATCAGTTATTGCCGCAGAGCGATTGAGGATCTCGACGATGACGGAAACGGACAAATCAATATTTACGATCTATAAACTGCTCTCCAAAGATTGGACCTGCACTTTGAATAGTTCGAACTTTGCAAACTCATTTCCGAACTTGATCAAGACAACAAGGGTGTCATTTACTATGAGCAAATCCTTGATCTTTACCGCAAAAAAAGGCAGGCTTAGGTCTACGGATAAAATGATGAGGTCACATTGGATGCCTACACAGCTATCGGTGGACCAGCTGATAAATCAGGACATATCGATGGACAAGTGCTGGTTCGCATCATAAAAGAGGAGTTCGACCTTCCTATTGACATTGAAGAACTTATCCGCTCGGTTGATGACTCAGGAAACGGAGAGATTGAATATGAGGAATTTGAGAAGATGTTGAAGGACAAGTCAACCATCAAGATGAACTGATAGCTCTTTATGTCATGGATGTGTAAAATGATAAATATGCCTGAAATCAAGGTAGTCTCCTGTTAAAAGATTTCAGCTTCAGCAGCACCTCCATACTCTTCTGCTTTGAGTTTTGAATTTTTTAGTATATATTAGCAATCTTGGAAGATTTGTCCGAGGATGGCTAGCTGTTATTGCTGTTGCAAGAGCTTTTGAAGTCCTCCTAAGGTAACTCTTTCAGTTAATTTATGTGTTAAATTGAAGCAGTAGTAGAAACAGTCTCTTGCTATTTGCAAGTTTCTCCCTTTTCTTTTGGAGATTCCTTGACACTGTGTTGTGAGTTTTTGAGAGAAGAAGGTGCGACGTCCTATTTGAGTTTGGCTAGGTATTCTTTTATTGTAAGCTGTAGTTTCTAGCAATTTTTATTTTGGTTCTCCAGGTCAACTGAAAACTCCTTTAAAAAATACTTGACAGTCAGGTCTGGACTCAGTCCCACAGACTCAGGGTCAAAGACAAAGGCAATGCTGGACCTCGACAGAAAATCAGCCAGTTCCATCAACTGGTCCTACAACTATTGGGCCAATTCTTAGTTGACTCCCAACACCCATGATTCCAGCTTAAAGGGAACATATTCATAGTAGAGGTGGAATGAGTTCGCTTCAGTGGTGACAGAGGTTAGGTTAATCAAGTATTGATGGCTGAGGGTCTTAACGAAGTGGATCATTTGTTCTATGTTTTCCTTCTCCTGCTCGTTAATGTAAGGCAGTTCCTTGTGGACGAGAAACTGATACTATTCCTACACTGAGGGTTGGGATATTCCAAAGGGGTAAGCCGATGACATTTCAATAATTGGGAGCTCCATTCGATAATATTAATTTATGAGGTTAACTCAAAAACATGGACTAATTTCCTACACATCCATGAACATCCCAGGCCTCTAAAACTCTATCCCCTTCAGTTATTGGGTTGTAAGCAAAATCATCCGATTTTGTTGTGATAAAGTTTTATAAATAAGTAATTTGATGGTCAGCTTTGTCCACCTTAAAGTTGACATTTTCGGTTTCATCTCATGATAGATATTTCTGGGAAAGTTTTTTTACCGGAATAAATATATGTTTGAACCTCAAAATCTTCCTTTTTAGCTCCAAAATTACCTCAAGGAGCCCTAATATCTGGAACAGCTAAGAAATAGCCTTCAACACGTTATGCAGCAAGACATAGACACTCTAGAATCCCTACTCTCCTCAGTCTAAGCAACTCTGAGTAGTCAGTAGATTCCAGATGAGTAGTCGGAGATGAGGGATGTTAGACGGAAAGAGCGGTAGGGGTAGTTATTTCTACTGATGGCTTAGCAGAATAGAGAGAGATCTGAGAAGATCTCTAGTCTGGTGCAGTTGATGAGTAACTAGTCCTATATTCAGCCCATTTGTTAGATTTTATTGAAGAGGAACAGCAAAATAACTAAGAACAGCAGGAATAGTACCAACGCACCATCGATCACCTCAACACTACTATCTAATAGCTCCGTCACTCCAATAAAAATGTCAAGGTACCTCCCTACTTATTCAGAGCGATGTTTAAATCTTCCGATAACATCTCGAAAGGGCACAATTAGAAATTGATGAACTGGTGTAGAAGCAAGGAGAAGAGCAGGAGTATAATAAAGGGTTGTTAAGGGAGGGTTGTTTGATGAAGGAAAGCAAAATTATTGAATTGGAAGGTGAGCTGTAGGAGTTGAAAGCTAGAATAAAAACCTCAAGAGTATGGAATAAAGATATGTTTGAAGAAAGGAGCAAAGACAAATAATTGAGGTATGTCTTCAGCTAGAGTCGATTCTTTCCCATCAATGTCCTTCGAGATTAGTACACAAAGATGACAAAAGAACTATAAAATTACAGATAACCTTTCTAGCTTCAAAAATAGTAAAATCAATAAATGTAACAAAAAATACTCTAAGATGAAACATCTGAATTGTCAAAAGCTCTTCAGCACATCCTCTCAAAAAGATCAATCGCATCCACCCTTAAAAGATAAAATTCTGCCATGCTTCGACCTGACAATAGCATTGCCAATCTCCAAATGACCAACTTATGCTACTAACTTCATAAGGATCAATAAGAAGGTTTCGATATATTGCCCAGGGTGCCTTCAGTTAAAATGCATTCTACTCTCATCTATCTTGATGATTAGGAAGAACTCCAACGCGATTGCTCAAGACATATATTTGATAGATTATGCTAGACTGAGAATTAAACTTTGCCAACTCCGAAAAATTCTGACCATCAGACTTCCACAAGCAATAGAAGCTTTATCACTCTCAAAAACTCTCCTCTTAGGCCTTGCAAAACCAAGTCTCGTTTCAAAGAAGCTGACAATTATGATTTTTCTCTGAAGAAAAACAACAGTACAATAGAGAGTCCCAGTCAAGGCAGTAGCTTTTATTCATCTATGTTCAATTTTGTAGTGAACAGGAGAATAAAGAGAGCTTCCCAGAAGGCCTCTAGCTACTGCCCCTTCTATAAAGCCTGATAATTTCATATATGAATTGTATAGCAATCGCAAAAATATCATCACATTTCAGCCAAAGAGATGATCCTCTCCAACTGCTAACCGTTGTTTATCACTCTCGTCTCTAAAATTTGCGTCGTTCTAACTAAGATCAATAGTACTTCGTAATAAAATCGATCTGATTTGATATTCTCTGTAATTTGGCCAAAAATCGCTGAGGAAGCAAATTTCGATAGTCGACTTTAGGATTGGTCTTGGATCCACTCATCAGTTAGAAGTTTTCCTTTTCGTGGTTGTAAAGAACCTGCTCAGGCTCTCGAGTGCTTTGAATTTCACGCAAGTCAAGTCTATTACTTTCTTCTGCATTTTATGGCTATTTTTTATCTTTCTGGTCTTGCTCAGTATTTGGAATGACCTTCTTGCGGTTAGCATTAATAGTGTTGTCACTGCCATTGATCTTCTCCTTCAGACTATCATAGAAGCCTGTTTTCCAGATATTGATGACCTTATCAGACCCTCCAGAAATAAAGTAGTCACCCTGCCTGCTGAACTTGGTGGTGTTAGAATGTGACTCAAGAGTGTACTCTAACCTGCCCTTTTGACTGTTCCAAATTTTAGTGGTTCCGTCTTAAGATGAGCTGATAAGGTAAGGACAATGTGGATGAAAATCGATACTTTTAACGGGTCCCTCGTGACCTTCATAGACCTGAATCACATGTTGGGATCTCAAGTCATACAATTTGATCTTTTTGTCATGCGAGCATGAAGCTATGCAATTTCCTAGGGAGTGGAATTTTGCCTGATGAATGACTCCTGTGTGTTATTGGTAAGTTTGAATTGGCTTCTTAGTATTAAGATCCCAAATGTGGATGAGTTTGTCATCGCAAGAGATGACGTTGGTCGCAGTGGGGGAGAACTCACAGTATCTGATCCAATTATTGTGCTGTTTGAGGGATAAATGCAGTCTCCTATCGACAGTTGACCACACTTTGACTAGTTTGTCGTCTCCACAGGAAGCCAGAAGAAGCCCATCGCATGAAAAGCCAACACTTCGAATCCGAGCATTATGAGCCTTGATGAGGGTGACTTCTTTGCTTTTGGTATCGAAATCTACATCCCAAAACTTAAGAGATTCGTCACTACTTGCAGAAACTAGTAGAGATCCATTGGGACTAAACTTCAAGTCATGAATTTGATTCTGAATAAATAGAGGACTACTTTATGGCCAAGTAGCTTCTTTGGCTGTGTTTGACGGGTGAGATCCCAGAGCAAGATGACATTATCCATACCTGCCGAGGCGACATACTTGCTGGTGGGATGCAGGTCTAGGGACATGATGGATTCTTTGTGTCCTTTGAGAGATCTGATGAGGCAGGGGTCCTATTCGTTATACATGGATTGATATTTAAATTATACGAACATAGCAGTTCTTCATTATGCCAATATTGATTTTGAATGATCACTGTCTACGTAATTTAAAAGTTAAATACAACCATACTATCTTCCACTTCCAAGTAAATCTTCTTCTACTGTTATTCTTTCTTGAGGAGAATGAATATTCTCCCAGCTAAAATAATGTGACCGTGGTAGCATTTGTAGGCCTCAGTCTAATTCTTTTTTAATTGAGGCTGGAGCAGAAACTAAGCTATTGAGACTTACCGTTACCGATCAATAAGGTGTTTGGCCGAGATTTTCAGGCATGGGAAAGAAGAAGTGTCTAGGTGGTTGGGGATAGAGGATCGGGAAGCAGCGCCAATCGGAACCTCCTCAAACATTTAAATTCAACCCGATTTTGATGAATTATAACCAATGATTTAGTAGAGTTAATTCTCATTCATGCAGGGACTCTTCTCCTAACACCCTCCCATCCTGAATCAGGATCTTATTTAGGAATAGCACAAAATATGTCAATCCCCCTATGCCACTCATTTTGATTTGGCCCCTCCTACTCCTAACCTTTCTAAAAAGATGACAAAAAAATCACCAAGCGAGACTCCTAAATCAAGGCGCGGAAGAGCTCAGGAAGTAGGGAATCCGAACCAGAGATTCGGGCACTGGGTCCTTGAGTAAAACAAGAGGTACCATTGGTTCTTGGAAATTCACAACCATCACTTTCTGAATAAGCATATGCGGAGGATGGATAAAATATTCAAGACAATGGCCGTTTTTGTAGGCACCAGGGAGGCCGAGCAATGCCGAAGCCACCATCAAAAAATGTAGAAAAAATACCATACAATCGGAAAGATCCTCCTCAATCTGCGCAAGCACCACTACGACTCCGAAGATGAAGAACTTGTAATCGATGATCTCAACAGAAACTCTATCGAAATAGATGATACGATTCTTTCTTCGGCTTTCCTCAACAGTATCATAAACTAGCATGTCATTCCATAATGTCTCTCAGATCGAAGGTCTTCCTTCCACAACAGCTAGAACATTAATGACTTCAACCTTTCATAAGAAGAGGAGAAAAAAGTATGCGAAGAGGATGATGGATCAGATGGTTTGAAATTGTTGCCTCTGAACCCTGAAGGGACTGGAATGGACATCGTAGATGAACTGTTCGGAGAGGTGGCACCACATTTTAACTTCTAGATGATCTGAATTATTTATAGTTGCCATATTCTAACACTCTACTCAGTCTACTACTGTATGATAATATTCAGTTTCTAAAAAACACATCGAAATTTGACATTCCTTCTTGCAGAAGTATACCTTCTGGATATTTTATGAGTCAGATTGGCTGGTCAGGAAAGTTCGATCTGTCATTTAAACCAATTTGTCTCAATTTCATTCATGTATTGAGTATATCCATATTAAAATCCTATTCATAATCAACAACTTATGGAAAAATATACCAAGCTCAAAGATCAAGGCAACCAACTCTTCAAATAAAGTACCTTCTACTTAACTCAGAAAAATTCATATAAGCCATCGAAGTTTTCCAGTCTGTCATCAATCTCATCAACAAATAATAGCCCTCAGCTTAAGTCACCAGACAGTCCGACCTTGGGCAGATCTTCATCATCGTCAACTCTAACGCTGCCTTCGCTGCACTGAATCTCAAGGACAAATAGCACTATGTGCTTGCTGAGACGTATTGTAGTGCTGCCTTGAAAGTCGACCCTCAGCATCAAAAAGCCCTATATCGACGAGCACTCGCAAATAAGTAACTTGCTGAATTGCTGGAAATTGAGTCTAACGGCACTTCTCAAGAGCTTTTGACCCTTTACAATAAGGCCAAGAAAGATCTAGAAGATATTGCGGTCATAGATAAAGCCAACGAAATAGCAAAACAGAAGCTTTCTGAAGTTGTCAAAAACATATACAGAGTAACTGTGACTCAAGGAAAAGAAATCAACCTTTCAGGAGGACCAAAGGTTGAGGAGGCGAAAATTGCTCCTGGAAAAAATGTTGAGAAAAAAATTGAGGCACCTAAAGTTGTAAAGAAAAGCAGCGACATGAACAAAATTATGAAAGAATACAGGGTTGAAGAGGTTACTTCTGCTGCCAGAACAAAAATTTAGCAACAATATTTGACTCAATAACTCCCAAAAAACAGAGCTGAAGTAGAAAAGGCCATCAGATAAATTGAAAAATCCAGAGACGTTTTTGTTCAGTTTGTCTATCGATTGACTGATTAATACCTCAAGAAAATTCAGCCCACCTTTGACATGCTCTTCAAAATGATTCAGATTATCCTTGATATTGGAGAAGGCTAGCAAGCAAAGGACAGTCTTTGGGTGCTCAAGAATCAAAAAGCTTTTGATTTGCTCTGGAAAGGATACACTAGTGGCGAGAAAGCCACATTCAGAACCAAGTGGGAAAGTTTCGGCCTTGACTTATCTGAAGTGAATCAGAAATGATCATATCTGTGAGTATATATAAGAATAGGGCCTCTTTTTGTTGATAATATTAAAATATCTCATGATCGGAAAGTTCAAGAAGCAAAGAGAGCAGCAGGAAGAAGCCGAAAGCAAGAAAAATACAACTGATGTTGTGACCGCCTAGAGAAGAATGAAGATCGATATTCAAAAATATACCGAGAACAAGATCGACAACGTCGACATTAGCTTCCCCAACGAAGGTTCAGTCACCTACCTTCATATTATCATCGTCCCCAATAGAGAACGATCCATCTACAAAGATTCTAAAATAACTTTCTCCTACAGCGTCTCAGATAAGTATCCCATTGAAGCACCTTAAGTTAAGTGCCTCAACAAAATATTGCACCCCAATATCGATAAAAATGGTAATGTTTGCCTAAACTTGTTGAGAGAAGGATGGAAGCCCATCTACGAACTACATTTGGTCATCATTGGTCTT